>Ga0210402_10006655_pt1 | contig 10211 bp, 10 predicted proteins | sample IncBWC7MmetaG_FD_161055 | JGI IMG/M metagenome (GOLD analysis project Ga0210402, IMG submission 161055) | Forest soil microbial communities from Barre Woods Harvard Forest LTER site, Petersham, Massachusetts, United States - Inc-BW-C-7-M | ecosystem: Environmental > Terrestrial > Soil >...
TGTTGGTCCGATGTCACGCGGGGTGCGAGCAGACGGACGTGATTGCAGCGCTCCGCTCGCGCGGGTTATCCCTGGAGAAGGAGTCTTCCAGGTCCACGTATTCGGCCCGAGTGCTGGGCGCCGATGACCGGCGGCGTGGAAATGGCGACAAGAGGAGCAAGCAAGCTCTCAGCATCTGGGAGTCCGCGACTCTCGGTGTGGGCTCGCTGGTCGAGACTTACTTTGCTTCCAGGGGACTGCTCGTTTCACCACCGTCCACAACCCGGTTTCATGACGGGCTAAAGCACCCGTCAGGCAGCATCTGGCCCGCAATGATCGCCCTGGTGATGTACGGCAGAGACAACACGCCGATAGCCATTCACAGGACATTTCTCGCCCGCGACGGGTTGGGCAAGGCGCCGGTCGATCCGCCCAAGATGATGCTCGGCCCGTGCCGAGGCGGCGCAGTGCGCCTCGCTGACCCGGATAATCTGTTGATGGTGGGCGAAGGAATCGAAACCTGCCTCGCGGCCATGCAGGCAACCGGCCATGCGGCGTGGGCGGCGCTGTCAGCCCCGGGCTTGCGCACTCTCGATCTGCCGCAAGCGGTGCGCGACGTCATAATACTCGCTGACGGCGATGTTCCGGGGGAAGCGGCAGCGCGTGATTGCGCTTTGCGTTTGAACCGGGAGGGGCGCCGTGTGCGCATTGCCCGCCCGCCGCAAGGCATGGATTTCAACGACGTGCTCCTTGGCAGTGCTCTACGCAAGCGGGAGGACGCCAGATGAAAACTAACGATCCGACCGAAGCTGAGAAGCAGGTAGCCGACATAATCCGCGACGCTGAGGACTTCCGAGATCCCCTTGATGGGCTAGTCGAGAGAACGAAGTCCCACGCCGGCGCGGCGTTCATTCCCGAGGTGCTGGAGCGGCTCGCCGAACTCAAAAGAGACGATCGCGCTGCTTTCGAGGTGTTGCGGGCACATTTGAAAAGCGCTGGATGCCGTGTGACGGCTCTCGACGAGACAATGGCCGAGGAGAGCGGGGAGGCGGGGGGCCGCAGCCGGTCACAGGCCGATATCCTCCTCGAACTCGCGCAAACGGCCAAACTTTTCCATGCCCCGGACGGGACGGGCTTCGCCGATCTGGACATCAACGGCCACCGTGAAACTTGGCCGATCCGCACCAAGGGATTCCGCCGCTGGCTGGCGCGGTGTTATTTCGAAGCAACCGGGGGAGCGCCGAATTCAGAGGCGCTGCAATCGGCGCTGAATGTAATCGAGGCCAAGGCGAATTTCGATGCTCCCGAGCGTATCATCCACGTCCGTGTCGGCGGGCTGGATGGCCGGCTTTACCTTGATCTTAGCGACGAGAAATGGCGGGCGGTTGAGATCGATGCCAGTGGTTGGCGCGTCATCGAGAATCCGCCGGTGCGCTTCCGACGCCCCCCAGGGATGCAATCTTTGCCGGTGCCAGTGCCAGGAGGCTCGATCGCGAGCTTGCGCTCTTTTTTGAACGTACAATCGGATGCGGATTTCGTTCTGGCGGTCACTTGGGTTTTAGCGTGCTTGCGCAATCGCGGTCCCTACCCGGTAATTGTTCTCTCGGGCGAACAGGGATCGGCGAAGTCCACGTTTTCTGCAATCGTGCGGGCCTTGGTTGATCCCAACACAGCACCCTTGCGCGCGTTGCCGCGAGAAGATCGCGATCTGTTCATCGCCGCTACTAGTGCGCATGTGCTGGCTTTCGATAACGTTTCCGGATTGGCACCGTGGATTTCGGATACGTTTTGCCGGCTTGCCACCGGTGCCGGCTTTGCTGTGCGGCAGTTGTACACTGATCACGACGAGGTGCTCTTTGACGCCGCCCGTCCGGTAATTCTCAACGGCATCGAAGATATCGTGACGCGTCCCGATCTGGCGGACCGCGCAATATTCCTGACCTTGGAGCCCATCTCCGAAGAGCGTCGCCGACCAGAAGCGGAGCTTTGGGCCGCTTTCGAGGTCGAGCGCCCGGCCATCCTCGGCGCGTTGCTCGACGCCGTGGTGGCGGGCTTGAAGCACCTACCACACACCCGGTTGGAGAAGCTGCCGCGCATGGCGGACTTCGCGGTGTGGGCCGCCGCCTGCGAGACGGCGTTTTGGCCCGCCGGCACGTTCTTGGCGGCGTACTCCGGCAATCGCGATGAGGCGGTTGAGAGCGCGATCGACGCCGATCCGATCGCGGCCGCCATCTCCACGCTGATGTCGAGGCGGACGGTGTGGACGCAAACTGCCACGGAACTTCTGGTCGCCCTGGCGGAGGTGGCGGGCGAACGCGTTACTAAATCGAAGACTTGGCCGGCCAACCCGAGGGCTCTCGCGGGCCGGCTACGCCGGGCAGCGACCTTCTTGCGCAAGACAGGGATCGAGATCGTCTTTGAGCGAGAGGGCAAAGCTAGAACTCGGATCATCCGCGTCACTAACCTCGCGAATCCTTCCGCTCCAGACGTTAGAGGGGGAGAACCGTCCGCACCGTCCGCCTCGTCCGCGTTCACGGTGAAAAGCAGCGAAGTTCAGGTCTCCGCGAGGCCCGACCTGCGGACGGTTGCCAATCGTGCGGACGGTGCGGCGGACGCAAACGATCCGGGTAATGCTCCCACCGTCCGGACCAGTGGCCTTAGAACCAACAGCCAGGCCACTACGGACGGTGCGGACGCAACCTCCTCTCCCCAATCCAGGCCGAGTGAAAGACAGCCGCAACAGTGGAGAGCGCGCATATGAACGCGAGCGAAGCCCTCAATGCGGTTCGTGCCGCTGGCGTCAGCATCAAAGTCGACGGTGATGACTTATTGCTGGAGGCCACCGTCCCACCCCCATCGGCTGTGCTCGATGCTCTCTCGTATCACAAGGTTAGCATCCTCGCGCTCTTGAGGTCGGTCACGATCGGCTGGTCGGCCGCAGACTGGAGGGCGCTGTTCGAGGAGCGCGCCACCCTCTTTCAGCGCGACGGAGGATTGCGACGCGACCTCGCTCAAGCCAAGGCATTGGAGGCTTGTATTGCTACTTGGCTCAACAAAAACCCGGTCACCTCTCCCGCTGGCCGTTGCATCGTCTGCAGTCGAGGGGACCGCCCAAACGATGTTGTGCTGCCGTACGGGACCACGCCCCCCGGTGCAGCCTGGCTGCATAGCACATGTTGGTCGACATGGTCGCGGGACAGGCGGGACCAAGCCGGCGCGGCGCTAGCAGCAATCGGCATCGCAATCCCTTGCTCCAAGTTCGATCGAGAAACGATGAACTAATGACCTAAGACAACACTCCAGCGCCGGATGTTGTCGGCATAACTGAGAAGGAGGCCATGACGCATGAGCATCGAGAGCGAGGGGACCACTTCGAACGTCGAACTTGAGTCGGCGCTGGCCGGTGCAGGATATTTGCCCTTCGATGAGACGGTGAACCTCGAAGGTGGGCCGCCCGAAAAGGAGTGCGAGACGCGCCTGGAGGCCATTGCGGCCGAGATCGAGTCTGTGCTCGGCACTGCGATCTTACGTGTCGCAGCTCTCGTTGCAGAGGCGCACGAACTCTATCGTTACAAGCACGGCGATGGCGGGTTCGAGGGGTGGGTCGAGCGACGCCTAAAGATGTCGCGTCAGACGGCCTACAATCTGCTGAACGTCCACAAGCAGTTTGGCGGTCGATGTGTACAAATTTTGGACACTTTACCTCGAAGTATCCTCTATCTTATCGCTCCGGACAGCGTTCCGGCGGCGGCTCGCACCGAAGTTATCGAGCGGGCGGAGGCCGGCGAGAAGCTGAGCCACGCTCAGGTCAAAGAGATCGTCGCCGGGCACAAGACGAAGCCGCCCACGCCCAACAAGAACCGGAAGCCACGCGAGCAGGCGCAGGCATCGCATGATTGGGTCGCGGCGCTTGCGGCTAAAACCACAACGCCGACCGCCGTGGGCATCGTCGCGGCGAAAGAAGATGCAAAGCCTGCTGAGTCTACGGCTCCGCCCGATTCCGTCATTCTCGACGCCGACGCGGATTTTGAGAGCATAGACAGAGGAATCGACGTCCTCTACTCGCGGTGGACCGTCCTCGTGTACCAAGCAATCCAGGCAGCCGTCACGGTCCGCAGGATAAAAGCCATCCACGACAAGGCGGCGGCCTGGGAAATGCATACCCGTCAGACCCGCAACCCGGACGCCGAGCGCCTGTATCGTGAAATACGACTGCACGCTGAACGGAAGGGTGGGCAACTGTTGATCTACACCATGAAGAAGGGGCTCCGTTTTACGGGACGGCCCCCGAAGGGGCTAAAAATCGGCATGGTGCCGTCAGACCAGGATACGCTCAAGAAATACGGCATCACAAGGAAACAAAGCCACCAATGGCAGAGGACAGCCAGGATGCCGGAACGAAAGTTTAAGGTGCTGCTCGCCGGCAAGCCTGCTCGCTGTCGTTTGCCTAGTCGCAGGCATCGCGGGAAGCAATTGCGTCCCGCAGCATGATGGCGGCGGTTCACGTGAAACATCCCGCGGAGCTAGAGACCACCGCGGCGGGCAGCGGGAAAGGGACGACCTCGCTTGAGGACCTGGATCTCGCAACGTTTTACGGCCGGATCGGCACCATTGTAGGCGATACCACATTGACACGGCGACGCGTTGTTTGGTCTGGCGCATCCTCGCCACGGTATCGTCGCTAGGACCCGATCTCATTCCGTGAGCTCGTGCACGCCAGCACGAGGAGTTCAAACCACCGATCAAGATGCAGACCGTCGTGCTTTCTGCAGAGACCGCGGCCATACTGTTCTGGGCATGCTCGCCTGAGGACAGATCAATATGCGTAAGGTCGATGGCTGGCAGATGCTCCATGCAACGCCAATCGATCAGCCAATTGACCTCGAATCAGCTACCCTCAAATGCGTCGGAGATTCCCGCTAAACAATTCCAACCAAGTTCGCGACGGCACCATCTACAGAATTAGAGGAGAACACAAATGAGTGACAACACGGTGATGTTAAATGATGCCAGCACCATGAGCGCTGAGCAGTTTCTGGCAGATAGGAGGGCAGAGGGTTCAAAATTTGATCCAGCTACCGCCAAGGTACATTGGACCTGGGCGCAGGTCCTCGATCCCTATGGGATCTTCACGCTGGGCCCGGAAGAAGAGTGTGTTGGACGGATGTACTACGCGATTTCTCCGGAGAGCGACATGCGGGTTTGGTTTGGCGATTTGCCCGATACGACCCGGAAGGCACTTTGGGAGAGGATCAACTCAGGACAGCTTTCGTTTAATGATGAAGAGGATGACCTCTTTTTGGTCACTGATGGAGACGACGATCTCTGAGGTGCTTCCTGGGCGGCGAGCCGAGAGTGAACGGCGATTACTCATGCGCCTGCCCCCGCCGGCGGGTTTGCAGCCGTTCGAGCGGGTCTTGATCCGTTCCAAGTTGGGCCAGAATCGACGCAAGCGTTTACCGAAGCTGTTGGGGACGATCGCAGCCGGGGGAAGTGATGACCGGCGTTCGTGCGCCGCTACGTCTTTGCTACGAGCTTAGTTATGGAGGCTTCAACAGCCGCCGCCTGTGCGTGCGTTTCAGTCGACAGGCGGTACGTCTTCCGCGAGTTTGCGCAGCCAGCGCTCTATCCGAGTGCGGTTGACTCCAAAATCGCCTTTGCCGACCTGCGATCGCGAGTAGAGAGCAATGCTCGATCTACCATCCGCACGATCGAGAAAACGCACTACGATCGTGTCAGGGAAGCCAAGGTGCACGCTACGCTGTATATATCGGTCGGTCAGCGCTGCGTCATTGGCTTCTGCAAGCGACACGCGGGGCTCGGAGGCAATCACCTTCGCGAACACAAGCCGCAGTTCGTGAGCGGCGACCGGATAGAGCCGCGTCATAACGTCAACGCGCGCCTTGCAGAAATCCGGAGGACAGGCAAGCGAGTCATTGGGGGTCGCGCGGCGCTCCAACTGCTCGAAGGATACAGGGCCGAGATCGGGCTCGCCAAAAAGCCGCCAGAACGGTTCCGCGCCGGCGACCAGAAAAGTCGCGACGATGAGCGCGATGATAGTCGCCAGTCCGGCGCCGATGATCGCCCACATGTTCATCGAGGAGCTCCGGTCACGTAGTATCATTCAGCGGCATCACCGATTAAGGCGCCGTTGGTCCGCCCTCCGTCACCCGCTCAAGGCTACTCCAGTGGCGCACCGAAGTATAAATACGTGCATGTTCAATTACATGTCGGCGCTGCCTCGGCGCCTCGTGCCGGCCTCGCCGGATTTTCCGCAATCGAAGGTATAGCCGTCATGAGGCGACTCGGTCGAGTACGGCTCTTTATGACTCATCTCGGGCAAGGGTGAACAATCATCACCCCTCCGGAAGCGCAACACCCGTCAGTTCTCCGAGCTTGGCGATGAGCTGATCCTGGAATTCTGAATCGGTTGCCTCTCCGGCAGGCTGCTCCTGCCGGAGGTGATGCCAGTAGCGGCCGCTGACAAAGGCGGAAGCATCGTCGCTTACGGCCAGCCAGCTCTGGGTCCGCTGTCCGGTGTCGACGTCCACCGGGGCTCCTGGGCCGCCCATTTTCGTGCGCGCCCAGCCAGGATCGACGGCGTTGCTCAAAACCTGCTCCCAACGCCGCGCAAGCGCGAAGGCCAGCGCGATGACGTGCAGCTTGCTTTCGGCGTAGGCTCGCGCGGGATTCCAGGGCCGCTTCGTCCAGTCAAGGTCGCCCAGCGAACCCTCGCCGCCGCGGTGCAGGCCGCTGCTGAGGTACACCAGCCGACCTGGACGCTCGATGAGCGCCGTCAACATGTACGGCGCCAGGGTGTTTACCGCGAGGGTGCCGGCATGGCCCTCGGGTGTCGAGCCGCGGCTGCGCTCCGTGTAGACGCCGGCGTTGTGGATGATCGCATCCATTCGCCCGATTGCGTTGACCTGATCTGCCACGCTCCTGGTCTCGACGGCGCTGCGGAGATCGCCGATGACGATGCCGGCGGAATGCGACGCGAGCCCAGCGATGCTCGCGGCGCGGTCCGCCGAGCGGGCGTGCAGCACCACTCGATGGCCGTCATCAAGAAGCGATCGCGCTGCCGCGCGGCCAAGCCCGTCCGTACTGCCAGTAATGAAGACGATCGCCATCCGCTGCTCTTCAGCGCCCGCTCGTTGCGAGCAACACCCCTAGCGGGACTGCCAATCCATACGTAATTAGCCTATGACGCAAATCAACGCGATTTATTGGCAGAGGCCCCTTCCGATGAATCATACCTACACGGCGATGCCAAAGGGAAAAGGCACAAGCGGCCCCAACCGCGAGGCCGAAAGTACCGATGCGCCGTGGCGATGACTGCTTTTGTTGTGTTGGACGTGGCGGTGCTCCTTTGATCGCAAGCCCACGCCCCAGCATCGCGCACGGGAAGGGTAAGAGCACAGCCAGACCGTTCCAGTAAGTATCCCCCGGCAGAGCCGGGGGCTTTATTTTAGGGGCCGCTCGAAGCGGCCTTTGGAGCTCGCTAACGCGAGCTCACGGGTGTGAGCCGCGCAAAGCGGCTGGTGGGGTCGCTGACGCGACCCCGGTTCAATGGGGCCTCCTAAAGGTGGCCGTTAACCCAAAGGCTCGGTTGCTCCAGGCGGTGGTCCTCCGCCTCCTGGTTCTTGATGTATTGCCGGATCACCGCCTCATCACGCCCCACCGTGGAGACGAAATATCCGCGAGCCCAAAAGCTTTGGCCGACGAAATTTCGCTTCCTTTCTCCGTACACACGCGCGATGTGGTGGCACTCTTTCCCTTGATAAAGCCGACCACTTGCGACACCGCGTATTTCGGCGGGATCAAGATCAACATATGCACGTGGTCCGGCTGCATATGGCCCTCCTCGATCCGACTCTCCTTCTGCGCAGCCAACTTGCGGAACACTTTCCCAAGATGCTGTCGTATCTGCCCAAACAGCGTCTTCCTCCGGCACTTGGGAATGAAAACGACGTGGTATTCGCACTCCCATTTGGGGTGACTTAAGCTCTCATACTCGTCCATCGATGAAATCCCTTTCGTGTGCTTGGCGGCTCACGAGTCGGATTTTCGTCGGTGGACACCCGTTGCTACAGCCCGGCTACTCCCGGAATTGTCAAACTGCTACTGCCACCCCGGCAGAGCCGGGGGATCTCCCTTGGTTATTAGCGGAAGGGCAGTCTCGCTCCGCGCGCTCGAAGCTGCAGTAGCTCCGGACCCATCTCTGAAAGGCCGTGGAGTCGGGCCCGCGATGTGACGCGATGCGATCTCCGTCGCGCCCCTTCAATCGACAGTCATCTGGACCGCTTTGGCCAAGTCCCGCCACTGCGTGACCTCGTTGGCAATAAGCGCGCCAAACTCCGAGGCCTTGTTTCCTACGGGCTCGATGCCGTCGCGCTTGAGCCTCGCGGCGAGCCCTCCGGATCGGACTGCTTCGCTGATAGCTGCCGCGAGAAGGTCGATCGTGCCGGTCGGCACCCCCGCCGGCGCCATCAAGCCGATCCACAGCACGCCTTCGTAACCCGCAAAGCCCTGCTCCGCGATGGTCGGCAACTGCGGCACCAGGCTCGAGCGCCGGGCGCTGGCAAACGCCAGGGCGCGCAGCTTTCCTGCCGCGACATGGTCATTGGAGGTCGCGTAGGTATCGAGCTTGAGCTGGACGACCCCGGCCAGCAGATCCGTCATGGCCGGCGCCGCGCCTCGATAGGGAACGTGCACCACCTTAAGGCCAGCGCGGCGCAGGAGCAGCTCCATGGTGACATGCGGCAGCGTCCCATTGCCCGCCGATGAGTAGTTCAGCTTGCCGGGATTTTTTCTTGCGTAGGCGAGGAAACCGACAAAGCTGTCGAATGGAGCGGCGGGATGGCTCACCAGCAACTCCGGAACGTCGGCGATCACCGAGACGGGCACGACATCACGTGCCCAGTCATAAGGGAGCCGCGACTTCAAGGCGGCCGCGATGCTGTAGTTCGGCGTGGCGATTAGAAGCGTGTAGCCGTCGCTGGCCGCTTTTGCGACAGTATCGGTAGCGACGATACCCCCCGCCGCGGCCTTGTTTTCGATGGTGAAGGACCACCCTCGGGCTTCCGTGATCTGTTGTGTCACGAGCCGCGTGACGAGATCGACCGCGCCGCCGGGCGGGAACGGAACGATGACGTGGATGGCCCGCTCGGGAAACTCAGCGAAGCAAGGCCCGGGCGCCAGGACGAGGCTCGTCAGGAGCACGCCTGTAACTGCAATTGCCCGCAAAACATAACGCGATGTGATTCGAAGAACGCCAGTCACGGTCCTGATTTCTCGCCAGCTGATTTGTGGGCACATTGTTTGGAGGTTCGCGGGTTGCACTGCGCCCGCCGTGGCTCGATTGCGCAGCGAGGACAGCGTCCTCTCCGACTGAATTCAACGATTCGTTGAATTGGACTTGACCGGGAGCCCCCCTTGCGCCTCGCGCCACACGCTCGCATCGATCAATGCGGCGATCGCTTCTCGGGGTCGGGGCGCCCTGTTCTGGCGTTTCGCCATCCACGGTTCCTGTTCGACCATGCTCTCCAGCAGATCGCCCGGGATCGACGCCGGGAACCGGAAGAGTCCCCATGTGGCCGCCACGATGTGGTCAGGCAGGCCGAGCTTTGCGGCGATCACCGGCTGTGCCTCTTGCGCGTGGTCCCGGATTGTCAGCGAGGTACGGATGATCGCGCGCGAGAGGTCCGTGATAGCTGCACGCTTGGTGGGATCAGCCAGAATCGTGGCAGTCGTATTCAGATTGAACCGCTCCCGGTAGTCTGGTCCTTGCAGGATCACGGCATCGACACCGAGCGCTTTAGCTGACTGTTCGGCAGCCGGCTCCCAGATCGAGACTGCGTCCACGTCACCACGCGCAAGCGCCGCCGGCATTTCCGGCGGCGTCATGCCGACCACGGTGACATCAGCCTCCGAAAGCCCCGCGCTCTGGAGCGTTTTCACAACGTAAAAATGGGCCGAGCTGTTGAGCGATGTCGCGATCTTTTTGCCGAGCAAATCCATGGCGGTGCGGACACCTGCCGACCGGCGTGCCACGATGCGATAGCGGTACTCGGCGACAGTGAGGATCACACGAATTTCAGGACTGGCGGTCGAACGCAGGATCGCCTGCGTCTCTGCATTGGTCACGACGTCTGCGTTACCGGCCGTCAATGAGGGAATGGCGCCCCCCGAGAGTTCGATGCCCTCACCCACCGGCTCCCTTGCGACAAGGT
>Ga0210402_10006656_pt1 | contig 10211 bp, 7 predicted proteins | sample IncBWC7MmetaG_FD_161055 | JGI IMG/M metagenome (GOLD analysis project Ga0210402, IMG submission 161055) | Forest soil microbial communities from Barre Woods Harvard Forest LTER site, Petersham, Massachusetts, United States - Inc-BW-C-7-M | ecosystem: Environmental > Terrestrial > Soil >...
TATTCGCGTGCTCCAGGACATCCGCGGCAAGCATGGCTCGGAGGGCGACTACGTGATGACTCGGCCATTACAAGGACCTCTGAACCCCACCTTGGTCGATCATTCGACGGACACCTACGACACCATCGACTGGCTGGTGAAGAACGTTCCGGAGTCCAACGGTAAGGTCGCGATCCTGGGGATCTCGTACGACGGATTCACTGCGCTGATGGCGCTGGTGCATCCGCACCCCGCCCTCAAGGCCGCCGTACCCATCAATGCCATGGTCGACGGATGGATGGGGGATGACTGGTTTCATCATGGCGCATTCCGTCAAGCCAGCCTCATCTATGCTCATGACCAAGAAGCCACGCGCGGCAGCGACGTTGCGTGGTGGTCCGATTACTACGATGACTACGACTCTTGGCTGTCGGCCGGTTCCGCTGCCGACACCGCACGGATGCACGGGCTGGAACAAGTCGGCTTCGCAACGAAACTGATGCAGCATCCCGCCTATGATGATTTCTGGCAGGCTCAGGCGCTGGACAAGATTCTGGCCAGGCAAGGAGTCACGGTTCCGGTGATGCTGGTGCACAGCCTTTGGGACCAAGAGGACATCTACGGCAATATCGCGCTCTACAAGGCGCTCAAAGCGCAACAGCCCGACAATCCCAACCTGTTTCTGGTCATCGGACCTTGGTTCCATCACCAGCAACGGCTCGACGGCAGCGCGATCGGACAGATCCGCTTCGGCAGCGACACGGCCGAGTATTTCCGGCTGCGTGTGCTGCGTCCATTCTTGGACCATTACCTGAAGGACGATCCGCCGCCCGTGGCAATCGCTCCGGTGACGGCCTTCGAGACCGGCACGAATCGCTGGCTGGCGCTGCCCGTCTGGCCGAGCGGTTGCGAGACTGGATGCAGTATCGAGCATCGAAATCTTTATCTGCAGGCGGGCGGCAATTTGAGCCTGGGTTCTTCGAGCGCCGCGGCGCCCGACTTCGAGTCCTACGTCTCCGACCCCGCCAAGCCGGTCCCGTATCTGCCGCGCCCGATTCACATCGGAGGCTCGGAGGGCGAGACGAACTGGCAAACCTGGTTGGTGGGCGATCAACGCGACGCGGCTTCCCGCCCCGACGTATTGAGCTTCGCCACGCCGGCGCTCAAGGAACCCGTGAAGATCAGCGGCGAGCCCGTTGCCAACCTGAATGCCTCGACCACGGGAAGCGACGTCGACTTCGTGGTGAAATTGATCGATGTCTATCCGGATGAAGTCGGGCGCGATCCGAAGATGGGCGGTTATCAATTGATGATTGCAGCCGACATCCTGCGCGGGCGATATCGCGAGTCGTTCAGCAATCCCAAAGCCGTAGCGCCCGGTCAGAAGCTGGTCTATCGCTTCGCCCTGCCCACCACCAACCATGTGTTCTTGCCCGGACACCGCATCATGGTTCAGGTGCAGTCGAGTTGGTTTCCGGCCTACGACCGAAACCCGCAGAGCTATGTCGCGAATATCTTTTTTGCCAAGCCCGCCGACTACAAGAAGGCGACCATCAAGATATTCGACGGCGGAGCGAGCGCAAGCTTCGTCGAGTTGCCCGTGGTAAGCCGGGCGCGCTGACGGTCGCGCGCCGGCTTCATTGTCTGCGCGCCGGTGCTTACCGGTTGCCGCCCTCTTCACGCTTGTCGTTTTTCGGCGGCTTGGGACGCTGCGCCTGGGGTTGCGGCCTCGGCGCCTGTGGCTGCGCCCTCGGTGCCTGTGCCTGCGCCTGTGCCTGTGGCCTCGACGCCTGTGGCTGTGGCGTCGGTGCCCTCGCCACTGCGGCCTGCGGCTGCCCTACTGTGGTCGGCGGCACATGAGTCACGCTGGGTTGTGCTCCCGGCGGCAGGCCGCCGTTGCGATTGTTGACACCCCCATACGTCCGGGCACCGGCTGCCGCAGCGGCCGGCGCGGCGGGACCTGGCCGATCGGCACCCGGCCGGGCGGCACCCGGCGCAAAAGCGCCCGGTGCAGTCGCGCCACGCCCACCGACCGGTGCAGTCGCGCCGTGCGCACTGACGATCCCCGGTGCGTTGAACGCGGCGGGCTTGGGCGTCGCCGCAATCGCGGGCTGACCGCCATTGGTTCTCGCGGCCAACGCGGGATTTCTGACCGCCTCTTGAATGTGCTGGTGCTGCAGCGGCGTCGGCGCCACATGCGGCTCCCGCGCAGCCACTCTGTCTTGAGCAGTGGGTGCGGCGGCGACACCGCCGGCTCCGCCGTTATAGCTCACCTTATTGACGGTGACATTGTTGACAGTGACATTATTGATCACCGTCTCGTTGTACGTGTTGTGAACATTGGTCACGTTCACGTTGTTGACGGTCCGGTTGTAGGCGAATGAATTGCCTTCCCAGCGGCCGCCGACGAAGCCCACGCCGACGTATCCGTATCCATAGTTCACGCCACCGTAGAAGCCGACGTGCGGTCCCCAGTAGCCCGCGTGGAAGGCGTACATCCCGCCTACGAAGCCCCAGTAGCCCGGGGTCCAAAGAACGCCGACTCGCGGCGGCTGTACCCAGGTGCCGGGCACCCAGTAATATCCGCCATTCCAGGCCCAATATCCCGGGGTCCACAAATAGCCGTCCTCAGGGCATGGTGGCTGCTCGTAATCCGGCAAGGGGGGCGGCGCTTCGGTCGCACGCACCTCGACGTCAACTCCCGGCTCGGCATAGCCCTGCTGCTGCTCGGCATACGCCGGCGGTGGCGGTGGCGGCGGCTCATAGGCGCGGGGCGGCGGCGCCACGACGCGCTCCTGCACCACGCAACCACCGAGTAAGGTTATGGCCGACAAGGCCAGCGCGACGCCCACCAGCGGCAGCGCGGTATGATTGGAATTCTTACGTGATCTGCTCATGGTTACCCGCCATTGATGTTGTACTTCAGCGTACGCCGCGGTCCGCTGTCCATAGAACGTACAACGTCACACTATGGAGATCGGCCAGGTCTGTGAAGCGAATGTAACCCACGGGCATCCCGCGGGCGTGCTGTCCCCGCACCGCGACAACCGCTCGACCCGGGGGGGGGTCAACCCCGATTCAGCGTTGTCCGGGTCTTGAACCGGCGCGCCGCCAGGAGCGCAGCCAGCAACATCGCGTCGACGGCGCCCAATTCCCCGCCTCCGCCAGAACCGCCTTGGGGCGCGCCGTTGCGATCGACCACGCGCACGTTGGCACGTCCCGCCTTCACCGCTGCCTCAAAGGAATTGAGGGCCGCGTCGAAATTCCCCATCATCTGATCGCTCGCCGCATCAAAACTGCCGGCCCCCGCAAGCCGTTCGTCTTGCGGGGCTTGCACCAATGTCGAATGACCGTGGCTCCCGTCGGTGCCGCCGGCGCGCAACACCAACGACTGTGTCGCCGGATCGACGACGGCGAGATCCACGATGGTCGCTACGTCGTGCTCGGTGGCCTTGATCACGAAGGCGCCGACGATGGTCAAATAACTCAGCGACCAATTATTGTCGTCGCGATGAGTCACTTGATCGTAGGAAACCAGCGCCATCAAGTCGATGTTGTACAGGCGCTGAACGCCTCGCAGGCCTTCGAAGCCGCGGCTGGTTTTCAAATAATAATCGGGGATGATGACGATTTCGCTGACGAACTTCCGATCGGCGAAGCGCTTGCGAATGCGCTCGAGAATATCGACCTTGTGCGCTTCGTCGAGGTCGGCGTAGTTGCCGGGTGTTTGCGACGGCAGGAAGGCCAGGCCGACGCGCAGCGGCACGTGCAATTCGGGCAGCACGTCTTGCGGCGGGGGCATCTTGCCGTCGGGGTACAAGAAGCTCACCAAACTCGAGGTGTTATGGGTTTCGGATCGGCAGTGAGGCCCGCACAGCAAGTCATTGAAAGACGCACACCCTGCAAGTGTGCTTCCGGCTATTGCCGCGCAGATGATCGTCCTTAATTTCATCAGACTCTCCGCAAGATACCCCGGACTTCAGGCCGGGGAGGGACAGCGCGTTTTAGTGCGAGGCGGAGTTTCCATAGTGCGCGGCACCCGCGCAACCATCGTCGCCGGAAGTCGCGCACGGCGCTCCCCGCGGTATCAAATGACGATACCGCGGGGCCGGGGGAGCTAGCTGTCGATGGTGCGCTTGAAGGTTTCGGGTAGAAAAAGCAGCCCCAGGACCAACGTCGCAGCTGCCACCACGATGGGGTACCAAAGCCCATAGTAGATATCACCGGTCGCCGCGACCATCGCGAAGGCGGTGGTTGGAAGAAACCCGCCGAACCAGCCGTTGCCGATGTGATAGGGCAAGGACATGGCGCTGTAACGAATTCGCGCCGGGAACAATTCAACCAAAAGCGCGGCGATCGGCCCGTACACCATGGTCACGTACAGCACCAAGACGAACAAAATCGCCACCACCATCGGCTTGTTGATGGCGGCCGCATCGGCCTTGTCCGGGTAACCGGCTGCCGTCAGCACGCCCTTCGTTTCCTTTTGGAACGCGGCTATCGCCGCCTTGCGTTCCTTTCCCGTCACGACCTTGGGGTCCGGGGCGGTCAGAGTGCTGGTGCCGCTGCGGATCTGAGCGATGGTCCCCGGCGGCGCATCTATTCTTTGGTACGAGACACCGGCTTTTGCCAGAAAACTCTTGGCGATGTCGCACGACGTCGAATCGAATGTGTTCTTGCCGATGGGATCGAACTGGAACGAGCATTGTTTCGGATCCGCAATCACCGACACCGGCGCCGCGGATTGCGCCGCGAACAGGGCCGGATTCGCGTAGCGCGTGAGCGCCCCGAACAGTGGGAAGTACGTCAGCAACGCGAGCAGGCAGCCGGTCATGATGATCGGTTTTCTGCCGATCTTGTCCGAAAGCCAGCCAAAGAATATGAATCCGGGAGTGGCCAACGCCAGCGCGATCGCCGTGAGGATATTGGTGGTCGCACCGTCGACCTTCAGCATCCTCTCCAGGAAGAACAAGGCATAGAACTGCCCCGTGTACCACACCACGGCTTGACCCATCACCGCGCCGAGCAATGCAATGATGACTATTTTCAAATTGATCCACCGCCCGAATGCCTCGGCGAGAGGTGCTTTCGACGTGGTTCCCTGTTTCTTCATGTTGAGGAATACCGGACTCTCGTCCAGCTGCATGCGAATCCATAAGGAAACGGCCAAAAGAATAACGGACACCAGGAACGGTATGCGCCAGCCCCAGGCCTTGAACGCATCCTCGCCGACGTAGGTTCGCGTGCCGATGACCACCAGCAAGGCGGCGAACAGGCCGAGTGTGGCGGTGGTTTGAATCCAACTGGTGTAGAACCCGCGTTTGCCCGGCGGCGCATGTTCGGCGACGTAGGTCGCAGCGCCGCCGTATTCTCCGCCCAACGCCAATCCCTGCAGCAGGCGCAGCGCCAACAGCAGGATGGGGGCAGCCACCCCCAGGCTTGCGTAACTCGGGAGAAGTCCAACCGCAAACGTGGCGCCGCCCATGATGCTCATGGTGATCAGGAACGTGTGCTTGCGCCCCACCAGGTCGCCCAGCCGGCCAAACACCAGCGCGCCGAACGGTCGCACCGCGAAGCCGGCCGCGAACGCGGCCAGCGCAAATATGAAACCGGTGACCTCATTGACGCCGGAAAAGAATTGAGCGCTGATGACACTCGCCAGCAGACCGTACAGATAGAAGTCGTACCACTCGAAGACCGTGCCGAGCGAAGATGCCCCGATCACGAGCCATTGGTTGGTCGCCGCTTCTTGTAGCTTGGGCAGCTGGGCTGCCGCGGACGTGCTTGCCATGGAATCCCCCTTAGAAAGATAATATTTATTCCCAGTCGAACCAATCTATCGTGCCGGCGGCGCGGCGGCGATCGCCGTGCGCAACTCGCTGAGCTTGGCCTTGATGGTCGCCGCATTCTCCGGACCCATTCGGATCAGCAATTTCTGCCCGGCGGGACGCGACTCGAGCGCCGGATCCGCGTAGAGATACATGACGTTCGGCCGAACCAGATCGATCGGTCCGGCGGGCTGCGGCGTTGCCAGCAAGCTGTCGATCACCTGCACCAGCCGGTCGTTGAAATAGCCGTTCGGATATCCCAGATCCTGATAGGCGTGCTGAAACAAGGGATAGAAGCGCACATAGACGCCGGCAAGCTTCTGCATATCGAGCTTGCCGATCACCGCCACCATGGGCTGGTAGCGCGCGAAGTTTTGCGGATCGAGCGTCGCGTGCAGCTCATCGCCGACCGCAATGAAGGCACCGGAAACCGGGCTGGTCGGCCGCTTCTCCACCGCGACCTTTTGCCGCGGTAAGTTGTCGATCGTGACGACCAAGTGGCGGACGATGTTCGTCGGCAGCAAATATTCCTTCACCACGGCGCCGCCGGCGACCTGCGACAGGGCATCGATCAATGCCGGGTCGCTGTCGGCGAGCGCCGGCAGCGGGGCCTTGGACGCGGAGTCCCCCGCACCTTCGGGCAGCGGGTGCTGAATGGCCGCCTCAGCGGCCGGCTGGGGGGGTGCCGGTTGTTGCGCCGTTGCGGGCACAGGCGGCGTCGATGCATGACGACTGTGCAGGTAGTACCAACTACCCGCGGCGACCACGATCACCGCGGCCGCGACTCCAATTACCGGTCTATTGACCATCATCGCTCCTGAAGCTAGCCTGCCCCCGCTCTCCCCATCCGCATTTGCAATTCGTGTCGTCGGTAATCGATGACCAGCGTATCGAGCAAACCCAGTGCATCCATACCGATCAATATCGCAGGCTCGTTCAGCAGCTTCCACTGCTTGAAAATATAGATGTCGGCGAACGTGACGCCGGAATCGCGGATCTGGATGGAGCCGAATTCGATCGCGGGCATGGGCAAGATTTCACCGGACTCTATGTCCTTGGTCGCCCCGATGATCTGGTCCGGCTTGCCTCTGAACATGGCGCTGTGGCGTGACAGGGCACTGCGCAAGGCGAGATTTGCGATCGTCGTCTGGCCGCCCGTGTCGATGATGGCTTTGACACGGACATTATCGATGACCGCATTGACGACCACCAGCGTGTTGCGTATCGCGTGAAACGGCACGTCGACGAAATCATGGCTGGATCTCTCGTTGCGCGAAAAGGTGATGATGATCTTGTCGTGACGAAAGTCGATGAATATCCGCTTGCCTGCCAAGCCCTCGGCTCCGAGTATTCCCTGTGCGCCGCCGAGGGCATCCGGCACGATGGGCAGGATCGGGGAATCGACCGCAAGATCGCCCACGGTCAGCGTGTCGACGCGAATCGTCGGCACCGTCGCGAAGCCCGTCACCCCGCGCAGTATCACGGGCGGCGACTGATCCGTGGGGATGCCGAGCGCCAGCGCAACGAGCGCCGTGACGGCGCTGTGACTCGCACCCGTGTCGAGCACCAGGCGAAACGGCCCGTGGCCATTGATCATCACCGGAGCCCAGATGCGTCCGATCTGGTCGCGGCGGGTGGGGGAGACGTAGCGCGGTTCGGGCGCTTCGACCATGATATCCGCGAGCTCGTCGATGGCCGCGGAACTGACAGCCGCGGAACTGACGGCCGCGGAATCGGCGGCGGGTGTGGACACCGGCGGCGACACCTCCGTGCCGCCCGCCCATTGCGAGCACAGCGCAATCGCGCCGATCACGGCGCAGCCGCCGGACCAGCGTCTGCGGCGAAGCCAAGGGTCGAGAAATCCGCGAACCGCCTTGTTCATTTGTGCAACCGCCTTACTCGGCAGCATAGCACCCGGCTCGAGCCGTCACCAACGCCTCATGGTTCGAACGCGCACGGATCCCCGAAGCACCACATATATAGGGGGCGGTTAAGCGTCGCCGCGCTTATGCGATCATGGCGTGAAATGCTCGACTGGTTCCAGGTCGAGAGGTGGGCGATGAACACATATCAAAAATTATTCGAATTGCAGGCGCTCGTCGGTTCACCCTTGGGGACCAGCGACTGGATCCATATCGATCAGGCACGCATCGACCAATTCGCGGCGGTGACCGGCGATGTCCAGTGGATTCATATTGATCCGGTCCGCGCGGCGGCCGGACCGTTCGGGACCACGGTGGCGCATGGGCATTTGACGCTCAGTTTGGTGCCCGTCATGGTCCGGAGCGCGTTCAAGGTCGGCGATGTGCGGATGACGGTCAACTACGGCCTGAATCGCGTGCGTTTTCCGGCGCCGGTGCCGGTCGGAAGCCGTCTGCGGGGGCACTTCAAACTCATGACATTCGAGCCCCTTGACGCCGGTGCCCAACTCGTCGTCGAAGTGACCACCGAACGTGAGGGGCACGCAAAACCGGTGTGCGTGGCCGAATCGGTGGCGCGCCATTTCACATAGTTCGATAGCCTGCACGAATCGCTCGAAAGACCGCACGAATCGGTTGGTTACGACAATCGATGGACCTGGTGCGAGCGGGGCACCATACTTACAGACCCATGTAATGGAGTGCATATGTGAACAGGCCGGTCATCCCCATCGCCCCGGCAGGCGCCAGCAAGCAACGCAAGCGCCAAGGGCCCAAGGGCCGCCAGGTCAACCCACCGGCGCTCGCCGAGGTTGAGGCCCTGGTCAGCGCACCGCTCCGACACGACCTGCTGATCGAATACCTGCACCGAATCAATGACCGTTATGGCCAGCTCGGCGCGCCCCACCTGGCTGCGCTCGCGCAATTGATGGGATTGGCCCAGACCGAGGTTTACGAGGTGGCGACCTTCTACCACCACTTCGACGTCGTAAAGGAAAAGCCGGACGGCAGCCTGCCGGCACCTCCGGTGCTGACCGTGCGCGTCTGCGACGGGCTGAGCTGCGAGATGGCCGGTGCCCGGCAATTGATCGAGCGTTTACCGGCGCTGCTCGGGCGCGAGGTACGTGTGATCCCGGCACCCTGCGTCGGACGCTGCGAACAGGCTCCCGTGGCCGTGGTGCACCAGAACCCGGTACCGCGCGCCACACTAGAGTCGGTGCAAACCGAAGTTCGAGCTGGGCACACGCACCATGAGCCCGGCGCCTACATCGGCTTCGATGCGTATGTGGCACAGGGAGGCTACGCCCTGCTGCGTGACTGCATGGAGAACCGACGTGATGTCGAGAGCGTCATGAAGATCATGGAGGATTCGGGTCTGCGCGGCCTCGGCGGCGCGGGCTTCCCGGCCGGACGCAAATGGCGCATCGTGCGTGGCGAACGCGCGCCGCGGCTGATGGCCGTCAATATCGACGAGGGCGAACCCGGCACCTTCAAGGACCGGTGGTACCTCGAGCGCGATCCGCATCGCTTTCTCGAGGGCATGCTGATCGCTGCCTGGGCGGTTGACATATCCGCAATCTACGTCTACCTGCGCGATGAGTACCATGGCTGCCGCGCCGTGCTGGAAGCCGAGCTCGCCAGGCTGGAGGCTGATCCGCCGGTATCACCTTTGCCCAAGATCGAGCTGCGCCGCGGCGCCGGTGCCTACATCTGCGGCGAAGAATCGGCGATGATCGAATCCATCGAAGGCAAGCGCGGCATGCCGCGCTTGCGGCCGCCCTATGTCGCTCAGGTCGGGCTGTTCGGACGGCCGACGCTGGAGCACAACTTCGAGACCCTTTACTGGGTACGCGAACTGCTGGAAAAAGGCGGCGCCTGGTTCGCCTCGCAGGGCCGCAACGGCCGCAAGGGGCTGCGCAGCTTTTCGGTCTCGGGGCGCGTCAAGGATCCCGGCGTGAAACTCGCGCCGGCCGGCATCACCATACGCGAGCTGATCGACGAATACTGCGGCGGCATGCTCGACGGGCACGAGTTGTATGGATATCTTCCCGGCGGAGCGTCGGGAGGCATTCTGCCCGCGTCCAAAGCCGACATCCCGCTCGACTTCGACACTTTGACTCCTTACGGCTGCTTCATCGGATCGGCAGCGATCGTAATTTTTTCGAACCACGACACCGCCTCGGCTGTCGCGCGCAACCTGATGAAGTTCTTCTCGGACGAATCGTGTGGCCAATGTACCCCCTGCCGGGTCGGCACGGTCAAAGCGCTCCAGTTGATGGAACAGAAGCGATGGGATGCGCCACTTTTGCAAGAGTTATCCCAGGCGATGATGGATGCATCGATCTGCGGTTTGGGCCAAGCCGCGCCTAATCCGGCGCTCACGGTCTTAAAATACTTTCCCAAGGAAGTCGAGTAATGCCGCAGAACAATACCGCTCTCCTCGATATCGCGCCGGCCGCAGTGGCGGCGCCGCCTGTTTCGTTTC
>Ga0210402_10006658_pt1 | contig 10207 bp, 9 predicted proteins | sample IncBWC7MmetaG_FD_161055 | JGI IMG/M metagenome (GOLD analysis project Ga0210402, IMG submission 161055) | Forest soil microbial communities from Barre Woods Harvard Forest LTER site, Petersham, Massachusetts, United States - Inc-BW-C-7-M | ecosystem: Environmental > Terrestrial > Soil >...
CCGTCCTCGGTGCGGGCATGGCCTGCACCGGATGGATGAAGATCGGCGCGTCGAGCTCGACCGCCGCATGCCAGAGCTCGTCCAGCGCCAGCTCGCCCGGATTGACGCCCTCGACGTTGGAAGCGATGACGAGGCCGGCGGCGCCCAGTTGTTTCATCGCGAACTCGGCCTCGCGCGCCGCCGCGGCGGCGTCCGGCAATGGCACCGACGCAAACAGCGCGAACCGCTCGGGATGTCGCTGGCAGAGGTCCGAGAGGGACTCGTTGAGCAGCCGGTGCCAGCGCGCCGCAATGGCGCTCGGCAGCCCATAGGCGAAAATGTCGGGCCACACCGAGAGCACCTGGCAGGTGACGCCCTGCGCCGCCATCCCGTCGAGCCGCTCCTCGACGGGCTCGATGAGCTTGGCAAAGAATGGCCGCACCTTCAGTCCATAGTCGAAATGCAGCGCACATTGCGGCGGCGTCTTGATGAGGGAGATGCCGAAATCCTTCGCCCGCTCCTCCAGAGTGGCGATGACGCGATGGGGCACGTAATGGGCGTGAACGTCGATCGGCATGGTCATGCTTGCGAGAAAGAAGCGGCGGGAGGGAAGTAATTAGAGGGAGCGCGCGCGGATGACAATCGCGCGCGGCTCCACGCTCGCTGCGTAGGGCGGGTTAGCCGCGAGCCGGCTCTCGTCGGCTCGCTGGCGTAACCCGCCGATCCGGCCTCAGACGTTCCCCCGGATTGCGGTGGGTTACGCCTCACAACTCGGCTTCACGCAGCCGAGTTGTGAGGCTAACCCACCCTACGATTCTCGCGCGCTGAAAATGACAGCGCGCAGATCAATCGTTAATACCGTGCGTCATGGCAAGCGCGGCGCCTGTGCACGCACGAAGAGAGTTCGAGCTCGCCGTGGTCGGGGGCGGGCTCGTCGGAATGGCGATCGCCTGGGGACTGGCACGGCGGGGCCGTGCCGTGGTCGTGCTGGACGAGGGCGATCTCGCTCTTCGCGCCTCGCGCGGAAATTTCGCGCTGGTCTGGGTGCAGAGCAAAGGCGGCGGGCTTTCGGACTACGCGCTGTGGACCATGCAGTCGTCGCGCTTATGGCCGCAACTCGCCGACGCCATCCAGGAGCAGACAGGCATCGATGTCTGCTTCCGCAAGCCCGGCGGGCTGCATCTTCTTCTCTCCGAGCGCGAGCTGGAGAATCGCGCCGATGCGCTGCGGCGTTTGCACAACCAGCCCGGAATGCAGCACTTCGATTGTGAGATCATGGACCACGCGAAGGTCGCGAAGATGCTGCCGCAGATTGGGCCCGAGGTCATCGGGGCAAGCTTCTGTCCCGAGGACGGCCACGTCAACGCGCTGCGCTTTCTCTATGCCCTTCACCTCGGATTCCAGCGCCTGGGCGGCACCTATCGCTCCAATCATAGCGTCACCCGGATCGAGCCAGGCGCGAATGAATTTCGCCTGCACACCGCAGCGGGCGAGATCACTGCTGCACGAGTCGTGCTCGCCGCGGGGCTCGGCAATGCGCGGCTTGCCCCGATGCTTGCGCTGCATGCTCCGGTGCGCCCGCAGCGCGGGCAGATCATGGTCACCGAGAAGGTCGCGCCTTTCCTGCCCTACGTCGTCCATACCGTGCGGCAGACGGATGAGGGCGGCGTGATGATCAGCGACTCCGTGGAAGAGGCGGGTTACGATCCCTCCGTCGGGAGCGAGATCCTTTCGGTCATGGCGGGTCGCGCGGTGCGGATGTTTCCGCTCCTGGGGCGGCTCAATGTCGTGCGGTGCTGGGCGGCACTGCGGGTGATGCCGCGGGACGGTTTTCCCATCTACGATCAATCGGAGACCTATCCCGGCGCGTTCGTTGCGACCTGCCACAGCGGCGTGACCCTCGCCGCTAATCACGCCCTCGTGCTGCCGCCGCTGATCGATCGCGGCGCCCTGTCGGGGGAGAACCTCGACGCGTTTCGCGCCCGACGCTTCCATGTTTCGCCGGCACACTGAAGCGCGCCGCCCGGCGCTCACCATCCGCATTGATGGCGTCGCGACCGAGGCGCGCGAGGGCGACAGCATTGCCGCGGCGATGCTCGCAGCGGGGCACTTGATTGCGCGCAAGACGCCGGTGTCCGGCGCTCCGCGTGCTCCCTATTGTCTGATGGGCGTGTGCTTCGAGTGCCTCGTCACCGTGGACGGCGTCGGGAACCGGCAGGGCTGCATGGTTCTCGTGCGCGACGGCATGCGCATCGAGACGCAGCAGGGCAAGCGGGAATACGGCGCATGAACGCGAGCGCCGATCTGCGCGAGCGCTACGACGTCGCAGTGGTCGGTGCGGGGCCGGCGGGACTTGCCGCTGCGGGCCTGTGCGCGCGCGCGGGACTGGCGACCGTTCTCCTCGATGAGCAGGCCGCGCCCGGCGGCCAGGTCTATCGCAGCGTGACAGCCTCTCCGCTTGGCACCAACACCGTCCTCGGGCCCGACTACTGGCGTGGCGCGGCGCTCGCGCGCGAGGCGCTGGCGAGCGACCTGCACTATGTCCCGGGCGCGAATGTGTGGGGGCTGCTGCGCGAAGGCGAGATCGCGGTCTCGCTCGGCAGCCGCTCGCGCCTGTTGCAGGCGACGCGCATTATTCTCGCGACCGGCGCAATGGAGCGGCCGTTCCCGATACCCGGCTGGACGCTGCCGGGGGTGATGAGCGCGGGCGGCGCTCAAATCCTGCTCAAATCATCCGGACTCATTCCACAAGGACGGACCGTGATCGCGGGGTGCGGACCGCTCCTGTGGCTGCTCGCCTGGCAGTATCTCAACGCCGGGGTGCGGCTCGATGCCGTGCTCGATACGGCGCCGCGCGCAAACTGGCGGAGCGCGTTGCGCCACGCGGCGAGCTTCGCGCTCTCGCCTTATCTGATAAAGGGCTTGCGCCTGATCCTGGCGGTCCGCCGCAATGCGCAGGTCATCGGCAATGTCGCAGAGCTGGAGGCGCAAGGGAGCGAAAGCGTCGAAGCGGTGGTCTACCGCACCTCGCGGGGAGAAGAACGGCGGTTGCCGGTCGACATGCTGATCCTTCACCAGGGCGTGGTGCCCAACGCCAATCTCGCGCTCTCTGCCGGCGTGACCCACTGCTGGAGCGATGCGCAGCTCTGTTTTCTTCCTGTGCTCGACGCCTTCGGATCGAGCAACGTGCCGGGGCTGTCCATTGCAGGCGATGGCGCCGGCATTGCAGGAGCGGAAGCAGCAGAGGCGCGAGGCCGTCTCGCTGCTGTTGCGGCCATACGGGCGATCAAGCCGCAGCTTGTGCTTGCGGCCGAGGAAAAGGCGGCACGCGCAAGCTTGCGCCGCTTTGAGCGCGGGCGCGCATTTCTCGATGTTCTCTTCCGGCCGCCGCCGCGGTTCCGGCTGCCGCGCGGGGAGACCCTGGTCTGCCGCTGCGAGGAAGTGAGCGCAAGTGAGGTCCTCGACGCAGTTGCACTCGACTGCCCCGGGCCCAATCAAATGAAAGCATTTCTGCGCTGTGGCATGGGGCCGTGCCAAGGCCGGCTCTGCGGGCTTACCGTCACCGAGATGATGGCGCAGGCGCGCGGTGTTTCACCGCAGGAGATCGGCTACTACCGCCTGCGCCCGCCGGTGAAGCCGGTTACGCTTGCCGAGCTTGCCGGCCTTCCCACCACGGAGGCAGCGGTGAAGGCGGTCGCGCGCGAATAGCTCCGGAGATTGTTGTTTGCTCCACAAGGTGCCGCGCACTCGGTTTGCTCCCCTCCCCCTTGTGGGGAGGGGTTGGGGGTGGGGGTCGTGAGATATCACCATCAACGGTGCGAAACGCGCCACCCCCCTCCCCAACCCTCCCCCACAAGGGGGGAGGGAGCAGAGAGAGTCTGCGGCGCGTTTGGAGTACATTTCATAGGTCTATCCATGCGTTTATCTGATCCCTTGAACGCGTTCTGCGCCCACTCCACCGCGCGATTGCAGGGCGCGCCGGGGCGGCCGCTGTCCGGGCTCGCATTCGCGGCCAAGGATCTTTTCGACATCGCCGGCCACGTCACCGGCGCAGGCAATCCGGACTGGCTGGCGCTGCATCCGCCCGCATCCCGCACCGCCCCCGTAGTGCAGGCGCTCGTCGATGCCGGCGCCGACATGGTCGGCAAGACCCACACCGACGAGCTCTCGCGCGGTATTCTCGGCGCGAACGCCCATTACGGCACTCCCACCAATCCCAACGCGCCGGGACGGGTGCCGGGCGGCTCATCCAGCGGATCGGCTGCGGCGGTGGCGGGAGGCCTCGTCGAGTTTGCGATCGGGACTGATACCGGCGGGTCCGTGCGCATCCCTGCAAGCTTCTGCGGCATCTTCGGCATCCGCCCCAGCCATGGACGCTTGTCGCTCGCAGGCGTGGTTGGACAGGCGCCGAGCTTCGACACCGTGGGATGGTTCGCGCGCGAGACCGATCTCCTCGCCCGCGTGGGAGAGATCCTGCTCGGCACGGAGCTTCGCCATGCGCCGCGGCCGCGGCATGTGATTGTTGCAACCGATGCCTTCGCCATTGCTGAGCCGGTGACGGCCTCGGCGCTGCGTCCTGCGGTCGAACGGATTGCCGCGCTGGTTGGCAGGTCCGAACAACGCGCGGTCTCGGCAAGCGTGCCGCTCGCGGTTTGGTTCGCGCATCAGCGCGCGATCCAGGGGCGCGAAGCCTGGGAGACTTTCGGCGACTGGATCGATCGCAACAACCCGCGCTTCGCCTTCGAGATCGCGGACAATTTTCTCCGCGGCATGCGCGTAGAGGATACGGCGCTCACCGCCGCGCGCGAATTCCAGGCGGCACGTCGGCGCGAGCTTCTCGAAATGCTTGCGCCCGACACGATCGTCTGCCTGCCGACTGCGCCGTTTCCGGCACCGCCCCTTCGCCAGCCGCGCTCGACCATGTGGGCAAAACGCACGGCGATCAGTACGCTGACGTCCATTGCGGGCACCCTTGGCGCGCCGCAGCTCTCGCTGCCCGTCGCGTTTGTCGACGGCCTCCCGGTCGGGCTTTCCTTGATGGCGCGCCCTGGGGCCGACGAGATGCTGCTCGCCTTCGCACGCGAGCTGCCGCCGGACCTGTAGGGGCGGGTTTGAAACCCGCCCCTAGACACTAGTGCGGTGAATTTGAAGTTCCTATCATTACTGGCCGCAAGCTCTTTTAGGAACTTCGAATTCAAAACCGCACTAGAGTCATAAAGTTGCTAGTGGTCCTTAGATTCCGAAGTTCGCATCTGAACGTGACCCAAGCACTGGCGAACTTCGGAATCGGACCACTAGGTGGCGTTGGGCCTGGCAAAATGCGCAATGCGAGGCCTTGCGGCCATGTTCAGGTCACCGCGCGCAGGCGCGCAGGCGCCGCCTGCCAGCAGGCCTGCACGGCTTCGGCCGTGACGACTTCGCCGAAATACGTGTCGATGTTCCGCAAGGTCGCCGCGTGATCGGCTTGATCATATGTGGCGGTGCAGTCGCTGGTGAAGACGACGTAATAGTCCCGCAGGAAGGCCTGCCGTGCCGTGGTCTCGACGCACACATTGGTGGCGACGCCGGTCATCACCACCGTGCGGATCCCCTGCGAGCGCAAGACCAGGTCGAGGTCGGAGCTTTCGAACGCGCCGTAACGGTGCTTGGTCACGATCGCCTCGTCCGGCAACGGCTTGATCTGAAAGAAATCACCGTTCCACGCGTTCGGCTCGCATACCGGGATGGTGAGATAAGCGCCCCGGCGCCGCCGCTGCGCGTGCTCCAGCCATACCTCGGAGAGATACCAGTTCGGTGCGGTGTTGTAGACGTTGCGGATCCAGATGCAGCGCACCTTTGCGTCCCGCGCCGCATCGACCAGGTTGGCGAGGCGCGGCACCATCGCCTTGACCAAAGACAGATCGCGGCCTTCGCGGTGCATGGCGCCGCCTTCGGCACAGAAGTCGTTCTGCACGTCGACGATGAGGATGGCGCAATTCTCCGGATGAACCTTTTCGGCGAGGGTTCTCAGCATGGTATCGCTCCTCATGGATTCCAGATCATCGACTTGACGTCGAACGGCTTCATCATCTTGTAGCGTACGCCCATATCGAGATTGGCCTGCAGGCTCGGCACGTTGAACTCGGTCGAGTATACCGGCAAGGTCACGTCCTTCACGACATCGAGATTCATGCCGGTGAATTTCGCGACCCAGTCGTCCCGCTCCTCCTTTGACGTGGTGGTGAGGTGGGTGGTGGCGCGGTCAATCGCACGTTTGAAGCGGCGCGCGACATCGGTATTGGCCTTGATCCAGCTCTCCTTGGCCATGTAGTTGGCAATGTCCATTCCGGGAATGTTGTCGATGAAGGGATAGGCGAGCACGCGCGCCTTGCCGGACTTGGTCATGAACGTGACGAACGGCTCGACGTTCCAGACCGCATCCAGCCGTTTCTGAAACAGCGCGTCGGCCATTTGCGGGAACGGAACTTCCAGGAACTCGACCTTGTTGTGATCGACGCCTTTCTTCTGCAGCCATTCCACCATGTGGACGTAGTTGACGCTGTTGATCAGCCCGGCGGAAACCTTCTTGCCGGCGAGATCGGCGGGTGCGCGAATGGCGTCCTCCGTGCGCACCAGCAAGGCGTTGTTGTCGGGAGGCTCTGACCTGATGTGGGTGGCGCCGGCTATAAACAGGACATCGAGCCCGTTTCCACGCGCCACCATGGTCTCGAAGATGGCGCTGCCGCCGATCTCGACGCTGCCGCCGAAGACCGCCTCGACCGCCACCGCCCCTTGCGCCACCGGCGACCAAGTGACCGACAGGTTCTCTTCGGCGAAATAGCCCTTGTCACGCGCCACCAGGAGCGCCGTGTAGTTCGCAATCGGAATGTAGGCCACGCGCAGGACAGCCGGCGCGGACTTTGGCTGCGCGCTTGCCTGCGGCACAAACCATGGCAGGAGCGCAGCAACTAGGGCCACACAGCAGGATCGGAATAAACGGGACATGGGGCTCTCTCCTATCATCGCTCCGTCATGCCCGGCCTTGGGCCGGGCATCCACGTCTTTCCCTCGGGCCAAGACGTGGATGGCAACAGAACTCGGGCTTCCCCGAGTTCTGCATTATTGAGTGGCGATAGTCGGGTAAACCCGACTATCGCTGACGAGCCCGGCCATGACGACGATTACCGCCTCCCGGTGCTTTCCTGATGCCAGCGGATGAGTTTCGATTCGCCGAGCAGAAACAGGCGATTGAGCGTGTACCCGAAAATCGCGAGCGTGAAGATGCCCGCGTACATTTCCGGCACCTTGAAGGTGCGCTCCGCGAGCAAGGTGAAATAGCCAAGACCGTCGGTGGACACGATCATCTCCGACAGAATCGCCAGAATGAGCGAGATGGCGAGACTGATCCGCATCCCGGTGAAGATCTGCGGGCTGGCAGCTGGTAAGACGACCTCACGCATCGCCTGGGGGGTGGTGAGCCCGAGCGTGCGCGCGGTGTCGAGCTGCACCGGATCGATCGCACGCACCCCGCCATAGGTGTTGAGCAGGATGGGAAAGAGCGACGCAATCATGATCAACACCACCTTCATCTCGTGTCCGATGCCGACGAAGAGTATCAGAACCGGCAGATAGGCGGGGCCGGGAATCGGCCGGAAGATTTCGACCAGCGGCTCGAAGAGATTATTGAGGATGCGGTAGTAGCCCATCAGCACGCCGAGCGTCACGCCCAAGAGTACCGCCAGGGAGTAGCCGAGCATCTGTCTCCACAACGTTGCCAGGAGATGCCTGATCAGGGTGCCGTCTGCGATGTTCTCGTACCACGCGGAAAGGATGCGGGTGACCGGCGGCCACGTCGGCGTATCGAGCATGTAGAGCGCCGAGAATTGCCAGAAGCAAAGGAGCAGAAGAATGAGGCACACGCCCGATACGCGCGAGCTTTCCAGCCAGTGCACTATGCGATTGCTCACGATGCCTCCGTGCGGCCGGCGACCACCTGCTCCACCATCAAACGATAGAGCTGCGCGCGCAACTCGAGATAGACCGGCTCGCGACGGGTCCCCACCTGGCTGCGCGGGTAAGCAAGCGGCACCTCGACGATTTTTGCTACCGTGCCCGGCGAGGCGCTCAGCACCACGACGCGTTGCGCGAGATAGAGCGCCTCGTCCAGATCGTGCGTGACGAACAGGATGGTGAGCCCGACTTCCTGCCACAGCCACAGCAGCAGATCCTGGAGCTCGACCCGCATCATGGCGTCGATGGCGCTGAAGGGCTCGTCCATCAGCAGCATTTCCGGACGCCTCGCCAGCGCCCGGGCGATGGCCACGCGCTGCTGCATTCCGCCGGAGAGCTGGTAGGGAAGGTAAGCGGCGTAACGATCGAGACCGACGAGCTTGAGCTGCTCGCGGCCCAGCTTTTCGATCTGCTGGCGCGGCAGCTTCAAGCGGTATTTCACGCCGAGACAGACGTTGTCGATCACCGATTTCCAGGGGAAGATCGATTTGTTGTACTGTTGAAATATATACATCATGTCGGGCTGCGGCGCGGCTACCGCCTTGCCCTTGAACAGCACGGCGCCGGAGCTTGCCGGTGACAGTCCTGCGGCAATGTGCAGAAGGGTGGACTTGCCGCATCCTGACGGGCCAATCAGGGCAACGAATTCCCGCTCGCCGACGCTGAAGGAGACATCCCTGCAGGCCGCCTGACCGTGCGCGTCGAATCGCTTGCTGAGTCGGTCGATGACGAGATAGTCCACGAATGGCATGTCCTTGCGAAAGCCCGCAGTTAAGGATGCGCCTCGAGTACTGTAAAGCAAGAACAGTGCCGCACCCGAGGATCTTCGTACGGGCGACGCATGCGTCGCCCTCCATCCGCCGCCGTATGTTGCAAGAGGGCGAGTCGGGGTCCCCAAAAAACGCAAAACGTTTTTTGGGGTGCCCCGCATGCCTCGCCCCTACGAGCTTTCGCTTCCGCGGTCTTTGTCAACGCGCTTCCCGCCAGGCCCCGCGTCTCCTACATTAGCCGCATGCAGCACGACGATTATCTCGTTCGCCCCGACCCATCCGACCCGCGCTTGACCGAGCGCGTCGAAGGTCTCGATCAGACCGGCGCGCGCATTGCCACCCGCGTGACGGTCGAGCGCGCGCTCACGATCTTTCTCAACGGCCAGGAGATCGTGACCGCGATGACCATCAGCGATTATCCCGAGTATCTCGCGCTCGGCTATCTGCTCAATCAGCACATGCTGTTGCCGGATGATGTCGTCACCGCGGTCGATTACGACGAGGAACTTGCGGTGGTGGTAGTGCGCACCCAGCGCAAGACCAACTATGAGAAGAAGCTCAAGAAGAAGGTGCAGACCTCAGGCTGCGCACAGGGCACGGTGTTCGGCGATCTGATGGAGGCGCTGGAAGAGGTCAAGCTGCCCCAGGCCGAGCTGCGCACGTCCTGGCTTTATGCCCTCACCAACAAGATCAACACCACGCCTTCTCTCTATCTTGAAGCCGGGGCCATCCACGGCTGCGTGCTCGCGCGGGAGGAGACGCCGCTCCTCTATATGGAAGATGTCGGGCGCCACAATGCGGTCGATAAGATCGCGGGTTACATGTTCAAGCACCGCGTGCCGGCGCACGACAAGATCTTCTACACGACGGGCCGGCTCACCTCCGAGATGGTGATCAAGACGGTGCGCATGGGAATCCCCATCCTGATCTCGCGCTCCGGTTTCACCGCCTGGGGAGTCGAGCTTGCGCGCAAGGCCAATCTCACGCTCGTCGGGCGCGCCCGGGGCAAGCGTTTTGTTGCGCTCGCCGGCGAGGATCGCATCGTCTTCGACCAGGACCTGCGTTATGTCGAGGAGGAGAGCGCCAAGCATCGGCGCAAGGCTGCTGTGCACGATGAGTAGCGCCCGTTCCGGTGACTTGGGATCAGCCGTAGCGGCAAGCTCAGTCTGCTCCCTCCCCCCTTGTGGGGGAGGGTTGGGGAGGGGGGTGGCGCGTTTAGCAACGGTGCTTCAAACAACTGGGACCCCCACCCCCAGCCCCTCCCCACAAGGGGGAGGGGAGCGCACCGAGTTCGTGGCACCTCTTTCCATCGGACGCCGCGGAACGGTCTGTGATCCCGCAACATGAGACCGGGAAAGCCGCTGGGCGTGGTGCTCGCTGGCGGGCTCGCGCGTCGCATGGGCGGCGGCGACAAGGCGCGGCTGCGGATCGGCGGTCGAACCATCATCGAACGCGTGCTGGCGCGGCTG
>Ga0210402_10006659_pt1 | contig 10207 bp, 8 predicted proteins | sample IncBWC7MmetaG_FD_161055 | JGI IMG/M metagenome (GOLD analysis project Ga0210402, IMG submission 161055) | Forest soil microbial communities from Barre Woods Harvard Forest LTER site, Petersham, Massachusetts, United States - Inc-BW-C-7-M | ecosystem: Environmental > Terrestrial > Soil >...
AGCAGCGAGAGCGATGCCCCGCGGTTCGTCGTAAACATGCGCCCGAAGATCATGCTTGTAGCAGTCATCGACGAGCCAAGCCCTAGCCCATAGCAAAACAGGAACAGCGGAGCAAGATGACCGTGGCAGAACGCAAAAGCAGTCGCGCCAAGAACGAGCAGCACGTATCCCCGCACAATGCTCTTGTACAAGTTGGATTGCATCAGAAGCGCGCCGGTCGATGAGCCTGCAAACTGCGCGGCAAACAGAAAGCCGGAATGGCTATCGCTCAAACCCCAGATCCCACTCAGCGCCGGAAGAATGCAGCCAAGCAGATTGGTGCCAATTCCAGTGAGAATGAACCCGAAATAAAGTCCCCCCACAACCGGAGCAGATGGTTTGCTTTCACCTTTGAACGAATCGACCATTCCTGCTCTGCTTTGCAAGCCCACCCTGTCCCCAAACCAATCAATCCTATCGCATGAGAGAGTCTGGCCGCTTGGGATCTGACCCGAGTTTGTTGCGGTTCGTAAGACTGCTCCGCGAGACCCCGCGCCACCTCCGTGTCCTCCGCAGTAAAGCGGTTCCTTGGCGTCCTTAGCGCGTTGGCAGTAGAAATCTCAGGCCAGTGAAAGCAGAACTCGAAAAACGGGCGACCGGGGTTCTAAACCTCACGAAAATTTCACAGCCCGCCCGTGTCCTCGCCAGCTATACTTCGTCGTCGGGTCGCGACCCGATTCAGGAGTCTGCAATGGAAAATCCAGTCATGGGTTTAACCCCATATCTCACCGTCAGCGACGCGAAAGCAGCGATCGAATTCTACAAAAAGGCCTTGGGCGCAACTGAAATCGCCCGCCACGGCGCCCCCGGCACCGAAAAGCTCATGCACGTCCGCATGGACATCAACGGCAGCGTCTTCTTCTTCGCAGACGACTTCCCGGAATTCCACAACGGAAAGAGCAACACGCCGCTAGCCTTGGGCGGTACCCCGATTACCCTGCACCTGCAGGTCGAGGATGGTCAGGCAACCTGGGACCGTGCCATCGCCGCCGGATCCACCGCAACTATGCCTTTTCAGGAGCAATTCTGGGGCGATCTCTACGGCCAGTTCACCGATCCCTTCGGACACAACTGGTCCATCGGACAATCCGTAAAGAACCCCACGAAGGAAGAATTGAAAGAGGGAGCTGAAGCGGCTTTCGAACGGGGACGGGAAAAGGCTGTCAAGGCCTAGTTGCCCAACTTTTACTCCAAGTGGCTCATTCCAAACCGAATAAAGTCCAGCCGATTTGGCATATGGTTTCGCTAAATTCGCTACAATAGAAGTAGAGAGTTCAGAGAACAAAAGCCCACTTCAACGAAGTGGGCTTTCTTATTGAAACAAAGGACTTTGCACGCAACAAGCTGCAAAATCAATATTTTAGCGACTCTTTGCCAACACAACGAATGTTTTCAAAGATTTAGCCTCCCTGGCCCTGAGGGTCAACGTATCCGGATATCGCCCGATCCAGTCTCCACCTTCACGGTCGGTCCGCCGCCGTTAATGTCACCGGTAATATGGTGCTTCTCAAAGCTCCCGTGGGTCGTAATCGGAGGATCGCTGTGAACCGAACCCGAACCCGTCTGAGCATCGAGCGAGAACTTCGAGCTACCCGTATCCAGAGTCACAGATCCTGAGCCGGTCTGCAGCCTCCACGAAGAGGTAGGCTGCCCCTGCGTCTCGATGTCGCCCGAGCCGGTCTCGGCGTTAAGCTCGCCTTGGACGCCCTTCAGCCGGATGCTTCCGCTGCCTGTCTGGGCCTTTACACCGCTTGGTGATGACAGTTCAGCGCGAATATCGCCCGAGCCGGTTTCAAGACTGGTACGCCCGCTTAACCCGGAAGCTTCGATCGAGCCCGACCCAGTATTGATCTTCGCCGGCCCGTTCAGGCCGGAAACATGAATGTCGCCTGAGCCGCTGTTGGCGGCAAGGTCGGTGCCTTTTGGAGTCGTAATGTCGTAGTCGATCGAAATGTTCTTGTAGTTGTCAGTGTGCTTGCCCACGTTGATCGTGTTGCCGGTCTGCTCGATCGGCGGATTCGCAACCACCTGGCGAACGCGATCCTCGGGCGAACCGCTGTCGAGCCAGCTGTTCCACTTGGCTGAGTGCACGTGCCCAATAATGTGGACGCTCGCATCCGAGCCCGGAGTGACATGGATGTATCCCGAACCGGTGTTCACGTAGAGCGTAACCGCTCCATTGGTTTGCAGAGTCTTGTCGAACGTACCGTCAGCTGCTGCAAGAAGCGCCGCCGGAGTCAGCAGCAGGGCAGTCACCGCAATTGCTTTATGGAGGTGCATAATGAGGTCCTTTACTGAATCTGAGTTGTCATCCTGAGCGCAGCGAAGGATCTGCTGTTCGCTGCGGTTGTCACGATTCTTTGCTGATCGGATCTTCTCGTATCGAGGAAAAATGTGATCAGCCAGCACAACTACTCTACTGCTGAAGTACGACCGTGTCTCCTTCTTTCAGCCCATCGAGAATCTCGGTCTTGCTGCCATTTGAGATTCCAGCTTTCACCGGAATCTTGCGCTGGCCGTCCTTCTGCTTGGGATCGGGAACGAAGACAAAAGCATTCTTCTGATTGTCATAAACCAGGGCCTGCTCAGGAACGCTGAGCGCATTCTTGTGTTCTGTAATCAGGATCTCGGCATTCGCCGTCATATTGGCCTTGAGTTCGCCGGTCGGATTATCGATCGAGACGCGAACTTCAAAGGTCGTGACGTTGTCTTTCTCAACGCCCAAAGGAGCAATCTTCGTGACCTTGCCATTGAAAGTCTTACTCGGAAACGACTCAACCCGAATACGCGCAGGCTGCCCAAGATAGACGCTGCCAATATCGGCCTCATCCACCTTGCCCTGAACGTAAACCTGGGTCGTGTCCCCGAGCGTCATCACCAAAGTTGCCGTCGAACCGAGCACCAGAATGGAGCTGACAGCATCGCCAACCTCCACATCGCGGGAAAGCACAACGCCATCCATCGGAGATACAAGTGTTGTATAGCTAAGCTGCTCGTTTAATTGGTCAAGGCTCGCCTGTGCCTGCTGCACCTGCGCCTGAGCCTGTTTCAGCTTGGCCTGATCGACGTTGATCTGTGCGACGGAGGAATCGCGCTTGTTCTCGGCGGCAACGTAATTACGCTGTGCATCGTCGAGAGTCTGTTTCGAAACGATTCCGTCATTCGACATGGCAAGATTGCGATCGTAGGTGGACTTGTACATCGGCAGGTCAGGAGCTGCAGCCGTAACCTTATCTTGGTCGATGTTAGCTCTGTAAGTGAAGACATTTGCCTCGGCCGCCGCAAGCTGCGCCTTCTGCGCCGCCACCTGCGCGAGAATTTCCTGCTGGTCAAGCTGCGCCAGCACCTGACCCTTGTGAACGATCTGGTTAATGTCTACAAAAAGCCTCTCCACCAGACCGCTGGCCTTGGACTTAAGCTCGACCTTGGTGATGGGCTGAATTTTTCCGGTAGCAACGACACTCTTGGCAATGTCGCCGCGCGTAGCCTTCGCCAGCTTGCTTGGATCGATCTTGCTTCCGCTTCCGCGAGCCACAGCGACAATAGCAACCAACAGAACGAGAACAACAGCCGGGATGGCCCAGAGCCACCATCTTTTCTTCCGCTTACGCTGCGTTGTCACTTACTAAGCTCCCGCTTCTTAGACTCATTGTTCGTAAATAAGTACATGCCAAATTGGTATACGGAGCCGTCGGCCCGTTAGTTCCGTGATATGAACTGTTAAACTCAGAGAAAAATGTCAGGCTTGCTGCTTTTTCGGTTCGTCTCGATTGCGCTTTTGATTCTCGCCAATGGCTTTTTCGTCGCGGCAGAATTTGCTCTCGTCAGCCTGAGGGAGACGCGTGTCGAGCAGTTGATTGCGCAGCGCCGTCCCGGAGCTCGGACCGTCCGTCGCTTGCAGCAAAATTTGGACGACTTTTTACCTGCAGTTCAATTTGGCGTAACACTTTGCAGCCTCGCTCTCGGCTGGATCGGCGAACCTGTCGTAGCTGCCGTTTTTAGGGAGTGGCTGTCGTATCTGCCACATGTGAATGTCTACGCTCACCTGATCGCCGTGCCTGTGGCATTCGCGCTCATCACCTACTTCCATGTGCTGCTTGGGGAACTCGTTCCAAAGTCGCTTGCCCTGCGCAAAGTTGATCAGATGGCTCTCGGGGTCGCAGGCCCCATGGACGCCTTCATCCGCATCACGCGTCCAGCAGTCCGACTGCTCAATCGATCAGCTGCGTTAGTGCTGCGGCTCTTTCGTGCCCCCATGGTTCACGAGGGTTCAGTACATTCGCCGGAGGAGCTGAAGCTTATCGCAACGGCGGCACGTCGCGTCGGTTTGCTGCCAGAGTTTCAGGAGTCGCTCATCCACCGCGCCGTGGAAGTGAACGAGATTCCAACACGCGAGATCATGACTCCTCGCCAGCGTATCTTCTCGCTACCAGCCGATATGCTGATCGAAGCAGCGAGCGCGCGCATCGTCGAAGAGCTGCACTCGCGTATTCCAGTGTACGATCCGGCGCGCGGCCCAGATCACATTGTCGGAGTTGCCTATTCAAAAGACATCTCGCGGCTGATGCATTTCCGCGCCTCGGCGCGGACACGTTTCGCCGACGCGCCCTTTACGGAACTTCGTCTCCGGCAGGTCATGCGCGAAGTGCTTGTGGTACCAGAAACAAAGCCGGTTCTCGATCTTTTACAGGAGTTTCAGCAGCGCCGTCGCCATCTGGCGATTGTGGTAGATGAATTCGGCACGACCGTCGGGCTCGTCACAGTAGAAGATGCCATTGAACAGTTGGTAGGTGAGGTCGAAGACGAGTTTGATGTAGCCGCCAAGACCACACTTACATCAGCTAGCGGAAGCGTTGTACTCGATGGCAGCGTGAATTTGCGTGACTTGGAGACGCAGATGAACTGGAGGCTTCCGCGCGATGGCGGGGTGGAAACACTTGCGGGTTTTCTGTTGACTCGTCTGGGCAAGATTCCCAAAGGCGGCGAAACGGTTGAATTCGAAGGACGTAAACTTACTGTCGCGGAAATGAATGGAAACCGCATCAGTAAAGTCGTGGTTGAAAATCTGACGCCGCAGAATAATGAGCAGGTGCCCTTTCAGCCGGAGAAAGCTTCCTGATGCGGGCTTTGCGGTCGCTGCTGATGCGACTGGTGTACACCATCCCAGTTGTATGGCTGGTGGTAACACTGGTTTTTCTCCTGATTCACATCGTGCCGGGCGATCCGGTCGAGCAGATGCTTGGAGAAGGTGCCCGCGCGCAGGACATCGCTGCTCTGCGACACGCTTATGGGCTTGATATTCCACTCGGTCAGCAGTACATCCGTTATTGGCGTGGAGCGCTTCACGGCGACCTCGGCCGATCTGTACGGCTGAACGATACAGTCACTCATCTGGTGTTGACGCGCTATCCATACACCCTCGAACTGACTGCCGCCGCGTTGACCGTCGCCTTGTTGCTATCGATTCCGGCTGGAATCTCGGCGGCGCTTCATCGCGGACGGTGGCAGGACAATGCCCTCGGCGTTGTCAGCCTCCTTGGCTTGTCATTTCCAGGTTTTGCGCTGGGGCCGATTCTCATCCTTCTGGTTTCGATCAGGCTGGGCTGGCTTCCGGTAAGCGGTGCTGGCGGATGGGACCATCTCGTACTGCCGGCAATCACCATGGGCAGCGCGCTGGCCGCGATTCTGACGCGCATGGTGCGCACGTCGATGCTTGAAGAACTGGGGCAGGACTACATTCGTACCGCGCGGGCGAAAGGATTGCCGGAGCGCACGGTCGTCTATAAACATGCTTTGCGCAACGCCATGATTCCTGTACTCACGCTGATTGGCCTGCAATTCGGCGCACTGCTCGCCGGAGCTATTGTGACGGAAACGATCTTCAGCTGGCCGGGGATTGGGCGACTCACAGTTTCTGCCATCTCGAACCGTGACTATGCCCTCGTGCAGGGCTGCATTCTTGCCGTGGGGTTGACTTATGTGCTGGTGAACCTGATTACAGACGTCCTGTACATGGTTGTGAACCCGCGGATTCGTAACTAACTTGCATCAGCCAATCGTCAGCAGCTCAGGTTCGATCCGGTCTTCGTCGATGTACAGATATCCGACCGAAACGGGCAGTGAAAATCTCCTTGGTCCTGCGCTTCCGGGATTGAAGTAGAGGACGCCCTTTCGCCATTCAATCAGCGGTTTGTGCGAGTGTCCGCTGATAACGACCTGAATCCCGGCTGCGATCGGATCCAGGTCGAGGGACTGAACATCGTGCAGCATGTAGATGCTATTCCCGTTCAGCCCGATCAGTTCTACTTCAGAGAGTCGTGCGCATGGACCACTGTGGTCGACGTTTCCCCGAATCGCTGTGAGCGGCGCGAGGTGGCGGAGCTGGTCGAGAATCTTTGCGTCGCCAACATCGCCGGCGTGGAGAATGTGATCGACGCTCCGCATGGCTTCGACTGCTTCGGGCCGGAGAAGACCGTGAGTGTCGGAGATGACGCCGATCTTCATGCTCATTTCAGACTACGAGATTCGTACCCGGATTTCCTCAGATTGTCCTGAGAATTTCTGGGGAGGTTCGATTGTGAATCCAGCGTAAAATCATGGGTATGAAGGTCACGGTTGGGGTCTCCGGTGGCGTTGCTGCCTACAAGGCGGCTGAACTTGTCCGCGCATTGCAGCGGCAGGCGCTTGATGTTCACGTCGTGATGACCGAGGCGGCGCAGCAGTTCGTGCAGCCGCTGACATTCGCGTCGCTCACCGGGCACAAGGTCATCACCAGCCTTTGGGCTGGCGACTCCGATGAGAGCAATCTGGATTCGGCGATTGAGCACATCGATGCGGCGCAGACGACCGATGCTTTGGTGGTTGCTCCGGCGACGGCAAACATTCTTGCCAAGTTCGCGCATGGGATTGCTGACGACTTTCTGACGACGATGTACCTGGCGACGATGGCTCCCGTGATTGTTGCTCCCGCGATGAACGTCAACATGTGGAACCATCCTGCCACGTGCGCCAATCTGTCGCTGCTCGAAGAGCGCGGCGTGCGCATTGTCACTCCCGACAGCGGCTATCTTGCCTGCGGCATGGTCGGCAGCGGACGGCTGGCTGAGAACGAGACGATCGTGCAGGCTGTGCTCGACATTCTGAACCATCGCAACGATCTGGCTGGTGAGACGGTGATGATCACCGCTGGCGGAACGCGTGAGGCCATTGATCCGGTGCGTTTCCTCGGCAACCGTTCCAGCGGCAAGATGGGGTATGCGCTTGCCGATGCTGCCGCCAAGCGCGGGGCTAAGGTGATTCTTGTGAGTGCCCCGACTGCGCTGCGGGTCCCGGCGAACTGCGAGGTGGTTCCAGTTGTTACTACCGAGGAGATGCGCTCGGCTGTTTTGGGTCGGCTTGATGAGGCGACCATTGTCATCAAGGCCGCTGCGGTTGCCGATTACCGTCCGGTGATTCAGGCGGAGCAGAAGCTGAAGCGTTCCGGGCCACTCACGATTGAGCTTGAGCCGACCGAAGACATTCTGGCTGAGGTGGTCAAGCGCCGCCGCGACGGCATGCTGGTCATCGGCTTTGCCGCCGAGACCGAGAATGCTCTTGTGCACGGGCGGGACAAGTTGCTGCGCAAGGGCGCGGACGCTATCGTGCTCAACGACGTTTCGCGCGAAGGCGTTGGTTTTGACTCCGACCGCAACGCTGTCACATTCCTCACGCAGTCGACGGCGATCGAGCTACCCGAGATGAGCAAACGTGAGATTGCTGACCGCATTCTCGAAGAGGTGATGACGCTGCGGCGTCCGCAGAAAGTTGTCGCGGAACGGTAAACGATGCCTCGTCTCGATCCTGAACAACAAGCGGCGCTGGCTGCGCGCGTCAACTACTATCGCGATCTTGGCGTCTTCGATTTCTATCGTCGCGGCGATGCCATTCCAGAATCAGCACCTGAATCAGTACTCGCTGCCGTTGAAGCGGGGGCCGAAGAATCCATGCCCAAAAAGTCCTCGATTGCTCCTCCTCAAGAATTGTTTGTTGCCGGCACGCCGATTGCTCCGGAAAAACGCGAGGGCGCTCTGAAAGCCATCCGCGAGGATATTGGCGACTGCACGCGCTGTCCGCTGGCCTTTGCCGGGCGGCATACCATCGTCTTCGGCGAGGGCGATCCGAATGCTCGCCTGATGTTCGTCGGCGAGGGACCGGGGGCGGATGAAGATGCCCAGGGCCGTCCTTTCGTCGGCAGGGCAGGGCAGCTACTGAACAACATGATTACGGCGATGGGACTGCAGCGCGAGCAGGTTTACATTGCCAACATCGTCAAGTGCCGTCCGCCGCAGAACCGGACGCCGGAGCCGGTTGAGGCGAATACCTGCTCGCAGTTCCTCTTTCGGCAGATCGATGTCGTTCGTCCCGAGATTCTGGTTGCGCTCGGTTCCACGGCGGCGACCTACCTGCTGGGCGGCAAGGCGTCGTTGAGTTCGTTGCGCGGGCGGTTGCATGAGGCTCGCGGGTCGAAGCTGATTGTTACCTACCATCCGGCGTACCTGCTGCGCGATCCGCGGCAGAAGAAGGAAGCCTGGGCCGATCTGCAGATTGCCATGGCCGAGCTTGGGTTGAAGGCTCCAAAGCGTCCTGCTGGTGTGTAAGGCGCCGGGGGGTGTCTAGATCTTTGAAAACAGGCTACTTAGGATTTTACCTCGCTAAAATATTGATTGTACGGTGCTTGCATGTAAAGTCTCTCGAATCAGCGCGAAACCGGTTTTTATCAACCATCGCGCTGACTTAAGGTACTCGCGCCGAAAAAGAAACGCCCGCATGGATTCCCATGCGGGCGTTTTTCCTTCTATCTCTATTCTACCAATTTTGAAGGTAATTCTATGCCAAATCAGCTCCGGTTTTTTCTCTTTCGAATGTGGGGGTTAGAGAATTTCTTGAGTTAAAGGGGCTTGACAGAAATCCGGGGCGGCGCCGGGTTTACACTGGCGGCTTACTGCTTTCTGCGCCTGTGCGAGGGGAGAAACGATGGACGCGAAGATCCTCGAAGCGATTCCCGGAGCCAATCCCAGCGGCGCAAATCTGCGTTATGAGGCGGTCTATGGCGAGATCCGTGCGCGGGTGAGGAGAGCGCGCGGGGAAGTGGTTCCCGATCCCGATGATCCGAACTTCCACGGTATGGATGTGGAGTGGCGGTTTGTCATCGGGGCCTGCCGGGACTTGCTCAGACGACGGAGCAAAGACCTGATGCTTGGTGCGTGGTTGACTGAGGCGCAACTCGCTGTGGACGGACTAGCCGGGCTGCGGGATGGACTCGATATCCTGCGCGGGTTGGTGGAAACGTTCTGGGAGACGCTGTATCCGGAGATGGAAAACGGCGATGTTGAGGCGCGTTCACGCATCCTGGAATGGCTGGATACGCAGCTTGCTGGGGTGGTGCGGTCGGATTCCGCGTCTCGGCAGGAACAGAGCGATGAGGAGACGAAGAAGACGGACACGTTGATCGCGAGGGTGGCTCGCCGCCAACGCCAACGAGAGCTGGATGCGTGTATCGATTCACTGGCGGGGCTCGCCTCTGCTTGCCAGGAGAAATTTGGCGTTGAGGCTCTCGAGTTTGCTGAGTTACGGAGTGCTCTGCTGGGAACGATGCCTGCGGATTCTAATTTGACTGAACTCCTTGCCGCCTTCTCCATTCAGGTTGAAGCCACTCGGGCTCTTCAGAAAGAGGAGCAGTATCTTCCAGCTAATCAGGACCTGGACAAGATTCGGGATCTGCTGGAAAGGGCACGCAGAGAGAAGGTGGAAGGATCACCGCCAGCCAGCGTGGCGCTCCCGCCAAGCACACCGCCTCCCGCTCCGGTGACTCCCTCGGCCGCCAAAGATCAGGGTGATGCAACGCGACCATTCTTCTCTCCAACGCCGCAAGTTCCGCCTGCTTCATCCCGCGATGCAGGCTCCCAAACCGGAGCAGGCGCGATAAGCTGCGGATACTTTACCGCCGAAGAGACAGGCACCGCTGCTACCAACATGCAGAAGGTAGATTTCACGCTGACCGCCCCATCGGCGGTGGCTGCGGGATTTCCCTTTGAGCTTTTCGTGTGGGCGCATGAACCGCAGGAACGGTGGACAGTAGTGGAACGAGCGGTCGAGGAATTGAAGGTGCGGGATTTGGTTGCGCGGACGA
>Ga0210402_10006660_pt1 | contig 10206 bp, 5 predicted proteins | sample IncBWC7MmetaG_FD_161055 | JGI IMG/M metagenome (GOLD analysis project Ga0210402, IMG submission 161055) | Forest soil microbial communities from Barre Woods Harvard Forest LTER site, Petersham, Massachusetts, United States - Inc-BW-C-7-M | ecosystem: Environmental > Terrestrial > Soil >...
GACCGTCTCGAAGCGATGTCGATCCTTATTGCGGCTGTCGAGTCGGGGAGTCTCTCCGCGGCCAGCCGAAAACTGAACGTTCCGTTGCCGACCGTCAGCCGAAAGGTCGCCGAGCTCGAAGAGCATCTGAAGACGCGACTTCTCACGCGATCCACCCGCAAGCTGACGCTCACGGATGCCGGGGCCGCGTACCTCTCAGCATGCAAGGTCATTCTCGAATATGTTGACGATGCAGAATCCCAAGTCTCTGGCGAGTTTATTGCGCCGCGGGGCGAACTCATTCTGACCGCTCCCATTGTCTTCGGCCGGCTACACCTTCTCTCCGTGGTAAATACTTTTCTCGATGATTATCCCGATATCAACGTGCGCATGATGCTGTCCGATCGCACGGTCAATCTGGCCGAAGACCACATCGATATGGCGATCCAGCTCGGCGATCTGCCGGACAGCAGTGCAATTGCAACACGCGTTGGATCGGTGCGAAGGGTTATCTGCGGCAGCCCTGATTATTTCAAGGCAAATGGCATTCCGAAATCTCCAGCTGATCTGGCAGATCTTACCTGCGTGACCTTCGCAGCACTGGCGTCGGGGTCGTCGTGGACATTTCCAACGCGCGGTAAAGGCAACGCGCAACCGGTCCGACCACGTTGCCGTTTAAATATCAACACAGCGGAATCGGCCATCGATGCAGCGGTAGCCGGTATTGGTGTTACGCATGTGTTGTCCTATCAGGTTGCCCAATTCGTCGCGGAAGGAACGCTTCAGGTAGTCCTTGAAGACTTCGAGCCGGAGCCGATGCCGGTTCACCTGATGCACGCAGCTCAAGGCCGGCTACCCTTGAAAATGCGGCTCTTCCTTGATTTCGCAGCCCCGCGTTTGCGCAAATCGTTACTTGCCGATGAGGCAGCCTTGGCACACGGGGCAGAGCTCGCAAAGAAGCGGTCGAAGGACAAGCCAAAGGGTAAAGTGAAGCAGAAACCAGCGGCGGCCTGAAGGTCGTGACGATTATCGAGCCTGAAACGCTGGTGCGTTGGCATCGGGCCGGCTTTCGCCGCTATTGGCGCTGGAAATCGCGCTCGCGGGGAGGGTGCAAAAATCGTCGTTCCGGAATATCCCGGGCGTACGTTCCCTGCAACGATGGAGTCATCTGCAGAGGCGGTCGACAGCAGCACCGGCACGACGCGGATGCAGCTCGGGTTGGATAATTCAAAAAGGGGAGTTGAGATCAGGGTCCTACGCTACGGTTCTGTTGAATCTTGCGAGCGATGCCCAGCTGCTGTCCATTCCGGCGAGCGCGCTTATCCTGGATCAAGAGGGATTGCGCGTGGCGGTGGTCGACCAGGGCGACCGTGTGCATTTCAAACGTGTCGCGATAGCGCGCGACCTTGGTAAGGAAGGTCGAGACAGCGACTGGGCTCACCGCGACAGTTCAAGTGATCACGACACCGCTCGACGATATCGCAGACGGAGACCAAGTGAGAATCGCGGGCGCTCCGACCAAGCGGGCGCCGGAAACGGCCGCACGATGATTTTAGCTGAAGGGTCCGTTCGACCACGGTTCTCCGACGCGGCCACGCTTGGAAAGCGGTGCGCCGGGGGAGGGGATCGGCGCTATCTCGCATTCGCATCAACGGGTCAAAACTGACCGTTTCCCGTGGGATCGGAGCGTTCGCCGGGCGCACCTCTCGGTTTGCGAGAGGTGGCGTCTCAATAAAGCCGGATTATCGAGAAGAGCCGAAGAGACTATGTCTCATGGCGGTGGCGAGGTCGTCTTGACTTCGCGATTTTTAGCGATGTGAGGCAAATCAATGGGTATCGTTCGCTTTGCGCTGAGATTTCCGTACACGTTCTTCACCCTTGCAGCGCTGATTCTATTTCTCGGCATCTCGGCCATTGTGGTCATGCCGACCGACATCTTTCCGCAGATCGACATTCCGGTCGTTTCGGTGATCTGGCAGTACACCGGCCTGAGCACACCGGAAATGGAGCAGCGCGTCACCACCTACAGCCAGTACTCCATCAGTACGAGTGTCACTGGGATCAAGAACATGGAGGCGCAGACGCTCAACGGTATCTCGGTGCAGAAGATTTACTTCCAGCCCGGTGTCAATCTCGATCTGGCGATCTCCCAGATCGTCGCGGCGACGAACTCGATTCGCGCGCTGATGCCCGCCGGCATCCAGCCGCCGTGGGTAGTGCAGTACAATGCCTCGAGCGTCCCGGTGCTGCAGCTCAGCCTGAGCTCCGACCGCCTCAACGAGCAGAAGCTCTACGACTACGGATACTACAACCTGCGCCAGCAGCTCGCGCCGGTCCCCGGCGTGACCTTCCCGACGCCGGACGGGGGCAAGTACAGGCAGATCATGGTCGACATCGACCCGCTCAAGCTTCAGGCCAGAGGCTTGACGCCGGCGGACGTGGTCAACGCGGTCAATGCCCAGAACCTGACACTGCCGTCGGGTCTGGCCAAGATCGGAGACACTCAATACACGGTGCGCACCGACGCGATGCCCACCACAATCAACGATCTCAACAATATTCCGATCAGATACAACAACGGCCCGACGGTGTTTCTAAAGGATATTGGCCAGGTGCACGACGGCTGGGCGGTGCAGCAGAACATCGTCCATGAAAACGGCAAGCGCTCCGTCCTGCTGAGCGTGATCAAGAACGGCAACGCCTCGACGCTTGCCGTTGTCAACGGGGTTCGCAAGGTGCTTCAGGTCGCGCGCGCGGCCGCTCCTGCTGGGTTGAGCATCAACGAGCTGTTCGATCAATCGAAGCTCGTCAGGGCATCGATTGCGGGCGTGCTGCGCGAGGGGGCGATCGCGGCCGGCCTCACCGGGCTGATGATCCTGCTGTTCCTCGGGTCCTGGCGGTCGACGCTGATCGTCCTGATTTCAATCCCGCTCTCGATCCTGGCCTCGATCATCGTGCTGCACTTTCTTGGCGAAACGCTCAACACCATGACGCTGGGCGGACTGGCGCTGGCGGTCGGTATTCTCGTTGACGATTCGACGGTGACGATCGAGAACACCCATCGCTTGCGCGGCGAAGGCATGAGCCTTGCGGCAGCGACGCTGCATGGCTCCGCCGGCATCGCTGTCCCGACCATGGTCTCAACGCTCGCGATCAGCTGCGTGTTCACGTCGGTGGTGTTTCTCGAGGGCCCCCCCAAATTCCTCTTCACGCCACTCGGACTTGCGGTGGTGTTCGCCATGCTGGCGTCCTACGCGCTGTCGCGGACGTTGACGCCGGTCATCATCGGCCTGCTGCTCAAGGGGGAGCACCACGAAGCAACCGGCGGCTCCGGCAACTGGTTTGCGCGTCTTCACCAGGCGTTCGAGCGCGGCTTCGAGCGGTTTCGCCGCGGCTATGTCCGCGCGCTCACCATGCTCCTGATGCGGCGATCGATCATCCCGGTCGTCGCCGTGTTGATGCTCACGCTGGGTGGTGTCATGCTGACGCTGGTTGGCCGCGATTTCTTCCCGGAGATTGACGGCGGACAGATCAAGCTGCACGTCCGTGCCCCGGCCGCCACGCGCATCGAAACCACCGAGCGCATCTTCCAGGAGGTCGAAGACAAGATCCGCGAGGTTATCCCAGAGCGCGATCGCGAACTCGTCGTCGACGATATTGGCGTCCCGCAGCGTGTGTACAATCTCGCCTTCACCGATGGATCGACCATCAACGTCAATGACGGCGTGATCCTGGTGTCGCTGAAGGAAGGACACGCGCCGACATCCGATTATGTCCGCAAGCTGCGTGAAGTGCTCCCCGCCGTATTTCCATCCGATACCTTCTATTTCCAGCCCGCCGACATGACGACCCAGATTCTCAACTTCGGGCTGCCGGCGCAGATCGACGTCCGCGTCGTCGGCCGCGACCGCGCCACCAATCTGGAGGTCGCGCATCAGCTGCGGCGCCGCATGGCGGCCATTCCGGGCATCGCCGACGCCCACCTCCAGCAGGAGCTCGATGCGCCTGCCTTCATGGCCAATATCGACCGATCCCGGGCGTTACAGCTCGGCCTCAACGCGCAAGCGGTCGCGAACGATCTCAACATCAGTCTCAGTTCGTCGGAACAGGTCACCCCCAATTTCTGGACCGATCCCGTCAATGGAATTCCCTATTACATCACGGTGCAGACCCCTCAGCATCTGGTGAGCTCCCTTGGTGAGATCGGCAATACGCCGGTCTCCACCGCCATTGCCGCTGCGGGTCCGCCGATCCCGGGCCTCCTGAGCAACGTGGCGACGCTGAAGCGCGACAGCGTTCCGACCAATCTGAACCAGACCAACATCCAGCCCGTGTACGACATCTATGCCAGCGTGCAGGACCGTGATCTCGGCGGCGTCGCAAACGACATCGGCAAAATCGTCACGGACCTGCAGAAGCAGCTGAAGCCCGGTAACACGATCCAGGTCGTTGGCCAGATCCAGAGCATGCACGATTCCTTCCGCGATCTCGGCATCGGGTTGTTGTTCGCGGCGGTGCTGGTCTACTTCCTGATGGTGGTGAACTATCAGAATTTAGGCGACCCGCTGGTGGTGATCCTGGCGCTGCCGGCCACGCTCTGCGGCATTCTCACGATGCTGTTCATCACCGGAACGACGCTCAGCGTGCCCTCGCTGATGGGGGCGATCATGGCGGTCGGCGTCGCCTCGGCGAATTCCATTCTGCTCGTGACCTTCGCACGCGAACAGCAGCTTGCGGGCCGGAGCGCGTTCCAGGCGGCGATCGACGCGGGGGCGACCCGGGTGCGGCCGGTGCTGATGACGGCAGCGGCCATGATCGTCGGCATGATCCCGATGGCGATCGGCGGCGCTGGCGAGGAACAGAATGCGGCGTTGGCGCGCGCCGTGATCGGAGGCCTGCTGTTCGCGACCCCGACCACCCTGCTGATCGTCCCCTATCTGTTTGCCTTGCTGCGTAAGCGCAACGATGGCGTCCCCGCTTATGGTGTGTTTGAGGAGCTTCCCAATGAATGATGCTAGTATCCACGATCAACACGAATCGCACAGCAGCGATCCTGACGCCAAGACGGTGAAATCGCCGACGCCTCGCTCGCGAGGGCGGCGCCGATGGGGCGGACGCGTCTTTGCACTCGGCGCCTTCCTGTTGCTGACCACCGGCATCTCGCTCGGTGCCTCGCGCCACCACGCGCAGCAACGGCAGGCTCTGGCGACCGCCGATGAGGTGCGCCGCTTCGCGCCGGCCGTGCTTGTCGCGCCGGTCGAGGCAAGTACGGCCGGCATCCCCGTCACCTTGCCGGGAACTACGGCAGCTTTCGCTGCCGCCAACATCTACGCCCGGGCCACCGGCTACATCAGCCGGCGCAATGTCGACATTGGCGACCATGTCAAACAGGGCGAGCTGCTGGCGGAGCTCGCGGTCCCCGAGCTCGACGAGCAGATTTCCCAGAACGAGGCCACGCTGGAGCAGCTCAAGGCTGCGGTGCAACAGGCGCAAGCCAACGCGACGCTCGCGCAGGCAACCTGGGGCCGCGACAAACCCTTGCTCAGGGATGGATGGGTGACGGGGCATCAGGGCGATATCGACCTGCAAACAGTCAAGGCCGACGAGGCGGCAGTCCGCGTCGCGCAAGCGAACGTCTCAGCCCAGGAGCGACTGCTCAGGGTGCTGCATCAGAACCGGGCTTATGCCTCAGTTGTGGCACCGTTCGACGGCGTCATCACCCAGCGCAATGTCGATGTCGGCGCGTTGGTGCAGGGCAACGCCAACACCGGCACCTTCATGTTCGAGATCATGCGGAAGGACGTGATCCGGGTATGGGTCTATGTGCCTCAGGACGCGGCGTTCGGGGTTGCGCCGGGCGTCGATGCGATCGTGCGCGTGCCCGAACTCCCGGATCGCGAGTTCCCGGGCAAGGTGACCCGGATCGCCGACGCGCTGCAGAGCGGCACCCGCACGCTCTTGACCGAGATCGATATACCCAATCCGGACGGTGCGCTGTCGCCCGGCATCTACTGCTCGGTCGAGCTCAAGATACCGCGTAAGACCCCGTCCTTCATCATTCCGGCCGAGGCTCTCATGTTCAACCGCAACGGCCTGCAAGCGGCCGTCGTCAAGGACGGCAAGGCCGAGATCCGCAACGTCAGGGTCACGCGCGACTTGGGCACGCAGGTGCAAGTGGATGCGGGAGTAAGCGCGGGCGAGCGCGTGATCCTCAATCCGCCAGTGACGCTCGTCGATGGGAGCAAGGTACAGCCGCGCCCTGACGCCACTACGCCGCGCACATAAGCTGATCAATGGTGTTCTGCTCGGGGGCATTTCTCGACGAAGTTCTCACAAGGAGGCTCACATGTTACTTCATCTACCAATTGCAATCCTGGCAACGCTTTCACCTATCCCGGTTTCCAACACGGTACCGACGTTCGATACGGTAAAAGAGTGTCGTTTTGAGGCCGGATCGGTGGTCGACTTCGACCGCTGCTCTCGCGACGAAGCTATCGCGCTTCGGCAGCTTCAACAGGCGTGGACCAAGTTCGCCGGTGCCGACAAGAAGACCTGTGTGGGCGAGACGACGATCGGCGATTTCGCGAGCTATGTCGAGCTGCTGACCTGTTTGGAAATGGCAAGCGGGGTCAGGAAGGAGGACCTTAACCCTCCTGATCCGGGTACGGGCACCGAGTCGTCCCCGCTGCAACTTGCGCAGCCGGGGGTAACTGTCGGCGTCGGACACGATCCGATCCGTTTGAGAATCAGGCGTTAGACCGCCTCGCTTCCGGCAGGCGCGTGGCCGAGCCGACGAGGTCGTCGAACTCGCTCGAACGAACCTCTGGCGGTGAGCTGCGCTTCTCGAGAAGTACTGGTGTCACGCATTCTCAAATGCGCGCACCTGAATCCGACATTCTGGCAACAAGGGTACCGAGAGTCGCAATGGAGCCATCTGCAGATAAATGACAGGAGGGTTTTGTGAGTAAGGCTATTTCGTCCGAGCGGCGCAACTTCGAAGAACAGCTGCTTGTTGGGGAACTGACGCACAGAATGAATAACGAGTTTGCTGCAGCGATCGCCGTCGTGTCGCTTGCTGCAGGGCGTTCGCCCAACGGCGAGGTGAAAAGCGCGTTGGCCGCGGTAGAGGCGCGCTTGCATAGCTACGCGCAAGAGGCAACGAGCGGGAACCCCCTACATTTTCTGACGCGAATAACTGCAAGGATCCGCGTTATCGATAGCTGCTTCGCCGATGGCGGTGAATTGATCAGGGTGTACCTCATGGCAATCGGGCGAAAAGGCTTGCCGCTTGCCGCAGTGCGAAGTGAAGCGATTGGCCCTTCGCGATTATTGCAGTGCCGCCCGAACTCGGTCGCGAACGGGGCATAGCGGAAGTTGCCGGGCGGCCGTCTATTGCACAGGGCGACGCTCGTGACCCACCTGAGACATGGACGGTTTGGATTTATTGCAGCGCAAATTGACCTCCTTCCGGCAGTCGCAAATCAGGACGCTGTATCCGAGGTCGGATCAAGGCTGTACGCCCTTGACGGGTGATCCAACTTCGCTTGTGTGAAGGCGTGATGCCGCGCAGATAATTATGTGGACCGATGCTCAGACAAAATCCCCGGCTATAGCCGGTATATGGCTATAGCCAGTCGCAGACAGCGGCGCGCTGGACGAAGCCGAACTCGTGCGAACACTATTCGATCAGCATTCCCTAAAGGAGCGTGAGTGGTGACAACTCAAGTCCGCAGTTTTCTGGGACCAAAGTCAGGCTCTGGAGTTATCGCGGCCGGCGTCATGGGAGCCGTCTTGCTCCTTGTCGCTGCCTGGATCGTCATTGTCTGGAGCCATCCGTCGCCGATCCGCATCGCCTTCGCCAACTCACTGACCGGACCGTCCGCCCCGGCCGGGACGGAGAGCCTGATCGCGACGCAGCTTGCAATCGACGAGGTGAACGCAAAGGGTGGCGTCAACGGACGGCCGATTGAACTCGTTCTGTTCGACGACGCAAGCAATCCAGCCGTGGCGCGCGCGAATGCGCAGGCGATCGCCGACAGCCCGTCCGTCGCGGTGCTCGGTCATTATCTCAGCTCCGCCTCGCTTGCAGCAGGGCCGATATATAAGGATGCGCGGATCCCAGCGCTCACGGGGAGCGCGGCCGTCGACGATTTGACATCCACCAATGATTACTATTTTCGTGCGCTGGCGCCGGTCTCCGCACAGGCGCGCTCGATCGCGGAACATCTGCGCGCTGTGATGGGGGAGCCAAAAGTCCGTCTCGTTCACACGCGCGATTCCTACGGCAAAAGTTTTGAGCGTGGATTTGCGGCGGCCTATCCGGCGGAGCATTTGCGTGTGTTCGGACTGGACGTCGCAGCCGGTCAGATCGGATCGATGGATGGGGCGCTAGACGCTGCCGCGCAGGAGCCCGGACCCGGCGTTATCGTCGTCGGCGCGGCAACCGATTTTAGCGCGGACATCGTCAAGGCGCTCCGCCGCCACGGTATCAAGGGAATGATCATCGCATCCCAAGCTGCGGCCCGCGAAAGCTATTTGCAGAATTTCGCCAACGAGCCCGAGGAAAAGGCGCATCCGGGTTTCTTCAGCGAGAATCTGTATGCCGCTTCATCGCTGATGTTCGACAGTGCCGGCGTGGCGGCGCAGGTCTTTGCCGCCGACTACAAAGCGAAAGCAGGAATCTCGCCAAGCTGGGTTGCCGGCGGCGCGTATGACGCCGCGCGCCTGATGATCGATGCGCTGAAACGGGCTGCCGTTCAAAATCGATCCGACAGCAAGGTTGTAGATCGCGACCGTGTGCGCGTCGCGCTCGCCGCGATCGACGGTCCGAAATCGGCGGTCGTAGGCCTGACCGGGCGGCTGTATTTCAACGCGAACCGTGACATTCCGCGACCGATTCGACTGGGTTTCTTCCGTTACGGTTCGTTCGTGACGGCGCCGCTGCAACTCGTGCGCATTGATCAGCCTGATGGAATCGATCTCGCCGCTGAACGAGAGAAGGGCCATGTCGCCACCTTCGGCAACCGACACTACTGGATTCAGCACGTCGTCTATACTGGGATCGATATCATTCGCCTGAACCGGATCGATGTGAAGCAAGGCACGTTCAACGTCGATTTTTATCTTTGGATGCGCTTTGCGGGCGACGACGACGGCCAAACACAAGTTCAGTTTCCGGCCCTGCTGGACGGTGGCGCCTTCGATCCCGCGCGCCCCTCGCAGATCGGACAGGAGGACGGCCTCAATTACCGTCTTTACCGGATCAACGGGGACTTCAAGGCGCGCTATGAGTTGCACAATTATCCGTTCGATACGCAGCAGCTTCTCCTGCATTTTCGCAACACGCAGCAGCGCCAGGAACTCGTCACTTATGTGATCGACCGGTTCGGCTTGCGCCTCGCCGACGAGCGAAGCTCGCTGGTCGAGGACGGTGCCTATTCCGGGCTCGAGCTCTGGCGCTTCCTTCGTTTGCGCTATTTCGTCGATTCTCTTTCGAGCGGCTCGACGCTCGGCAAGGCGGCGCTATTTGACAGCGGGCTGAAAATGGAATTTGCCGGTTTCGACACTATGATCGTGCTCCGTCGCAGCTCGGCCGTCTTCATACTGAAAAACCTGCTCCCGCTGTTTCTCCTCGCACTCGTCGTGTTCGCGACGCTGTTCTTTCCGGAAACGCTGTTCCGCGAGCGGGTGACGATCCCCGTCACCGCCATGCTGACCAGCGCGGTGCTGCTCCTGACGATCGACAACCAGCTCGGCGACGTCGGCTACACGGTCGCGGTCGAAAAAATTTTCTACGTCTTTTTCGCGCTGTGCTTGATGACGATGTTGGCCGGCTTCGGCCACGAGCGATTGCGGCACGCCGGCAGGAAGCGTCTATGCGCCGTCGTTGATCGCACCGCCCAGGTCCTCTATGTCGGAACGGCGCTCGCGGCTATCGCCTTGTTCTGGTGGCGCTATGCTCTGTGATTCTCGCCAATCGTAGGGCCCGGATAGAGCAGAGATGGCGTCGACTTGCTCGAACTTCCCAGTCCACCCCCCCCTCGGGCACCGTTACCGATTTCTTTGCTGCGACGCGTGAGTCCGGTTATGGCCCATCGCGTCATTTCGTGCGCGCGCAACAATTAGTCGCTTTTGGGTCGTGTGTCACGAGCATCGCCATGAGTACCGGTGATGCGCAACTGTACGAGAGATGAAGGAGGGCCCTTCGGGTTCGGCAATCAGGTGCTG
>Ga0210402_10006661_pt1 | contig 10205 bp, 7 predicted proteins | sample IncBWC7MmetaG_FD_161055 | JGI IMG/M metagenome (GOLD analysis project Ga0210402, IMG submission 161055) | Forest soil microbial communities from Barre Woods Harvard Forest LTER site, Petersham, Massachusetts, United States - Inc-BW-C-7-M | ecosystem: Environmental > Terrestrial > Soil >...
GAAGAGATGGCCTTTCTGGAACACTATCTGGCGATCCAGAAGATCCGCTTCGGGGACCACTTGCGGATCGAGACGCAAATCGCGCCGGAGGTGAAATATGCTTCCGTACCCTGCTTTTTCGTTCAGCCACTGGTGGAGAATGCAATCCGGCACGGGATTTCAAGGCGGGCTTCGGGCGGAACGGTGATCGTGTCGGCACGCCGGGACGGGAATAGGCTTGATATTCGTGTGCTCGACGACGGCGTGGGGCTTCCGGCGGGTTGGACGCTTGAGAACTCCGGCGGCGTAGGGCTTTCCGTGACGCGGCAGCGCGTGGCAGGGCTTTATCCCGATGGAGAAACCTGTTTTGCCGTGAACCGGCGCGCCAGTGGTGGAACCGAGGTTGAAATATCGCTGCCTCTGCGCTGGATCGGAAAGGATGCCGGAAAGGATGCCCATGCCGCTGTCCGCGTCTGAAGGCCTCTGCGTTCTGGTGGCCGACGACGAAGCGCCGGCCAGGCAACGGATCGTCGATCTGTTGCGCCGCGATTCCGAGGTGGCCGCAATCATCGGGGCCTCTGCAATCACCGGGGCCTCTGCAATCATAGAGGCGTCCGACGGACTCTCCGCGGTGGAGATCATTCAGAACCGAAGGCCCGATCTGGTGTTTCTCGACGTGCAGATGCCGGAACTGAATGGACTGGAGGTCATCGCTGCAGTGGGAGCCGAACGTATGCCGCTAACCGTCTTTGTGACCGCCTACGATGCGCATGCAATCCGCGCTTTCGAAGCCAATGCGCTTGACTATCTCCTGAAGCCGTTCAGCGACGAGCGCTTTGAGGTGACCATGGCTCGCGTCAGCATCCGTATGGATGAACGCAGCGTGCGGGAGTTTGGACGGCGCATTCTTCGGATGGTTTCCGCAGCGCCCGCGGGGGATCTGCCGCTGGACCGTCTGGTGGTGAAATCCGGAGGTTCAACCCGCTTCGTACCGGTGGCCGACATCGACTGGATCGAAGCTGCCGGGGTTTACGCGAACCTGCACATCGGAGGCAAGGAACTGTTGTACCGGGCAGCGCTGAACGAGCTTGCGGCCCGGCTCGATCCCGTTCGTTTTGTCCGCGTCCATCGTTCGGCTATCGTCAATATCGAAAGCATCCTGCGCCTGGAGCCGATCTCCCATGGCGAATTCGAAGTGATCCTGAAAGACGGTTCGAGATCGAGAATCAGCAGAACCTATCGCAGGGAGCTCGAAAAGAGATTGGGTCAATCGCTGTAGTCGGCTCCGCGATGCGGGACTGGAAGACAGGTCAGGGCGGCAGGATGCAGCCGCCTGGACACCACAAGCAAGAACAACAAGTACCGGGGCAGACGACAGACCACCAACACCGATGGTCTGTCCCACCTGGCTAACGAAGCGAAGCGCCGCCCTGGTTCATGATTCCCGAGAGTGCGCGCATACGCTCCGCATCGGCCGGGCTCTTTGCCGTGGCCGCATCCTTATCGAGACTCGCAGCCAAAGTCTTAAGAGCGGCTGCCTCTTTCGCGGAATGCGACGCTTCGCCCTTGGCGATGGCGTCGCTCAGTGCCGCGACCCGTTCGGGCGCCAGCGCCCCGCTGCGGGCCAGTTGATCGAGATAGGCGCGGCCCACTACGAAATTTGAGGGCCACGTAATCTTTGGCTGGTTCTGGACGTTCAACTCGTCAAAATGCACCTGGTTGGCGGCATCGATTTCGTTTTGCGTAACAAACTTGCTCGGCACCAGCTTCAACACGTCAACGCCGCGCGCAATCTCCGAACCATAGAGGTAACCGTTGTACCAATAGACCGACCAGAATCCGCCTAGAATCTTCTTCTCTTTGTCGAGCGGTCCCCGGTCGAAATAAGCGATCTCGATGGGATGGGCGGCATCGGTGAAATCCACCATCGAGATGCCTCCCTGATACCAGGCCTGCACCACGATATCGCGTCCGGGAATCGGGACCAGCGAACCGTTGTGGGCCACGCAGTTTTCCGTTTCTGTCTGCGCCGCCGGCATCTTGTAATAGGACGCCAGTGTCAATTTGCCGTTGGACAGATTGAAGATGGCATCGGCGCCCCAGTTCATCGGATCGGTGGCGCGGCAGCGGGGCTGCGTGCCGCCGCCCCACTCGTCCGTGAACATCACCTTCGTGCCGGCATTGTTGAAGCTGGCGGAATGCCAGAAAGCGTAGTTCGGATCGCTGACGGCGTCGATGCGCACGGGATGCACGGGGTCGGATATATTCAGCAGGATTCCATTGCCGGAACAGGCCCCGGCCGCCAGCCCCACGGCCGAATAGACCGTGATGTCGTGGCACCGGTTCGTCTCTGAAGTGGACTGCGTGCCCTCACCATGGCTGCCGCCCTTCCAGAGGCCATTGAGGGCCCCGGTCTGGGCATCGGTGAAGATGCGCGGGCTGGCTACAATCGCCGCCTTTTCCGGGTGCGCCAGCGGCACCTTGATGATATCGATCCGGAATAACGCAGTTTCGGGATTTTTCGACGGATCCCCGTCCGAACATTCCGTCACTTCCTCGGACTGACGGACCAGTCCGGTACCCGAGATATAGATATAGACGTTCTCTTTGTCTTTGGGGTCGATTACCAGCGTGTGCGTGTGCGATCCGCGGCAACTCTGGACGGCAGCAACCTGCTTGGGATTCGCCAGATCGCCGATGTCGAAGATGCGGACGCCGCGAAACCGGTCCGGGCTGGGCGGAGGAGGCACCCGCGGCGGCCGGGCACCGGCAGCGACCTGTTCCGGCGTCAGCGGCGGGGGTGGCGGCGGGGGCTTATAGCCCGCCGGGAGGGGGATTCCCTGGGTGCCGCAATCGGTCCGTCCGTTCATCGCCTCTGCCGACATGAAGAGCAGATGGCCGTACACCGAAACGTCGCCCTGGCCGCCCGGGCACATCAGTGAGGTTTTAAGCGTAGTCTTCGCCGGGCTATCGATGTCGTAAAAATTGATCCCGTTGTAGTTGCCCACGAAGAGATGGTTGCCGCTGAAGGCGAGATCCGAATTGGCGGACCCGTATTGCACGGTCCGTGGCTGTCCAGGCGGTATATCGGCCGACTGCGGTGCGGGAAAGGGCTCGGTAGTGCCGCCAGGGCCGGGGGCAAATCCGGGCGGCTTGGGCAGGGAGACAATCCGCACCATGCCGAACGCCGCTTCGCCCGCATCGTACACTCCAGCCTTGAGTCCGATACGCGGATCGTCGGATGGCGCACGCGGGTTCGAAGGCGCCACGCCGGTTTGCCCGGCGCACAGCACCGGGATCGATAGGACAAGTGACAGTGTCGCGACGTGGCGAAAGAACCGTGAAGTGAGTCTGGCGATCATTTTTTCTCCTTTAGCAGCATGCCCTTCATCACGTTAATCTCGGCAGTCTGCGTGCTATCCACATCGGTTGCGAAATCGAACAGTTGGTTATCCTGACCGGCTCCGGGCGTGTCGAAGAGTTCCTGCACCATGATCAGAGCGCCGGTGTGATGTTGAATCATTCCCGTCAGAAACAGGTGATCAAATCTCGGCCCGCTCGCCTTGGCCAGCGCCTTCATCTGCTCCGCACTCAGCATACCGGGCATCATCGCCATGGAGCCCATATCCATACCCTGGTGGTTCATATGAGCCATGTGCGCCATCTGGTCGTGCTCGGTAGGCACCGCTTTGCCTCGATCCTCAAGCCACTGCTTCATGGATTTGATCTCGTCGGTCTGCGAGATGCTGATACGCTCGCCTAATCTCTGAACGGCTTTGTCGCGGCCCCGGGTGCGCAGCAGCGCCGTCATTTCCACGGCCTGCGCGTGGTGCAAGATCATGCCCTGCATAAACTTGGTATCAGCCTCTAAAGGCTCGCGCGAGGTTATGGCGGCGGTTGCAGGCGAGAGGATTCTGCTGCCCGCTCCCGGTGCACCCGGCTGCACAATGGGCGCGTTCTCGGCCCGTCCTGCCTGCTGGCCGACTGCCGCAGTGCTTAAGAAAAGCAGCGCGGCGGGAAACGTCCAAAACCTGAGTGCCATGGCACACTATAGATCGCCGGGTTTTGCCGTGTCAATCATTAAGGCACGCACCGTACTGCACCCACGAGTTTGGCATGGTAGGCTACCAGCGTGATCCTCGATGGAATCACCCGCCAAACCAAACCATCGCACCGGTGTAAGCGCGGCACTGGCGGCAGCGCCCCTAACCACCCTGCTTTCCGAGGTGCTGGTTGCGTTCACCGTTGAATTCGACAACGAGTTCGAAAGGCAGATGCCGCACCGGACTACGATACACGGCGCCAAGGTCGGCGCGCGCGACGGACCGTGGCTGGTGTCGCTGGCGATGTGGTCGAACTGCATGCAGTTCGTCGGCGATGACGGGGTAACCGTTGGGGAACTTGAACGTCTCGCCCGTACCACGACGAATCTGCATGGCATGCAGCGGTGGGGGTATATCGTCGTCGAACCGGAGCCGTCCGGTGGCCGGCAAAAGCCGCGCCGCGCCGACTATGTGATTCGTGCGACCCCAAAAGGCCGCCAGGCTCGGGAGGTATGGCGGCCGCTATGCGAGGCAATCGAGAAGCGGTGGCAGGCGCGGTTCGGTAGGGGAGAGATCGACCAGCTTCGGGAGTCGCTGTCCGCTCTGATCAGCCGGATCGACATCGAGTTGCCCGACTGCCTCCCGATTCTGGGTTATGGGCTGTTCAGCAGAGGGCCTGATGACAAGCGGCGGCCCGAATCGGGACGCGACCGGGACTGCCGGCTTCCCCTGCCGGCCCTCCTGTCGCGAGTGTTGCTGGCATTTGCCATCGAGTTCGAACGCGAATCGGAACTGTCGCTGGCGATCGGCGCCAACGTAGTGCGGGTCCTTGACGAGACGGGAGTGAGGGTCCAGGACCTTCCATTTCTGACCGGCGTTTCGAAGGAGGCGATCCGCATGGCCTTGGGCATCCTCATGAAGAAACGCTTGGCCGTAATAGAGCCGGACCCGAAGGGCGGCCGGGCGAAGGTGGCGCGCCTCACGGGAAAGGGTCGGGAGGCTCAGGAGGTGTACCGCCGGCTGCTGGTGACGATCGAAGAGAGTTGGACGGCACGCTTCGGCGAGGACACCATCGGCCTCCTTCGCGGGTTGCTGCAACGGCTGGCCGGCGAGGGCGCCGTGCAGACTTCCCCGCTGTTCGGGGGGCTGGAGCCATACCCCGACGGGTGGCGCGCGTCGGTCAGCAGGCCTGCGACGCTGCCGCACTATCCGATGGTGCTGCACCGCGGCGGGTTCCCGGACGGCAGTTGAAGGCGAACCCAACGCACAAGAAAAGGACAGGATTTCACGCAAAGCCGCGAAGGCGCAAAGAAGGCGCAAAGAAGCCGCAAAGAAGCCGCAAAGGAAGGATAATCGAAGTCAACGTGACCGGGAATCCACTGGCGCGTTTGGGCTTACCGATAAACTTCAGAGTGGCCTCGATCCAGGACGGCATCACGTGCGTCGCTAGCGGGCTCTCCGAGGAGTCTTCTTTGCGACTGGCGGCTTGGCGTGAAATCTTGCCTTTTTGACTCCCAGGCTCCAAGCCGATTCCCCTTACGCTAAACGCAAATTGCTCAGCTTAGTGTTTGACTCCGCAATTGGTTTCCCTGTGCCGCTACCATCCCGCCATGTCCACAGACGTAACGGTGCGGCTACCGTAAAAGGCGCGGTTAAGGTAGCCCACGTCTTATGGAACTAGTTGATAATTAAGAAATTCATGGATACATGGCGAACCGCGATTGCGACCTCGGACGAGACCCATATCTGGATTCGCGGCTACGATGTCACCTCGTTGATGACACGCGCTGGTTTCACGGAGACCATCTTTCTGCTGCACCAGGGCCGTCTGCCAACGGCCGGTGAGAGGCGGCTTCTTGACGCCATACTGGTCGGGGTGGCGGACCATGGCGCCGGGGCGCCTTCGTGTGCGGCGGCACGCCTGGTAGCATCCGGTAACCGCCAATCCCTCTCCGCCGCGATCGCCGCAGGCATCCTGGCCATCGGCGACGAGCACGGAGGGGCGGGTTCGGCCTGCATGGAGTTAATCGCGGCGGGTGTGGAGCGCGCCACGAGCCAGCCGGCTTCGATTGAAGATTCGGCACGGCGCACCGTCGACGATGCGCGCGCGCAGAAGAAACGGCTTCCCGGGTTGGGTCATCGCGTGCATTCCAGCGACCCCCGCACCGCGACTCTGTTCGGTATGGCCCGCGAAACGGGGCTGGCGGGCAAGGGTATCGCCTTCATGGAAGCGCTGGAACAAGAAGTGCGAGAGAGAATCAAACCGCTGCCCATCAATATCGACGGCGCCCTGGCGGCGGTCCTTTACGACCTCGGATTCCCTCCGGCGTTCGGCAAACTCGTCTTTATCATTGGGCGTGTGGCGGGTCTGACGGCCGAGGTGGCCGAGGAATATGCGCGCGAAAAAGCTATGCGCATTCGCATTCCGGTTGACTACGATGGCGTTCCGCCGCGTGAAATCGGTTGAATTCCTGGAGGATGTAAGCACCGCTCCCTAACGGTCGCGGCTCCGCGTGAGGGTGAATATGGCAAGATTAGTTACGGAAAATGAAAAGCAGTACGCCCAGGAGTTGCTGCAAAGGGCCCGGCGGGCCATGGCAGCCGTTGAGGAATACGATCAGGGTCGCGTAGACAGATTGTGCCAGGCGGTGGGATGGGCCACGGCCAACGAGAAGACCTTCACCCGGCTGGCCAACATGAGCGTGGAAGAGAGCGGCTTGGGAGATCTGGCGGGGCGCCCCAACAAGCGATTCAAGATCATGGGCATTCTGCGCGACGCGCTGCGGCAGAAGAGCATGGGAATCATCGAGGAACTTCCCGAGAAGGGGATTGTGAAGTATGCCAAACCCGCGGGCGTGATTGCCTCATTGGTTCCGGTCACAAACGCCGCGCTGACCGAGTCCGGAAACGGAATCTACGCGCTGAAGTGCAAGGATGCCATCATCTTCTCTCCGCACCCGGCCAGCCAGAAGACCACCATGGAGACAGTCCGTTTGATGCGCGCCGCGCTGCAACGGGAGGGCGCACCGGTAGACCTCTTTCAGTGCGCGGAGAAGCCCAGCATCCCGCTGGCACAGGAGTTGATGTCGATCTGCGACCTGACCATCGCGACCGGTGGCCCCGCCATGGTGAAAGCGGCGTACAGTTCCGGCAAGCCGGCCTATGGCGTGGGCGCGGGCAACGCCACCATGGTGATCGACGAAACTGCCGACATTGTGGAGGCGGCCAGAAACACGCGCCTCAGCAAGACGTCCGACAACGGCTCGGGCTGCTCCGCCGACGGCAACCTCCTGGTCGATTCCTCCATCTACGACCGGTTCCTGGACCAACTCCAAAAGGAGGGCGGCCATCTGGTGACCGGCGAGCAAAAGAGAAGTCTGCAGAATGCAATGTGGGATGCCGAAGGCCACCGGACTGCCGGTACCATCGCGCGGCCCGCGGCAACGATCGCGGGAATAGCCGGATTCCAGATACCTGCGGGCAAATCGTTTCTGATCGTCCCCGAGGACAAGATCGGAAAGGAACACCCCTTTTCGAGCGAGAAGCTTTCTCCTGTGCTGGCCATTTTCCGCTACAGCGGATTCGAGAATGCCATGGAGATGGTCAAGCAGATCTACGAGGTGGGCGGCAAGGGCCACTCCTGCGGCATCTATTCGTTCAGTGACGACCACATTCACCGCCTGGCCCTGATCGCTCCGGTGAGCCGGATCATGGTTCGCCAGCCGCAATCCAAGGCCAACGCCGGCGCATTCAACAACGGCATGCCGATGACATCCAGCATGGGCTGCGGCATCTGGGGCGGCAACATCACCAACGAGAATATCTCGCTGAAGCACTACATGAACGTGACCTGGGTAAGCCGGCCGATTGCCGAAGACCGGCCCTCCGAGCAGGAACTCTTCGGCGAGTTCTACAACACGGACGTGTTCGAGGGAGAGGAAGCAACGCAGGCGGTAGGTTTGCAGGCAGGCTTGCAATAGGTTTCGCGGGTCAGGCTGATCAGGATGCAGGCCAGAACCAACCAGTCACCGGCAAACTGGCCCATTATCCCGCCGCTTGCGCGGCACGCCAAACACGCTTAACATTGATGATGACGGGATGAAGACGGCGAGGGCTGATTGATCATTCGTTTTGCGTTGCTGGCGGTTCTTTTGCACCCATTGTGCGCCCAGGAGGCTGCTTTCGGCTCGGGCCTCTACCAGATCATGGAGAAGGCCGCCTGCCGTTCCTGCCACAACCCGGATGGCGTGGCGTCGGGCACGCGGCTCCACTTTCCCGAACCCGACGCGACGGCGGAGCGGATTGAGGCTTTCGGAAGATCGCTGGTTGTGCTGGTTGACCGCGAGCAGCCTGACGGATCCTTGCTGTTCAACAAGCCGACCAACCGGACGCCGCACGCGGGCGGCGAAAGGATCAAGCCGGGGAGCCCGGACGAAGTCGTCCTGAAGGCATGGATTCGGAGCTTGTCGCAACTTTCGGGCGAGGACCTGGCCCGCGCGCTGAGGTATCGCGAGGAAGAGGCTGCCGGCGCGGGGCAAGCGCCGCCGCGGACGGATTTGAGGCGGCTGACGCACAGCCAGTTCAACCACACGGTTCACGACTTGCTCGGCGACCAGACCAAGCCCGCGGATCAATTCCCTCCTGAGGACTTCGTTAACGGCTTCCGAAACCAATCGCAGGGACAGAGTCTTTCGCCGCTGCTGATTGAGGCGTATAGCGCCGCCGCCGAGAAATTGGCTCGCAACGCGTTCCGCGGCGGCGACACTCACGGGTTGATCCCGTGCAAACCGTCGGCCGCCTGCCGCACGCGGTTCGTGCGCGAATTTGGACTGAAGGCGTTCCGGCGGCCGCTCGATACGGAGGAGCAGAAGCGGTACGAAACGCTCATGAGCCTGGAGACGGATTTTCTGAAAGGCGCGCAGCTTGCGGTCGAGGCGATGCTGCAATCGTCGAATTTTCTCTTCTGGCTCGACGCAACCTCCGATCCGAAGTGGAAGCCATACGTGACGGCCAGCCGGCTCTCGTATTCAATCTGGGACAGCATGCCGGACGCGGCGTTGTTTGCCGCGGCGGCGCGGGGCGAACTCGCTACGCCCCAAGACGTCGAAAAAACCGCGCGGCGCATGCTCGACGACCCTCGCGCCCATGAGGCCCTGGCCGAATTCGTGGGCCAGTGGCTGCGCTTCGACCGCATCCTGACCGCCAACAAAGACCGCCGCAAGTTCCCCCAGTTTAAGCGCGAGACCGCTGTGGCCATGACCGAGGAGGCGCTCGCTTTTGTGGGCGACCTGGTCTGGAACGGCCGCAACTTCATGGATCTGTTCACGGCCAACTACGGTTTTGTGGACGTCGAGCTAGCGCCGATTTACAAAGTGCCGGCGCCGGCTAAAGAGTTCGACCGGGTGGCATTCCCGGCGGGCTCGGAACGCGCGGGGATACTGGGTCAGGCGCTGTTTCTAGCCCTCACCGCCAAGCCGGAAGACTCGTCCCCCACCGCGCGTGGACTATTCGTCCGGGAGCAGTTTCTCTGCCAGCATGTGCCCGATCCGCCGGCCGGCGTAAACACCAACCTGCCACCGGTTACCGAAGCCCGGCCGCAGACCAATCGGGATCGCATGTCCGAACATGCCACCAACCCCAGTTGCGCCACCTGTCACAAGCTGATTGACCCGATCGGCTTCGGTCTCGAGAAATTCGACGCCATTGGGGCGAAGCGCGATAAGTTCACGCTGGACTTCACTGCCAACCGCGGAGAAGGCCGCCGCGGGCCGCGCAAGACCATGGACCTCGACATCGACGCCACGGGATCCATCGCCGGCATTCCCGACTCGCAGTTTCGCTCGCCGGCGGAACTGGGCGCGGTGATGGCGAAGAGTCCGCAATGCCAGGAATGCGTAGTGAAGCAGTATTTCCGGTACACTCTGGGCCGGATGGAGATGCCCGGGGATCGTCCCGCGATCCGCAAGCTGCTGGAAGATTTTCGCAGTTCGCAGTTTCGGTTCAAAGAGCTTATAGTGGCATTAGCAGGTTTGAGAGAATTTCCAAACATGGAAGGCAGCGTTCATGTCGCAAGTAATCACTAAGCGCGTTCGACTTTCCCGCCGGTCTCTGTTGAAGGGGCTGACGGCCTCCGGGGCGCCCATTCTGGTAGGGCTGCCGCCGCTGGTCTCGATGTTCAATTCG
>Ga0210402_10006662_pt1 | contig 10203 bp, 13 predicted proteins | sample IncBWC7MmetaG_FD_161055 | JGI IMG/M metagenome (GOLD analysis project Ga0210402, IMG submission 161055) | Forest soil microbial communities from Barre Woods Harvard Forest LTER site, Petersham, Massachusetts, United States - Inc-BW-C-7-M | ecosystem: Environmental > Terrestrial > Soil >...
CTCGTATGATCGGGGGTCAAAATGGCACCAGAAAGAAGGGTGGCGAGAACATGGAGAAGGAGACTGAGAAAAATAAACAGACGCAACCGCAGTCACAGTCGAAGTCTGCGATTGTTATGCAAGATGGTTCAACTTCGCCGGGTTTAAGACCTGCTACTGTTGCTGGGAGGGATCCACGGACGGCGGTCGGTCGGGGTTTTGGTCCGGAATACAAATTGGGGACGGCACAGTCCAGGTCAATGCCAAGGGCGAAGGAACACAGAAGGCCGCATACGAGTAGCGGGACTTCGACACGGGAAAGGGAGGGTGAGTTGTGCTTGCGTTTGTTCCATTCAAATTACCATCAGCTGACCGCTTGTGTTACAGTATCCCCCAGTCCTGCCAATCTTTCCTTTGCTAGTGAACGATCGAGTCGAACACACCATGCATCCCGTTCGGCATCTGCAGCTGACTCCTCCTCCCGACCCAGCACTCTATCCATTGATCCAGATCCAGATTCCCCGATCACACCTCAGTCCTCCCAAGCTCGCTTCCAATCTACGACCAACATAAAGATACCATGTGAAGACAACTCGGACGCTGAATACGACCATCCCATCATCCGCTCTTACACACCCGCTCCCGATCCCGGACACCTTCACCTAAGTCGCATCAGCTCTATCGAGGGCACTGACGATACGGGATCGGAGCTGTTCCGAGTATCCACTGCTCCCAATACCACATCGCCTGTGCGTGGAAAACGTGATCATGCGAGACATATCGCCAGTGCTACCAAATTGACGAGGATGGGATTTACGCCCCCCGATTTGGCTGGTCGCTCACCACCCGCGAACAAACGATTTGGTGGCCTCAAGTCGTTAATGCAGTCGTTCAAAGGAAAGTCTTGATATGTGAGTTATACCCTTGATATGAGTTATACGCAACTGTCTTTTTCTGTCATTTATTCCTTGTGTCATCCTATATTGTATTTTCTTATGTTGTTCAACGTGACGCTTTCTCGTCTTGGCATCGTTATCGTTTTCATTATCTGTTTGGCTCTCTGTTGTCACAATGTACGATTACATGGCTCATTCGCGTTCTGCATTGTCTCAATACATACATGCATATCTTGGAGAAATGTTACCACCATAAAAAAACAATGAGAATATTACATAAAAACCATGACCCTCGCATCAGACCTCTGGCCAACCTCTGGTGGTAAAATTATGTACCTCCGAGTTGCCTCCGAGTCAATGCAGTTGATTTATGTCAAATAATGCAGGGAAGCATTTGGCAACTCTCAGCCCTGGGATACGCAATTTGATATTCTCAGCTCCCTGCAGGTGTCTTGGCCCCACTTAACACAAATCGTATTGGATTCGTCGCCAATTCGTGGCTTAACTTCCAAAATTCTTGTGACATTTTTCATGGTCGACTGCGACCTCCGCCACTTTACGGGAGCCTCGCCTTTTGACGACTCCCTGCCTCTCTTCCACCCCTCACCTAGTATCATTCAAAATATACCAACTCGAACTCAATGAAGGCCTGGGGTTCTTATTGGACCTGCTCTGCTGTTCTGCCCTCCGACATATTTCCATTATATATGTTAACACGGTACTGTGGCAGTCACAGTTCAAAGCATTCTTTCTCGATTGTCATGCCCTGTGGACAATGCTCACTTGCCGAGAACAACCCGTTGAGCAATGTGACTTCCTATGCCCAAACCCCGTGGTCCTTATCTTGCACCGCGTCATATCATCTAATGGTGTCTTTGCTGATATGATTGCGTCGCGGTGGCAGGCACTTCCGTGTACGCCGTCGTCGTCGTCTCCGAACACCCCCGTGTGCACATCTCAAACACATGGACTTCCTGATCTCCAACAACTCAAAACACAAATTGGACATTAGCAATCTGCTTATGTTGCGTCGTGGTGGACTGGACATACGTGGAATTTGAGGCTTCTGGGTTGATGTCATGTGTCCGGGCTGCTTTGCTGGTTTCAACGCCTTCCCTTTCTCTGTTTCATTTTAGTGTTTTATACTTTCTTTCCTCCGGCGACTCTATCGAGACACAGTTTGCATTCTTTCCCACTCTCTGTCTACCTACCCTCAACTACTTCCAGTGATAGGCCACCAGCAACTTTTTCCATTGTTTGTGGATCGATCAGCTGTCCTCTCGTTTCAAATTCTCTTGACTACACTTACAACGATACGACCTCAATATTTGTATGCCGCTTTGAAATATGGAATCGTGGATGATTAGTGACTAGCAACCAGAATTACAAGTGTCTGGACGTATCGTATAGACATGAGAAGGCCTAGGTATTTAGAATTGTGAACTGGGGAAAACCATGTGTGAATCCGGAAGCATTACAATTTCATCAACCCCTTCATAGCATTAGCTACAGCAAAGCTCGACTTTGCCATGATCTGCCGTGACTCCTTCGTAACCTCCGGTAACGCCTGGACCTCACTCAATTTGTTTGCGTGCTCACTGAGCTCGCGGAGGATCTCATTGCCTTGTTGTGAAGACCCCGGTGGAAGATTGTCGTTACAGACAGCGACAATGCTCGACACAATCGTGATTATTTGTGTTAGATTTTCGTTCAGGGTCGGTGAAGGTGTTGGACTGCGAACCCCAGATAATACGCTTTGGATAGCGTATACAATTGATTCTGTCTGGGCTTCGAGGTAAGGCTACAAAGAGGATGAACCATGGATGTGAGTCTAAGTATATTATAATGATCAGATGTAAACACACTTTTAATTCTGCCCAAGCATCCTCCGATCCATCAGCCAGAGCAGAATCGTCGCTTGCAATACCAGCTGAATTGGACGGTCGTTGATCAAAAATAGGGGGTGGAGAATTGGTAATGTCTGAACTCGAATTTTCAGATGGAGGTCTTCGCCTCGAATCTGTGGAGGGACGCGTTGAAGATGACGTAGGCGTCGCCTCCGCAAATCGGGAACTCCCCTCTCCACGTCGACTGGAGCTCGCGGCGCCGCTGGCCTTTCGTTGATGTGATGTTTTTACTTCATCGACGGAACGTAACGAAGGGGAGAAACCATTGGTAACCGATGCTGGGGAGTAGGGAGTGTAAGAAGATTGGTCTTGCTCAGCCTTGGTGGCTTTCCGTATAGAAACCATCCTCCCAATCTCCGTGATGGTTGCGGACACGTGACTGGCTGCAGCGTCCAACAAACTAACGGGTGACATTCCCGAACTCGTAGCGTGAGTCTTGGAAGCGGTAACGAGGTTGCTGAGGGTTGCTTCCGCCCGTTCGCGAAGAGAGCTCAGGGTATCCAGATCGATATCTGGGCGATCGCGTTGCGGCCTACGTTCAAAGGATCGTACGTCCTCCACGATGCTGGATACGGCATTAACAACGGATTTCATTGGTGTGAGCACTCGTGTTGGAGCATTGGAACGACCAGCAGTGAGAAGGGTGTCGATGGCAGACAAGAATGTTGTGACGTGGATGTCGAGGATGCCACCGTCAGGGGATACAGGTAGCTGGTCTTCTGATTTATCGAGTTTTGGGCCCTGCAGGAAGAGTTGAGAGGTCGCTAAATGAGAACCACATCAGAAATAGTAAGTTAGTCAATAATCATGTCTTCTTACCTTTGACGTTTCGCAGTTCGGTTTTGGCTTGTTCATACTTGCGCTTGTACTCCTTGAGTTGGTTATCGAGGTCGCGAATGACGACAAGATCAGAATCCTTGGCAGTCATTAATTCGTCGTTGCGTCGGGATAAGTCCCCAAGTTCCGATAAAAGGCCCTCCATATCAGATCTCAGTTGGTCAACGATTTCTGGATCGGCCTACACGCAATATCATGTGTTCATCACAAAAGCGAAAGAAGAAAAGATAAACCCACTACTCCTTTCCTATTCGCCGTCGCTTCCTCGAGGCTTTCACACCGATCTCGCAAGATTTGCAGCTCCTCCCCGTCCTCCCGGGCCCGCCGAGCTTCTCGGTCCTTCTCCCGCTGCCGGACCTCTCGCAATTCGTCGAGTTCTTTCTGTAGCGCACGCATTACCGTACTTTGTTCATCAGCACGCTAAATAGACCGACCACATCAATACGAGCCTCATCACAGGTACAAACTAGCCACTCACTCGTCGCAGGCCCACCAACTCCTCCTCCATCTGCCGCACCCTTGCCTCTCCATCCTGCCATTTCCGATCTCTTTCCCCGGCGTCCCCCAGATCCCGTTGTAAATTCGTGATCTGCGTTTGCATTGTAGCAATTTTATATTCGTAATCCCTTCGCATCTTCTCCTGATCCTCGGTCACGCTTGCCCGCCCTGTGGCCATTCGCGAGGTGATACCAGTAGCGCCAGTTGAACGATCGGAAGCGGCAGACCCCCGCCCAAACGAGATCTTATCATAATAGTCGTCCCCACTCTTACCTCCAGCCCCCGAAATAACACCCTCGTCGTCGTCGTCGTCATCAACTCCCTTCAACCGTGCACTCAGTCCATTCAGACCAGCTGGTGGACTTCGAAGACCGAGGGAAGAACTCGGATAATCGCTTGCGCTATCAGGTTCCCCATCCGTCAATATCCCACCACTCATATCCCTGCTCCTGTCCCGTTCGTCAATCGTGGTACTCCCACTCTCCCTCACATCCCGCCCATATGGCACTTCGATGTACTCCTCCTCAATCGTACTCTTGTTTGGGATGATCATACCGCTGGTAGCCGTCGTACTCTGCGCAGCGGTCGCAGTACTGGTGCTGTCGCTCGTACCACTCATACTCGCAGCTCCACTGGGACGGCGACCAAAATCGCGTTCGCGTTCGCGTTCGCGTTCCCGTTCTTCCGTTTTCCTTGTAGTGTCCTGTGAGGGTTTTCGCCGTGATGACGCTGAGAGGGCGACGCTAGGCGCGTAGGTGTCCTCGCTGGTCCTTCCAGCACCACCGCCATACTGATCCTCATTCCTTCGACCAGTGCCAAATTCGACTTCCGGGGGTCTGCGCCTATCCTCAGAAGGTCTGCGGCTAGATACGCTCCCCCCGTAACCACTGTCCATGGGTCGATCTTCGGAAGCACGTCCAGACATACGGGTGTTGAGGGGAATAGAAGAAGTGGAGGGGAAGTCAGGTGCCGGATAGTCGTCGTAGTTCGATCCCGGAGACGACTTCCCAGCAGACTGTTGAAATATTGACCGGTCAGGAAGAAGAAGGAAGGAAGGAAAATGAGGCTGAGATACATACGTCTTCCTTGAATTCGGGGTAGCGCCGAGCTAATTCGAAGTAGACGTCGCTGGAGAGGTCTTCGAAACGAGAAGTAGGAAGGGTAGCAAGTTTTTGGCGGGCTTGATTGCGTTTGGGATGAAATTCTTCTCGGACGGGAAGGAAGGGAACTGTTGACGTAAAATCGTCAATAACAAAGGGCATTCTTTAGTCAAAGGACTTGCCTTCTTTCTCATTCTTCCTCCGAACGAGTTCGTCATACACGTCGGTAGACAGTTCATGGAATTGTTGGATCGTAAGTCGAGTGAGTTTTTGTCTGGCGGTTGAACGAGAGTTCGGTGCGGCTAAGAGAGATGTAATCCACCGAAGTGAGCATCATCAAGGACGCGAAGAGAAAACACACCTCTTGCAAGATAGGAGACCAAGTATCGGGTGAGTTCATCAAAGTGTGATTTTGATATGAGACGATAATCTATGGCAGGTACGGCAGGTACATTCTTGTCTCTAATCGGCCGGTAGGAATCTGTGCGGTAATTGGAGATACCAGAGAAAGCTGTTGGCGTTGGCGAGGGGGCTCTAGACGATTGTGAACGTTTCATCGTTGAATCTAGAGTTTCGTGCGTCGTAGCCGTTCAAGATTACTATCGCTCGTCGCCCTACACAATGGCAACGCTGCAACCGCATTGCAATAATGCGTACAAATAAAACCGGGCACGTGCCACAAAGTCTAGACTAATTTAGTACTACTGACCCTTGGCCATGGCTTCCCTCTCCTGCTTTCTCATCGCTCGCTTTCGTATGCTCTTGTGCAGTCCATGAGTATACGTTATGAAAAGACTCGGCATCCCAATCAATGTCATAGTATAGTCCAGCAGGGCGTGTGACCAGAATGGCGTCGATGTATTCGGACGGCTACTGTAAGCAGCACCACATGCTAGTCCAATTTTCGAGAGGACAGACTGGACATATGCAGAAGGTTGGGGAATGAGCACCGATGATTTGCGGATTTTAGAGAGTTTCGACACCTAGATGAAACGATTTCGTTGACGATATGCGGAGAGGCTGGACCACAAAAAACATACGACGAAATAAGTGTTGATATGTTCGACGACAATGTTTTGTGATTTGACTTCTTCTGCGAGGGCACTCGTGAATGTGGCAAGAAAGGCCTTGGTACCGGAATACGTCGCGAGCATTGGGGAAGGGATTGCCCCAGCGAACGATCCAATGTTGAGGATAAGTCCCCGTTTTCTAGATAGAGGGATGTTCACAGGTTGAGATGAAAGTAGATCATTCAAAATAAGTATAAATTGAATAAAGCAGTTACCTTTGAACCATTCCAGGAAGAACGGCATAAGTAACGCCTAGAGTAGCATGGACATTGATCGCCACAATATCATTGATTTCCTCCAGCGGTGTGTGCCAGAAGTAAGCAGGGATTGCATGCGATTTGCCCACATTGTTCACTAAAAATATGAATCGTGATGGAAGATGAACCCATAAAAACATCCCAACAACACTTACCCAGGACGCCAATTTCCAATTCTCCGAACACAGCAGTAAGGTCTCCGAATGCAACATGATCACTATTTGCAAAATTGATAGAATGAGTTTTAGTAGACACTCCAGGATGTTTCCTCTCTGAAAACGAGGAAATAATGAGTAAAGAGTGTGTATAAATCACGTTCCCGTCGTACCAATCTCAGCCGCGGTCGAATCAAGCAGCTTCTGATTCCTTGCAATCAGCAAGACATTGAACCCAGCTTTGGCCAGCTGGAACGCAAACGCCCTGCCAATTCCGTCCGACGCACCAGTCACCACTGCCCATGCACCCTCTTTTGCGCCGAAGCGTTTTAGCTTCACATTCACCAGTATGTGTATTTAACAATAATCGGTTTATAGAGGAAGGGTACTTACGTCAGTCCCAGGAAGGACAAATGTCTGAACCAGAACCGAAAGACTCTGGTATGCTAGTCTTGCAATGCTCAAGGAACCCAAGACCAGGAGGACTACGGAGAGACAGGGACGGTCCTTTACTGCAGCATTTCTTAGTTAACAGCCAACGGAGGTTAGAGCTGTTTGCTTTAGGTCACTGACCGAGAGAAAGATAAAAGTCTTTTAGATCTAGAGAATCCATGCTGAACGTTGAACGTTGAATTGACATTGAATAGTGTTGCAACTTGAACTTTCGTAAGGTTACGTAAGCTCTAAGAATTACATAACAATGATCAATGTCACGTGATGATCCCATGGCTCAGGTGCCTGTTATGGAATGGTGCCATTTTTGCATTTGTTTGGTAGTTGTAGTATCTGTCTGTGTTTTTTTTCGGTTCCGGATTTCTTCCTTGAGGCTTGGGGTCAACTGTTTCGAACTTGTTAGAAAAGATCGAAATAAGTATCTTCGGATAAGTACTGAGGTACTGATTCTATTTATCTTGACCTTTGCTTGATCATGACCTATATCCCAAGAGGTCACGGTTACCATCGACATGATGGATATCGAGCAGTGGGCTCTCATTCCCCTCGCCGTGAAGTAGACCCACTCTCACTATTTTCAGGTTTAGAAAAGCTGGTTATCAAGCAATTGACCGTATCTGCGAATATTACTATTCCTTACAGGATCGTCCTGTCACGGTTATCTCTAAGATCGAGCCCGGATACCTGAAGCAGCTGCTCCCATGTGAGGCTGATAATTTCTTTGAACTTTCTTGTGATACCAAGCTATTGACGGCTGGATGGCAATTTCATTCCAGTGGCTGCCCCGGAAGCAGGCGAGGATTTCCAATTGATTGCCGACGACTACCAGAAATTTATCGTTCCTGGTACTTTCATTTGCGTTATTCCAAGGCGAACTTTGTGGACTAAGTTGGTTCGCATAGGTCTGACTCATTGGCAACACCCATCCTTCTTTGCCTATTTTCCGACAGGGTGTACCTTTGAAGGGATGCTGGCTGATCTGTACGCTACCAGCACTCCCAATCCCGGATTTAACGTGCGTCTCATCATTGAGCACCTGCGTCACGAAAGCAAATGATTATGTTGGGCATGATAGTGGTCTTCTAGTCCTGCCTGCACTGAGTTGGAGATCATCGTTATGGACTGGGCAGCCCAGCTTCTCGGATTAGGCCCAGCATTTATGAACTCGTCCGGCGTTGGGGGTGGCTGCATTCAGGTATTTATATTTCCTCAAGTTGACCTCAATCCTGCATTTTTAAACAACTTTCTCTTCGTTTGGCAGAACACAGCATCAGATTCCGCCCTCATCGCTGTTGTGGCAGCCCGATCTTTGTTTCAGCGCACCCACCCTAACACAAAACTTGACGAACTTGTCATATACACCACGACCCAGACCCATTCGCTTGGGTTGAAGGCAGGGTTGGTGTTTGGTTTGGCGGTACGGGCTCTGGAGGTCAAAACAGAGGACCGCTTTTCGCTGAGGGGTGAGGAACTACGGATGGCTTTGGAAGATGATGAAAACCATGGCCGAAAGCCATTCATATTGAGTGAAATTGTGCATCGGCATCTAATCGTGATATGATGTATTGATGACCCTCATTAGTCGCTACAGTAGGTACGACTTCCTCGGGAGCCATCGACAATTTGCCAGAGATTGCAGAAGTTGGTGTGCACACACTCTCGATTCATCGATTTGCCCAGACCTTTCTTACATTAGGTCGTAGTCAGTCGCCACCCGTCTTTATGGATTCATATTGATGCTGCATGGGCTGGCGTTGCTCTTGCTTGCCCTGAAAATCGCGATAAATGCCACTTAAAGGAAATCAACGAGTATGCAAACTCATTCTGCACCAATTTCCACAAGGTCAGTGCCCTGACCCTTGATCTTCTTTTGAAATTGAAATTCTTTGAGTGCTAGTGGGGTCTCGTCAATTTTGATGCCTCGACTCTGTGGGTTCGAGACCGCAAATATCTTACGGACGCGCTTGATGTCACCCCGCAATTCCTGAGGACTGCGCACAGTGATGCTGGTACTTACTACCCCTTCTGGACTACTCAGGACGTCACTAACCATCGACAATGTACAGGAACGGTCATTGATTATCGCAACTGGCACTTGTCTCTCGGACGGCGTTTCCGTTCAATCAAGCTCTGGTTCGTATTGCGCAGTTTTGGTGCGGAAGGGTTCCGCGACTACATTCGGAAGGTATGACAATCTGATCTCGTTTTTCTCATTCCGAAAACTTATGTCTCCCCGCACACTAGACAATCCAACTCAACCAAACATTCGCAACTCTCATATCCGCATCAGAGAACCTATCCGTCGTAACCCCACCGTCTCTCGCCCTCACCGTATTCCGCCTCGAGCCTAAATCATCGTCATCGGAACAGCAACCACTTTCTACTGAATTATTGAATGACCTTAACAGACTCTTTTACCGTCGCATCTCCGCACGAGATGACATCATGCTAACGCAAACTGAACTAAATGGAACGTTTTGTCTCCGGTTTGCGGTGGGCGCCACTAGAACGAACGAATCACATGTTAAGTTGGCGTATAAGTTATTGAGTAAGGAGGGGCAGTTGACGATTGAGGCATGGAACCAAACAGTTTTTCTTGGTGGGGTAACTGAAAATTAAAATAAATAGAGGAATTTTCTATTGAACGTTTTGGCATTCCTTGTCAATAGCATATTCGCCAACTTGTACACCTTGATATTATCCAATCATAATGTACATTTCGTCGGGTGCAATGGGGCCTTTGAAAACACTTGTGGCATGTCAATTGATGTGTACACCATGTTGGCGAGGTTGCAAGGTGCAAACCAGAGCAAGGGGTATGCAGGACAAAAGTCTCCTACACAGGGTCGAAAAATTCCAATAACGACTTCCAGACTGTCCCCCCCTTCCGGCTGTTCCCGGACATCCATAAAAGGCAATTTTCGAGCTGCAACATAATTTTTTGACCTAAGATACTATTCACTTTCCTCCCACCTGTATCCCTGGAGGAAAATAACATCCTATATTTGTCTGGAAAGAATATTTCCTTGTTGGAAATTTTGTGGAGACATT
>Ga0210402_10006663_pt1 | contig 10203 bp, 7 predicted proteins | sample IncBWC7MmetaG_FD_161055 | JGI IMG/M metagenome (GOLD analysis project Ga0210402, IMG submission 161055) | Forest soil microbial communities from Barre Woods Harvard Forest LTER site, Petersham, Massachusetts, United States - Inc-BW-C-7-M | ecosystem: Environmental > Terrestrial > Soil >...
GTCCATCGTCCCAGTGGATCATCTGCAGATCGTCTGCAACGGGAAGGTGGCGCGCGAGCTCGAGCTGGGTGCGAATCGCACCAGCGCTTACGCCGAAGGCAAGTTGCCACTCGAAAGCAGTGGCTGGTGCATTCTGCGCGCATTCAGTGACAAAGCCGAGTACCCGATTTTAGATCTGTACCCGTATGCGACGACCAGCCCGGTTTATGTGGACATCGCTGGGGCCCCGCTGCGCAACACGGAGGATGCGGCCTATTTCGTGGCATGGATGGGAAGGCTGATCTCGGCGGCGCAGAGCAGCACGGCGTGGAATACCGAAACTGAGCAGCGGGCGGTGCTGTCGATTTTTCAAAAAGCCCGACAGAAATACGAGAACATTGCGAAGCTACGGCCGTAGAAGACCGTTAAGTGGAAAGGACCCAGACCGCAAAATTCGCCAACAACATTGCTCCAGAGTGGGCTAACCAGAGGTCGTGACACACAGGACGGACTCCCACCGATTCCTGCCAGGGTGCGCAAGATCTTCTTGAGCGGCCCGCAGCGTAGTTCGCCGCGCGAACAAAATGCGCAGACCCTTGATCACGTCTTGACCCTGTCTGCTCCTAGGACGGACAGACCGATTTTCCACCTTCGGTAAGCAATAATCGAACCCGCGCCCTCTACTCCGCGAGAAGCGATTTCAGCGACCAGGCGGCTTCTGCGCCTTGCAGTGCATAGTCCCGACGTTGGTGTGATGACGTCCAGGTCAAGAAGATGCCCTGAGCACCATGCCTACTCGCCCTAGGTCGGTGTGTGGTCTGTGAAGCTCCATGACACACAACACATGACCTCCGCAACCGCGCCTCTCGGGACTATTCCCAAGTCGCGCCGGCGGCGGAGGCCACGTCCCCAAGCGGGCTCCCGACAACGCGGTTCAGAAGTCCTGGTTTGTGGATAGTTTCCGAGGTGCCGATTCATCTTTTCGGCGTGCTCTGGAAAAGTGGCGCGCCGGGGAGACGGCGCGGCAATTCAGCCCACCCTTGCCGAAAATGCCGGAAGTCGCTTTCGGCAGCCCGTCAGTGTCTCACGACAGCCGCTAATACTGTCACAGAACAGCACTTAGCCTGTCAGCCGCATTTCAGATGGGAATCAGACGCTCGCTATGGAGCTGCCGTTTCAGATTTGCCAATCTCTGCCCATCCCGCAACTGCGGATGAGGTGGAACCGTGGGGTTGCTGAAGTCGAGATTGGCGATAGGTTGCTGTCTGGTTGTTTCGCTCTGGATGTTTCCGGCAGCGGGTCAGACCGTGTCCGAGATTGCATTGCCCAGCACGGCGAGGGCGACAGCATTGTCAGGCCAGGAATTCCATTGTCATACGGGTTATCCACTCGCGCAGTGCAAGAAGGACATTCTTCAACTGAAAAGTGTCCTGACTCGCTACCCGATCGAGGCGCTGGGGCGCTGGACATGGGTTCTGGTTCGCTCCGATGACTGGAAGCCGATTTCCCGGATGCTGCGATTGAATCCGGACAGCCCCGCTTTCACAGCATTGGAACCGCGGGAAACCTTTGTCGAAGAAGCTCTCTTCCTCCACCATCCGGAGCGCACTTCTGAACTGATGAGGGAGTGGCAACGGTCCATGCCTGCGCTTCTCGAACTTGCGGTCAGCCACGAATTGGGCCATGCGATTTGCGAGGAGCCGAACGAGGCGACCGCTGACCGCTTTGGAGAAGACTTAAGGAAAGGTCAAACGCCCCGCTGCCGGGTCGCCAAGGGGACAAGAAAGAAATCCGTGGCAGCAGGGGAACCCGAGGGCCTGAAACCAAACATGATTGGAGCGCCCTAGGTTAAGGTTCCTCTGGAGGCAGGAGACCGTGCACCACTGCTCTTGCTCTTATCGCGAACGCCTACCACTTCACCGCGTAGATTTCCTGTGTGCTGTTGTTCCGAGAAAGCAGAACAGAGTCGTCGGGTGCCAATCCGCTCCAACTCATGTACGTTCCGATGGACAAGCGATCAAGGCTTTTAAGATCCAAAACCGTTTCCAGCCTGCGGTCACTGATGCGCGTACGCACCACCCGGGAGGGATATCCGCTTCCACGATTCCAGTCTTGAAAGTAAAGGAACTTGCCGTCGCGCGACCAACTCGGATATCCGGAATAGTGGGGGCAAAGTTCTTCCCAGGTTTGGGTCTTCGCGTCAAACAACATCATCTTGCTGTCTTGTTGAGAAAGAGCTGCGATGTAGCGCCCATCCGGTGAAGTCCTGGGAGACCACATCTCCGTTGCCCCAGGAAGAGGACTAACTTGATTCGTGTTCAGATCCAGCACTTTAATGCCCCGTGATTCTCCACCTTTCCAGGGACCAAAGACGATCGACTTATTGTCCGGCATCCAGGTGGCGTCCGCAGTTTCATCATTGCCCGGAATCATCTGCCGTGCAACGCCCCCCTGCGCGGGAATCACATAGCTTGTCCAATGATCGCCCGTCGTCGTACCGATAAAGGCGATCTGCTTTCCGTCCGGAGACCACCGGGGAAGGAAGGCGCGCATCGGTGTAAAAGTGAGCTGTACCCGCTCGCTTCCTGTGATGTTGCTGCGCCATAACGTCCCTTCAGGGAAAAGCGTATAAGCCAACCACTGCCCATCGCGGGAAGCTTCCACTCCCTCAGCGGAGATTCCGGAAAGATAGGGCACAAGCTCTGCGGTTCGTGAAACGTATTTGACCAGCTCGGCCCGAGGGATGCTGCCCACGACGAAGGCTTCATTCGGCGCAGCGCTGGCACTAGGCTCGGAAACATTCATGGGCCCTGCGGTCAGCCGGGTGGGCGCTCGCCGGAGAAGGCCGTGGTTTCCGGGTAGCTCCCAAAGGTCTGTCCTCCCTGCACGGGTCCACTGAAACAGGAAGTCGTCGCCGCCCGCAATCCACGCACCGCAGCAAACCGCAGAGCCCGGTATTCCGGCAACGACTTCACGCAGGCCGGTACCATTCGACGACACTTCCCAGATGGAGCTTGTGCCTCCCATGGCTCGAGTGGTCGTCGTGAATCGCAAAAGCTGCCGGTTTGGCGACCAGCGCAGAGACTCGACGTAACCGGCAACGCTGAGGATTTCGCGTTGATTAGAACCATCTCTGTTCGCGACATAGAGATCGTGCCCGTTGCAATAGAGGATGGTCTCCGCTCTCTCACCCCACAGCGCGTCTGTGGCGAGCACGTTACCGACTGGCCGGGCGGATCCACCTGCAACCGGAAGGATCCACAAGGGAGACCCGTTGATTTCCTCCTCCTTGTTCGAATTATCCCCCGACAGGATCAGCATTTCAGTTCCGTCGGGTGATATATCCGCCGGTCGAGGATTGGAGACAGTGGTCGGAATCGTGGTGGTCTCTCCACCCTTGGCTGATACCTGGACGAGGATCCGCCCGACCGGCAGGATCTCGGAAAAGTAGATTCGCGAACCATCGCTCAGGAGGCGTCCCTGTTTTGCCTGAGCGTCGCTCGTGAGCTGAGCGAAGTCCAATACCCTAGCAGGCAGCGAGGCCGCAGCGCTCCAGTGCCGCCAAGCGAAGCCCACGGACAATAGGGCCAGAATCAGGACGGCACCGAGCTGTCGGACGGTGCTAAGCCGGATCCTTCTGTCTGGACCTGTTTTGTCTGTGACCGACTCGGGCTCGCAATTCGGTGGGGTTACCGGTGCAATGAACCGATATCCGCGTTTAGGGACGGTTTCGATGAAGGCTGGATTCTCGGCGGAATCGCCTAAAGTCTCCCGTAGGCGCTTGATGGTTGTATTCAGGCCGGTCTCGAAGTCCACAAACGTGTCGGCTGACCACAACGTGGACCGGAGTTGCTCTCGAGTCACCGTCTGGCCAGCGTGCTCAAGCAGTTTGAGAAGAACCTGATACGGCTGATCCTGCAATTTCAGCTTGACGCCATTTCGGCGTAACTCGCCGGTGTGTGCTTCCAGCTCAAAGACCCCGAAGCGATAGAGAGAACGAACCTCGTAGGACAAAGGCATGCGTCAGAACCCCGTGTTCGTTAGACGCGCGAGCCTGACAGCCGGCAGCAGCTTATGCATTCGCCCATTCCCAGAAACTCGTGATCCAGACTCTCACACTGCTACGCTGTTGCATGACGGCTCGGTTGCGAGCGTGAATCTGCTCAAACTAAACTCCATCCGGGGTTACTCACGTAGATGAGGCACTAAGGGCGAAGATCCTTTTGAGCCGTTGACCAGGAGGCGAGATGAGCAGTGCACCTACGATTGGACCGATGCTACGGCGGCTGCGTGTATTTGTGGCTTCGCCAGGCGATGTAAAACCTGAGCGCGATAGGGTGAGCGAGGTCATCGATCGCATCAATGATCAGGTTGCCCTGCCGAAGGGAATCCTGCTGGATCCGTGGCTTTGGGAGGTGGACGCCCCTCCGGACATCGGCGAGCCGCAACAATCGATCAACAAGTATCTCGATGAAGCCGCGATCATGATTTTGATTCTGTGGAACCGGATGGGGACGCCGACTTCCAAGGGCCTTTCCGGAACGGTGGAAGAATACGGACGAGCGTTGACGCGGCTGAAGTCGAGTGGCTGGCCGCGGGTCCTGGCTTACTATTCGCAGCGCAAAGGCAAGCCGCTCAACGATGATCAGACGGCACAGCGGAAGAATGTGCTGGACTTTCAAAAAGACCATCCGGAGATCTTCGCGGCGACGTATAGCAACACGGCCGAATTTGCGGAAAAACTCGAAAAGCATCTCGTGGAGTTCGTGAACCAAATCGCCACGCCCCCCGCCCCCTTGCGGCGCTACAAAAAACTGCTGTACGTCAAGGTCACATATTTGCGCGTGAAGGCCGATGGCGTGCTGCCCGTTTACCGTCGCAACGTCGAGCGGCTCGACGAAGATGTTCGCAAGGTGGATGTCTTCGACGAAGCGGTCTATTACACGCTCGAGATTTTCCCGGCCAAGAAGAAGGTAGAGCGACGCACTGACCAGTCGAGCGGCGTAGTGGACCCGCGCATGATGATTCCGCTGCAATATCCGCTGGTGTCCGGCGATAAGCATGCGGCGCGATCGGCAAACACCGCGCTCATGGAGGTGAATGGCGAAACCGACACGCTGCTGACCATTTCACACTTCGAGAACGGTTTACAGGGCAAGGACCAGGAGTTTGGCTCTCGTGTGGAGGAAGACGCCGAATATGCTCGTATGATCTTAGACTTTTCTTCAATACCCGACGCTAAAACCCTCGTGCAGCAACAATCCGCATGGTTGACGCGGGACGGCAAAGATCAAGCCCTGCAGATTGTGCCCCTTGGGGAATCGATTTACATGGTTTCGTACGAGGACGCCAAGGCGGGCGACTATCTGGGAATGAGCTTAACGATCGTCCGCTGAAAGCGGGTCATTTTCTTGCTAACGGGTTGGGATCTCGCGTCTCTGCTAGGCATAAGTCGGCTTGGGGGATTCCCCTTTTGATCTGCTCGAAGCCCGTTTGTAGATAGCTCCGGTTGGTCAACCATTCCGGAGTGTTGCGGGCCGGCAGGGAAATACCGAGTGCGGCCAGGTCCTCGAAGTCATGAACAGATCTCGGCGGTTCACATGAAGTCTGCGCAGAACGCAGTTTTATCGATGCGAACTGTTCAACTTCGTTTCTTGCTTTGATCTTGGGCAGCCCGCTTCAGCAACCCAAGTTTAATCGGCGGCTGGGACCTACAGTCCTCTAACCGACTCCATGATGCTGGAGCGCAGCTTGATCGATGGCGCACCGGTCTTGCTTGGGCGCTCAGTTGACCAGCGGCAGGCCAATTTTGGCGAGCAGCTGCTTGAAGGTCGGATCGCCGTGAAGGCTGATGAAAGCCTGGTCATCGATAAGATTCAGCACGACCTCGTCATGCGACTGGACGCAGATAGCCAGGTACCGAATGGCTTCGCGCTTGTTGCCGAGTCGAGCCTCGGTCTGCCCCACATAATACGGCGACAACTTCCCCCGTTCATACATCTTCTTCTGTTCCGAAATCTGGGCTGCGAACAAGCCCTGCTCGCCACTGTTCGCGAGGCCATGCGCCGCTGCCTCAGCCACCGATGATTGCGCCGCGTCGTGGGTCAGCATGGCATCCTTCTTCAACTCCACGATGTAGTTGGGATAATCGCTAGTTTCGAAATAAGCCAATCTTAGGTAGACGTGAGGCGAAATGAAATCTGGTTCGGCCGCCTCAAGTTGTTTCAGCAACTGCAGCGCTTGTTCATGATGTCCCGCACTCCATAGCAGTTCTCCCTTGTCGGCGAGGATTGACGAGGAATCCGGAGCAAGTTTGCGGGCAAGGTCAATCTCGGTGAGAGCCTCGTCGTGGCGGCTGAGGGCATGCAGAAATGTCGCGTACCAGTGGTGGGCTTTGACGTTATTGGGATCGAGTTCGATGGCGCGGCGAAATCCACTTTCCGCGTCGGCAGCGTCCCACATTCCCCAAAAAGTCACAAACGCCAGCGAGGCATGCGCCTCGGAAGATTGCTGGTCCAACTCAACTGCCTTCTTCGCAGCCGCAAACGCTTTGAAATAAGCCTCATTCCCCGGCATCGCCGAGAACTCCCGCAGCAGGTTGTAGCAGTCGGCGAGCCCAACGTAGGCGTCCGAATAGTTGGGATCGCGCGCAACGGCCTGGGTGAAAGCTTCCAAAGCCTGATTCAGGCTTTCGGGAGTGCGCTTGTTCCAGTAAAAACGGCCTTTGAGGTAAAAGTCTTCGGCCTCGCGATTGGCGGCTTGATGAAGAGTTCGGGCGCGGGTCGGACTGGACTTTGCGCTTGCTTTGGGGTCGCGAAAACCGGGATTGAAGATCCAGGCGGCGAAAAGCAATGCCACCACGGGGGCGGCAAAGACCAGTGTCCGCCAGGGCGAGGGCCTCGACGGCGGCTGGGCTGCGGGCGTGGCTGGTTCTTCCAGCGGCTCTTTTTCGTGTAACTCTTTTTCGGGCAACTCTTCCGGTTCGTGCAACTCTTCCGGAACTGGTTCTGCTCGCTGGATGGGCCCGATCCAGCGATAGCCGCGGCGCTCGATGGTCTCAATAAAGATTGGATTGTCGGCAGAGTCGCCCAAGGCGTCGCGCAAACGCATGACGGCGCTACTGATTCCCTGCTCAAAATCAACAAAAATGTCGGGGGGCCAGAGTGCCTGACGAAACTCCTGGCGCGTGACCACTACCCCCGGGCGGGTGAGCAACAGCGTTAGCGCTCGAAACGGCAGATCTTGAAGACGAACCCTGGTGCCTTTCCGCCGGAGTTCGCCCGCGCGCAGGTCGGCCTCGAACACACCAAAGCGAACCGGAGCCGGAGGCGCTTGTGCAGAGCCCATAGGAGTAAGGTCGGTGGGGGAGCCTGTAGTTTACCATCTGACCCAAGCTCGAGGAAACGGCATATCCCGGGTCGACAAGGCAGCTTTTTCCAGGCAATAAGTTCACGTAAGAACCTGCAAATACATATCTTATCTCGCCACAGAAGCACCAGCCACCGGCTATCTCCACGGCATTGACGAAACGCCCCTCGCGGCCGAGAGTCGGCGAAGCGTAAAGGCATATCCCTTTCGGCAAACAAGCAGGCCCAAACGCAACTCAGGAGACAAACGAATGAAGTCGAATCACAGTCAAGGTAAGCTCTCGGGCATGATGGCGGTAGCGCTGGCCATGCTCGCGATTGTCGTTATCTTCGCCGGGGCGGCCGTTCCGGCGCAGGCGCAAATTCCCACTACGCTGCACGGCTTCCGAAATGTTCCGACTGACGCCTGCGAGCCCGAAGACAACATCGTACAGGGCCGCGACGGCAATATGTATGGGATGGGGTTGTATTGTGGGACCAACAACACCGGCGCGATGTATAAGATTTCGCCGAGCGGAGCGGAAAGCCTCGTCTTCAGTTTTCCCTCGAATTGGAGTTTCTGCTTCTCGGGGCTGACGCTCGGCAGCGACGGAAATTTCTACGGAACGTGCTTTTCGACTCCGGGCGGCAATGGCGGCATTTTCCGCTTGACGCCTGCGGGAGTGTTTACAGATATACATGACTTTACTGGGGCGAACGGCGACACCGAGCCCGTATACGCGCCCATCCAGGCCAGCGATGGCAATTTCTATGGCGTTACCGGATATTATCCGTATAGCTGCGGGAATGTTTACCAGCTGACCGCCGCGGGAGTGTACAAGAATCTGCACACTTTTTCTGGCAGCGATTGCGGAGCCGCTTCGAGTTTGTTCCAGGCCAGCGATGGCAATCTTTATGGCACGCTATATACCTGCTCGATCAACGCAACCGGGCTGGGTTGCGTGTTCAAGATCAGCACGGCAGGCGTTTTCACAGAAATTTACGGCTTCACGTCCTCGACCGGGTATGGTCCATGTAGCGGTGTGATTCAGGGCAGGGATGGGAAGCTGTACGGAGCCACGAACCAGGGAGCGGCCAATAATGTCGGAAATATGTACAAGCTGACCACCGCCGGTGTCTTTACCGATCTGCACGATTTCGTCCAAGCGACCGATGCATCCTGCGTTGACAATGAGGGTAGGACGAATGTGAATCTGCTGCAAGTGACCGACGGAAGCTTCTACGGGGTGAACGGGTCTTATGGGCCTGACGGCAACGGCAGCATCTACAAACTGACTTCAGCCAACGTATTCACGGCATTCCTGTTCCCCAACCCACCGGTTGACGGGAACGCGCCTTTGTCCACTCTGATTCAGAATACGAACGGGCTGGTGTATGGAACAACCCCCTCGGGCGGCCCTACCTCCTGCTCGCCTTGCCAGGGAACCTTCTTCAGCGTAGCCACGGGCGATGCGGCGTTTGTGAATCTGGAGCCGACGCAAAAGACAGAGCTAGTGGGCGCACACGTCGGAATGTTCGGGCAGGGCTTTAGTAGCGCCTCGGGGGTGAAGTTCGGCGGCGTGGCTTCCGCTTCGGTGATGCGCTCGGGCAGCACATATCTAACGGCGGTGGTTCCGGTTGGAGCCAAGACAGGAGCGGTCACCGTGACTACGGGTTCGACGACACTGACCAGTCCGCAGACCTTCAAAGTGAAGCCCAAGATCACCAGCTTTTCGCCGCCGAGCGGTCCAGCGGGAACGCTGGTGACGATCAACGGCTCAGGGTTGATTCAGGCCACGACGGTTAAATTTGGCACGGTGAAGGCGACCACGTTGACTGTGGTTTCGGACTCGGAGGTAACGGCGGATGTGCCGTCGGGACTCTCCCCGGGAGCGGTAACGATATCCGTCACCACACCGGGCGGGACGGCCAACAGCCCGACAAAGTTCACCGTGAACTAGAACTGCGGATCGAAGTCGGGAAGCCCCGCCGAGGAATGCGAGAAGGGCGGGGCATTCGCGCAGAGCACATCGCTGGCCATCAGCGGCATCGCACTGAGCGGCACAGACCCGCGGAAACCTCACCGCAGCCGGTCTCCTGGCTGATGGTGCCGGAGCGCGATCAGGGGATGCGCGCTCCGGAGTCTCATTATTTTGTTGCGATGCCGGCAGCCGGCTGCGCCGTTTGCGGTTCCTGCTGGCAAATGGACGAGATCGCGGGACTAATCATGGAAGCGGGCCGGAAGGCTTCGGGGAGATCACAATTGATCTCTTCGAAGCTTCGAAGCCCGTTTCTCGATACCTTCATTGTTTCCGACACTCTCCTGAGATCTACCTCATAGCCGGGGCTTCACGGGTCCTCGGTCTTCACAGGCAGATCCAGATAGGACGCCCGCTGCGCCTCGCGATATACCGTCAACTTGGGTGTTCCTTCTGCCGGGTACCGCTCAAACAAGCTTAGGTCGGCTCCGGCCAGTGCCACCCGAATTCGATGCCCTTTTCGCAGCAGCACGGAGGTGGGATACATTGACAGGCGTATCGTTGCCGCTGCCGTAGTAGGTGCCAACGGCTCGGCATCTTTGCTGAAGACTGGATGTCAGGGTATTCTTGTGAGAGGCGAAGTTCTTTTCATTGAGGTTGATGCGAAAGCGCTCAACCCGCTCAAGACCACAAGTATCCATAACGCAGCGCGAATGGTCGAAAGCTGCGCGACAAACCCGATCAGGGGCGGACCGGCAAGGAAGCCAACATAGCCAGCCGTCGTGACTACGGCGAGGCTGGGACCGGGTGCACTGCCTTCAATGTTCCCTGCAGCGGCAAACGTATTGGGAATAATCGTGGCCAGACCTGCTCCAGCGCACGTAAATCCCACCAACGCC
>Ga0210402_10006664_pt1 | contig 10202 bp, 10 predicted proteins | sample IncBWC7MmetaG_FD_161055 | JGI IMG/M metagenome (GOLD analysis project Ga0210402, IMG submission 161055) | Forest soil microbial communities from Barre Woods Harvard Forest LTER site, Petersham, Massachusetts, United States - Inc-BW-C-7-M | ecosystem: Environmental > Terrestrial > Soil >...
CATTCTGCCGCACCCGCAGGCGAAGGCGAGCAGTTCGCAACACGCGGCCTCGCCCAAGAAGCTCAAGCTGGCATTTGCCAAGAGTTGAGTAAGGCTCGCGGTCTGTAGGGGCGGGTTTGAAACCCGCCCCTACACGGCCCGGAATGAGATAGGTGGAGTCAGGGGCGCGCCATGGTCGGGCGGTTCACTGCAAAAAGGGGTGCTCCAGCGGAATTCATTCCGGTGGAGGAGCCGTCCCCCACGCTCGAAGGAGTGTCGTGGACGGTCTTCCCGGACCCCGCGTCCGAGCCCGTCCTGCAAGCTCCTGATGTCAATCTTTTGCAGAGCGACAAGCTGCTCGACGCCAAGGTGCGGCTGCATCGGCGGCTGATCGAGGAGATCAATCTGCAGGCGCTGGAACGGCTGCCCGAGGACCAGATCCGCGCACACATCCAGCAGTTGGTCAGCCAGTACATCCTGGTAGAGCGGCTCGCGCTCAATGCGCAGGAGCTCAACGATTTCGTTTCCGAGATCCTCGACGAGATGACGGGGCTGGGGCCACTCGAGCCGCTGCTCAAGGACGGCAGCATCAGCGACATTCTCATCAACGGCCACGAGAACGTCTATGTGGAACGCGGTGGCATCCTCGAGCCATGCGGGGTGCGGTTCAAGGACGAGGCGCATCTTCTGCGCATCGTCAACAAGATCGTCTCGGCCGTCGGGCGCAGGGTCGATGAATCCCACCCGATGTGCGACGCTCGTCTCATGGACGGTTCCCGCGTCAACGTCGCGGTGCGCCCTATCGGTGTCGACGGACCGCTGGTCTCCATCCGCAAATTTTCCAAGAAGCCGTTCAACCTCAACAGGCTCGTGGATATGGGCGCGCTGCGCCCACAGATGGCCGAGCTGCTTGCGGCTGCTGTCAAGACACGGGTGACCACCATCATCTCCGGCGGCACCGGCTCGGGCAAGACGACCATGCTCAATGCATTGTCAGCCTTCATCTCGGAGAAGGAGCGCCTTCTTACCATCGAGGACGCGGCCGAGCTGCAATTGCAGCAGCCCCACGTCGGGCGGATGGAGACACGGCCGCCCAACCTGGAGGGCAAGGGCGAGATCAGGCAGCGCGAGCTGGTCAAGAACGCGCTGCGCATGCGGCCCGACCGCATCATCCTCGGCGAGTGCCGCGGAGAAGAAGCATTCGACATGCTGCAGGCCATGAATACGGGCCACGAAGGCTCCATGGCAACCATCCACGCCAATACGCCGCGTGACGCGCTTTCCCGCCTCGAACAGATGATCGGTATGGCCGGGCTGCCCATGACGATCGCGTCCATCCGCGGTCAGATCGCAGCCGCCATTCGGGTTGTCGTGCAGCTCCAGCGCCTCTCAGATGGGAAGCGCAAGGTGACCAGCATCGCCGAGATCACCGGGCTCGAAGGCGACATCATTCAGATGCAGGAGATCTTCAAGTTCGTGCGCACCGGCTCGGCACCGGACAACTCGGTCATCGGCCACTTCCAGGCGACCGGAGTGCGGCCGCGCTTTCTCGCGGACCTGGCGGCCATGGGGATCAAGATCTCGGGCAGCTTCTTTGATCCCTCGCAGCCTCTGTGACCGCGATGTCGTTCGAGATCGATCAGATCTACATCATCTACCTGCTGGTGGCGGTTTCGGCCGGGTTCCTGGTGGAGGGCGTCTACCTCTTGGTTTTTTCCGGCGCATCCTATCGCCAGAATATCAATCGCCGCCTGCGACTGCTGCGCAATGAGCCCAACCGCGAGAACATTCTGCTCGAGCTGCGCAAGCAGCGCGGCCTCACGGGCCAGGGCAATTATCGTCTCGGCATGGAGGCGATCAACCGGCTGGTGCTCCAGTCGGGGCTCACGGTCGGTCTCGGCAAGCTCGTCGCCGTGATTACGATCGGCAGCATGGTTGCTTTTGCACTGGGCCTGGTGATCCGCCGCGACTTTGTGCAGGCGTTGCTGATCGGAGTCTTTTCCGCGACTGCGGTTCCCTATCTGGTGCTGCGCTTTCTGCGCCGCCGCCGGCAGCGGGCGTTTGGCGCTCAGTTCCCGGACGCGCTCGATATGATCGTGCGCAGCCTGCGCGCGGGCCACCCCGTTCCCATCGCGGTCACCATGGTCGCACGCGAGATGCGCGATCCCATCGGCAGCGAGTTCGGTATGGTGGTGGACGAGATCACCTACGGCTCCGACCTCGAGACGGCACTGCGCAGCCTCAACGTCCGCATCGGCCAGGACGACCTCCCGCTATTCGTCACCGCGGTTGCGATCCAGGGCTCGACCGGCGGCAATCTTGGCGAGATCCTGGAAAACCTTTCGGGGGTCATCCGCCAGCGCTTCAAGATGCGACGCAAGATCCGCGCCCTCGCCGCGGAAGGGCGCGCCTCTGCCATGATCCTCTCCTCGCTGCCGATCGCCATGTTCTTCATCATCCAGCTCGTGGTGCCTGACTTCTACGCCAGCGTCTGGGACGAGCCGCTCACCAAGACGGTGCTGGCAATTGCCGGCTGCTGGATGGGGGTGGGCAATCTCATCATGTTCCGCATGGTCAACTTCAGGATCTAGGCGATGGAGAGGCCCGGTATCCTCGCTGAGTTTTTCGCCGATGGCCCGGCGCTGCTGCTCACCGCGCTCGTCTTCCTCGCGACCGCGGTACTCACTTTCAGCATCATGCTGGGACTGCGTGCGCGCGCCGCCATCAAGCGCCGCGCTGCCGGCATTGCCGAATATTCCGGCGACATGGAGGACGCTCGCTCGCTCGGCGCTTCGGGTCTCAAGGCCGTCCAGCGTCTGCTCGACTACGTCACCAAGCATTATGGGGTGAGCGAGAAGGACAAGGGCGAGATGAAGCTCTTGCGCCGCCGCATGATCCAGGCCGGGATCTTCGACGCGCGCGCGGCGGCCTATTTCTTCCTGGCGCGCGCCGGGCTCGCCGCCACGACGGCGCTTGCCGTCTCCCTGTTTCTGCCGTTGGTCGTGGAGCTCAGCGTGTCGATGCAGTGGCTCGCGGTGGTCGTGGGGGCAATCGCGGGCTATGTCGCCCCCAGCATGTATCTCGACCGGCGCGTGGCCCGGCGGCGCAATGAGCACCGCGCCGGCTTTCCCGATTTCATGGATCTCCTGGTCGTGTGCGCGGATTCCGGCTTGAGCATGGAAGCTGCGCTCGAGCGGGTGGGTCGGGAGCTCGGCGCGTCCTACCCTTCGCTCTGTACCAACGTGCACATGGCGAATCTCGAGATCCGTGCGGGGCGCAGCATGACCGAGGCGCTCGATCACCTCGGCGACCGGCTCGGCCTGGAGGAGGCGCGTTCCTTTGCCACCCTCATCCAGCAATCGGCCGAGCTCGGCTCGAGCATCACGGATGCGCTGCGGGTCTACAGCGATGACATGCGGCATAAACGACTTTCGCGTGCAGAAGAGAAGGCATACAGCTTACCCGCCAAACTCGCCATCCCCATGATGGTGTGCATCTTCCCCGTGCTGTTTGTGGTGATCCTGCTGCCGGTGATCGTGCGCCTCTACACCGGCCATTACTGAGACGCCGACTAGTTTCGCCGAAGCTATTGACTACACGTCAGATTTCCTGATGGCAGCCGTGCGGCTTCGTGCTCCTCTCCGCCGCCGCAGCGAGAAATTCTTAACCACCGTCTCGTAGCTTGGATTTTGCCGGTTGTTGCTGGGCCGTACCGGAGCGCCGCGTGCGTGGGTAGGCCACGGCGGGCTCGCGACAGCTTGGTCGCCGAGAGAAATGCGCTATGGCAACAGCTGCGGGTCGGGTCCTTGTTGCGACGGCCGCATGCCTGTTGACGCTCACCGGCTGCGAGACGTCGGTCAAGCTGGGCGACATGTTCCAGTCCAAGGCTGAGAGCTCACAGCCCCTTCCCTCGTCTGCTGAAGCAGATACGGCACCGACCGGCAGCGTGCGAGCGCCTCCAAACGACTTCCAACCGGATGCCGTCCCCAAGGGCCTGCTCGGCAAGGATCCCAGTGATGACCTTAGTCTCGGAAAGAAGTATTTCCGTGCCGCGGATTTTGGGTTGGCCGAGCAACACTTCCGCAAGGCAGTCGAGATGCACCCGCGCGATCTCGAGTCCTGGATCGGGCTTGCCGCCTCCTACGATCGGCTGCGCCGGTTCGACCTCGCCGACCGCGCCTATACCCAGGCCATGAAAATCGCCGGTGCTACCCCGGAGATTCTCAATAACGTCGGGTACTCGTACATGCTGCGGGGCGATTATCGCCGGGCACGGGAGACCCTCATGCAGGCTCAAGCGCAGGATCCGGGCAATCCCTACATCAGAAACAATCTCGAACTGCTCGACGCCAGCTTCCGCAAGGGCAAAGCGATTCAGTAAGGAAACAGCGTCGACGCGCACGAGCGCATTGGGCTGTCGGCCGCAGCCTTTTCGCTCTCGAACTCCGTGCTAATTTGATCTGTCTCGCGGATCGGGTCCCATTCGCAGATCACCAGGATCGGCTCATGTTTGAAAGTTTTCGCAAATTCCTCGCCGACGTCTCGCAAGGCGGCAAGCATCCTGCGCAGTTCGAGGCGAACGATTACCGACTGGCGGCCGCTGCGCTGCTGGTGCATGCTGCGGAGATCGACGGCAACATCTCCGATGTCGAGCGCACAACCTTGCATCAGGTCATAAAGCGCCACTTCGATCTCGATGAAACGCAAACAAATACCTTGCTTGCGGAGGCCACGCAGGCCGAGCATGAAGCCGTCGACCTCTATCATTTTACCAGGCTGCTCAACCGCGCCCTCGACGAGGATGGACGCCGGCGCATGGTCGAGATGATGTGGGAAATCGTCTACGCAGACGGGCGCGTAACCGAGTTCGAGAGCAACCTGATCTGGCGGGCGGCTGATCTTCTGGGCATCTCTTCCCGCGAGCGCATCGAGCTTGGCCGCCGCGTGGCAAGCGAACGCGGGAGCAGCGAGCCGTGACGGCAGAACGCCGTCCGGTTGTGGTGATCACCGGCGCTTCATCCGGAATCGGGGCAGCGCTTGCGCACGAGTTTGCCGCGCATGGCCACGAGCTTGTGCTCATCGCACGGCGGGAGCAGGCCCTGACTAATGTCGCTGATGCCATTGCCGCCAAAGGCGCACCCCGGCCCACGGTGATGCGCCTGGACGTGGGGCGCATCGATGCAGCGCGCGACATCAGCGAGGCCCTTGCACAACGCGGGCTTGAACCCGAGATCGTGGTCAATAATGCGGGATTCGGCCTGATGGGCGCGGCCGACAAGCTCGACCGGCAGCGGCAGCTTGCCATGATCGACATCAACGTCCGCGCGCTCACCGAGCTCTCGCTGGCCTTCATCGAGAGCATCGAACGGCGCAAGGGCGGCATCCTCAATGTGGCATCGATCTCAGGGTTCATGCCGGGGCCGGGCATGGCGGTCTACTACGCGACCAAGGCGTACGTGATCTCTTTCAGCGAGGCGCTGCACCAGGAACTCAAGCCGCGAGGTGTGCGCGTCACCACGCTCTGCCCGGGGCCGGTACCAACGGAATTCCAGGCACGTGCAGGCATGGAAGGCAATCGGATTCCGGCGTTCGCTTTCGTATCCGCCGAGGCAGTCGCCAAAGCGGCCTACGAGGGGCTCAAGCACGGCCGCCGCATTGTCGTGCCGGGCTGGGCGAGCAAAGCCGTGCCGGTAATCACGCGCATTCTGCCACGCTCGGTCCTCCTCAAAATGATCCATGCGACTCAAAATGCTCGCAAAACATGAGATACCCGCACGAGCGGTGTGGCGGTGTGCGAAGCGGAGCCTTGAACCCAGCGTCAGCGCGGACCACTGCATTCGGTGAACGCGCTTGACCGAGCACGCATGCCGAATCCCATTCTCATCGTGATGCATCAGGAAACCTCGACGCCGGGTCGAGTAGGCCATTCGCTGCGCAAGCGTGGCTATGCATTGGATATGCGCCGCCCGCGCTTCGGTGATGCCTTGCCTGACACGCTCGGGGAGCATGCCGGTGCCATCATTTTCGGCGGCCCCATGAGCGCGAATGACGAAGATGATTTCATCCGACGGGAAATCGACTGGCTCGCAGTGCCGTTGCGGGAGAACAAGCCGTTTCTCGGCATTTGCCTCGGGGCGCAGATGCTGGCGCATCACCTCGGCAGTCGGGTCTACAGGCACCCCGACGGCCATGCCGAGGTCGGTTATTATCCCATCCAGCCGACCGATGTTGGACGCAGCGTCTGCGATCCGTGGCCCGAGCAGGTGTATCAATGGCACCGGGAGGGCTTCGATCTGCCGCTTGGCGCGGACTTGTTGGCGGAAGGGGACTCGTTTCCCGTGCAGGCCTTCCGCTATGGCGGCTCGGCGTTCGCGCTGCAATTTCATCCCGATGTGACCCATGCGATGATGTGCAGGTGGACCACACGCGGACACGACCGCATGCTGCTGCCGAACGCAAAGCCCAGGGCGGCGCACTTCGCGGATCGCCCCGTTTATGATCCGGCAGGGCACGCTTGGCTTGCCGCCTTTCTCAATCATTGGCTCGGTAGGTAGCCGACGGACGGTCGTAGCCCGGAAGCAGCGCTTAGCGCGCCATCCGGGAATCGGCACCCCGGATTGCAGAAGCGCAATCCGGGGTACGCGACGCAATGCGCGTGGGATGCGGGCCCGATCTGCGTCGCTATTGATTTTGCTCCTCTGAACCCTCAAATGCGGGTTGCACGCGCAGGTGAAAGACATGAACCAGAGGCTTCCTCGCGATTGGATGTGGTCGCAGGCTTGCGAGATGCTGGCTCGCGCCGAGCGATTGAACCGGGAGCTGTTCAGGCCTTTGAGCCCGAGTACCAGGCTGCCGGCCTGGGAGCCTCCGCTCGATATGCTCGAAACCGAACATGAGGTTCTGGTCCTTGTCGCCTTGCCCGGCGTCAACTTGGATCATGTTGAAGCCGTGCTTGACGATGGTGATCTCGTTGTTGCCGGAACGCGCACGCTTCCGAACGAGCTGCGTACCGCAATCATTCACCGCCTCGAGCTGCCGCAGGGCCGGTTCGAGCGCCGCGTGCGACTTCCGGTCGGGCGGTATAGTGCAGTGCGGCGCTGCGCGAGCAATGGATGCCTGCTGATCACATTGGAGAAGCCTGGAGCATTCCTTGGCTGACACTCAGTTCCTCAACTCGTCACAGCAGAGCTCGAATCAACGGACAGCGGCTCTGCCGCCATTGCCCCCGGACGCCCTCATCATCGTTCCGGTTCGCGGCTTTGTCCTGTTTCCCGGACTTGTGCTGCCGATCAGCGTGGGCCGGCCGCAATCGATTGCGGCGGCCCAGCAAGCAGTCCGGGACCAGCGGCAGATCGGCATCCTCATGCAACGTGCCGGCGATGTTGCGGATCCAACGCCGATCGATATGCATCGGATGGGCACGGTGGCCAACATCGTTCGCTACGTGACTACGCCAGACGGCACGCATCATCTCGTTTGTCAGGGCGACCAGCGCTTCCAGGTCACCGAGTTCCTCAACGGCTGGCCTTTCTTCGTCGCGCGAGTTCTGCGAATCCCCGAGCCGGAGCCGAAGTCGTCCGAGATCGAAGCACGCTTTCTTCACCTCAAGCAGCAGACGCTGGAAGCAGTTGAGCTTTTGCCTCAGGCTCCGCCTGAGCTGGTGGCTGCGATCCAGGGTGTCACCTCCCCGGCAGCGCTCGCCGATCTTGCGACCACCTACATGGATGCCGCTCCGGACGAGAAGCAGGAGATCCTCGAAACCATCGATCTCTCCGCTCGCATGGAGAAGGTCTCGCGCATGCTGGCGCATCGCATCGAAGTGCTCCGGCTCTCCAACGAGATCGGTCAACAAACCAAAGCATCACTGGACAAACGGCAACGTGAAGTCCTCTTGCGGGAGCAGATGGCGGCGATCCAGCGTCAGCTCGGGGAGGGAGACGAAGGCAAATCGGCGGAGATTGCCGAGCTCAACACTGCGATCACCAATGCCGGCATGCCGGAAGAGGTGGAGCAGCAGGCGCGCAAGGAGCTGCGACGGCTGGAGCGCATGCCGGAGGCGGCTGCCGAATACGGGATGGTGCGCACCTATCTGGACTGGCTCATCGAGCTGCCGTGGAAGCTTCCCGAGGCTACTCCAATCGACATCGCGGAGGCGCGCAGGATCCTCGACGAGGATCATTACGGTCTGGAGAAGATCAAGCGGCGCATTGTCGAGTATCTGGCCGTGCGCAAGCTTGCGCCGCAAGGCAAGGCGCCGATCCTGTGCTTCGTCGGTCCTCCAGGGGTCGGCAAGACATCATTGGGCCAATCGATTGCGCGGGCGATGAACCGCAAGTTCGTGCGCGTGAGCCTCGGCGGTGTCCATGACGAGGCAGAGATACGCGGGCATCGGCGCACCTACATCGGGGCGCTCCCTGGCAATATCATCCAGGCTATTCGCAAGGCCGGCACGCGCGATTGCGTCATGATGCTCGATGAGATCGACAAGCTCGGCCGCGGCATCCAGGGAGATCCCAGCTCGGCCCTTCTGGAAGTGCTCGACCCGGAGCAGAACAGCACGTTTCGCGACAATTACCTTGGCGTTCCCTATGATCTCAGCCGCGTGGTCTTCATCACGACCGCGAACGTGCTCGACACCATTCCGGGGCCGTTGCGCGACCGGATGGAGATCATAACGCTTGCCGGATATACGGCCGAAGAAAAGCTTCAGATCGCACGGCGGTATCTGGTGCGCCGGCAGCTGGAAGCGAACGGCATTCAACCTGGCCAGGTCGAGATTTCGGACGACGCGATCCGCGACATTATTGGGCTCTACACGCGGGAATCCGGAGTGCGCAACCTCGAGCGCGAGATCGGAAAAGCCCTGCGTCACGCGGCCGTCCGTCTTGCGGAAGGCGAGAGCGGGCCGCTTCACATTGGACAGAATGATCTTGCTGCGATTCTCGGTCCTCCGCAGTTCGAGAACGAGCTTGCCTTGCGCACCAGCGTCCCTGGGGTGGCCACCGGCCTCGCGTGGACACCGGTCGGGGGCGATATCCTGTTCATCGAAGCAACCCGCATTCCGGGCAGTGGCAGGTTGATCCTCACCGGGCAGCTCGGCGAGGTGATGCGGGAGAGCGCTCAGGCCGCGCTCAGCATCGTGAAGAACCGCGCTGCATCATTCGGTATCGAGAGCAGCCTATTCGAGAAGAGCGATATTCATGTGCACGTACCGGCCGGCGCGATCCCCAAGGATGGGCCGAGCGCCGGGGTCGCCATGTTCATGGCCCTCGTCTCGCTCATGAGTGACCGGACCGTGCGCCACGACACCGCCATGACCGGAGAGATCAGCCTGCGCGGGCTCGTGCTTCCGGTCGGAGGAATCAAGGAGAAAGTCGTCGCGGCGCATCGCGCCGGCATCAAGCGGGTGATGTTGCCGGCGCGCAATCGCAAGGACTTTGAGGACATTCCGGAGGAGGCCCGCCGGGAGCTCGAATTCATCTGGCTCGAACGCGTCGATGACGCGGTAACGGCGGGACTCGAGCCAAAGCCGCAACCGGCGGACATAGCCGCAGAGTAAGATTCACCCGCTTACGCTGTGCGCGCCGCGTGCTTGTGGGGCCTCTTGGCGGACGTGGATCGCGCCACGCGTGGCTGGGACCCTGGTTTTACCGGCCCACTCAACACCTCGCCCAATCGATGCAGCCGCATCGCTCGACGCGCTGGCAGCCGGACCACCAGATCGAGCTCGCCCCCAATCGCTTCGACATAGCTGCGAAGGGTCGACAGATACATGTCGGTTTGCTTCTCGATCTTGGAGACCGATGGCTGTTTGATCCTCAGGGTTGCCGCAATCTCGGCCTGCGCCTTGCCAGCAGCCTTGCGAAGCTCCCGGAGGCTCTCGACCTCATCCTTGATCTCGCGATACCGCGCGTCGATGCGCTCGCGGCGGTGCTTCGGGAGCGCATCAATCATCTCACCTACTGTTCGGCCCATTCGATCATCCTCTTCTCAAGGAGGCCCCTTTCAACCGTTCCAGATGCGCGGCAAAGCGTTTGTCGGCCATTGCGATCAACCGCTTATAGAAACGGGCCTGGCTTGCCCCCGACTTGTCGCCGGCGACCAATAGAATACCGTGTCGGCGCGGATCGAAAGCAAAGGCCACTCTCCAGACTCCCCCAGTTGCATCGAATCGAATCTCCTTCATGTTCGCATGCTTCGACCCCTTCAGGGTATCCACATAC
>Ga0210402_10006665_pt1 | contig 10200 bp, 12 predicted proteins | sample IncBWC7MmetaG_FD_161055 | JGI IMG/M metagenome (GOLD analysis project Ga0210402, IMG submission 161055) | Forest soil microbial communities from Barre Woods Harvard Forest LTER site, Petersham, Massachusetts, United States - Inc-BW-C-7-M | ecosystem: Environmental > Terrestrial > Soil >...
ATCCGTTGCCGATGGGGTTCTGCCACTATCCTCGGCCGGCCGGCTGGCCCCATTGTCAACGGGAACGTGTCAGCCTCGGGTCTTCCGTTGTCAATGGGGATAGGTCATTTCAATGTGTGCAGATTTTCTGCAACGTGACCTCGGAAATTTCCGAAGTGTCATGTGATCGCTGGACTTGCAACTTCATGTGTCGCTATGAGCCATTTTCCCATAGTTTTTTGTTCACCTTCCTCACTGGCCATACTAGTAGACTCCATCCACAACTTCATTTCATTTTTACAGCTTTCCTTGATTAGTAATTAATATATATAATATCTACTACAAAACAATACTGATTCTATTGAAAAGCTGGTCACCTTATGGGGTGCAAATGGGTTATAAAAATCACATTTATAGTCCTATAATGAGTTGGGGGAGGGGTTGTAAAGCTCTGGGGAAAGGAGGAAGGGTGCAGGAATTAGGGTAGAAGGAAGACGCGATGCAAAGTCCAACGATCACATGACAGTTCGGAAATTTCCGAGGTCACGTTGCGGAAAATCTGCTGGGTAATACTCAATAGCGTTCAGTCTGCGCGACTCTATCACGCCTCTACTTGAACCATTAGCTATCATCTATCAAATAGCTTGGGTACATTGAAAGCGTTGTATTATGGGTGTCGCAGGCTTATGGGATGTGAGCGTCGTCTGAGTTGACATGTAAACTCAATTAGCTGATAAGTATTATTTTCACAGATACTCCGGCCCGCAGCAAGAACACGCTCTTTGACTGAGCTTGCTCTTGTGGAAGGCTTTGAGGCGAACCCAGGGGGTGTCCGAGGTTTTCGCATTGGCGTAGACGCTAGTATCTGGTTCTTCCATGCCAACTATGGCAAGGAGGGTGAAAACCCTGAACTACGGACAATATTTTTTCGATGTGCCACTCTTATGAGTGCCACATTTCTTCCCTTGTTTGTATTTGACGGCCACAAGAGACCGACCTTCAAGCGGGGGAAAATGATTAACCAAAATAGCCATAAACTCACGACGGGAATGAAGGCGATTATTGAATCTTTTGGCTTTGAGTGGAGGGACGTATGTATACTCCTTACCTGTTTTTTTACCATATTGACACGGCACTAGGCTCCCGGAGAGGCTGAAGCTGAATTGGCGTATCTAAACCGTGTTGGCGTGATAGATGGCATTCTCTCTGATGATGTCGATAATTTTGTATTTGGTGCACATATGGTTATCCGCAAGTGAGTGCTGGGCCATGAACAAGTCCATGCGATCCACTTCTAACTCGGAAAATACAGTTCAAGTCCCAATTTGTCCGGTAATCGCCCCAACCCTGCTTTGAATTCAGCGGGGAAAAGTGACAAGAACCATACGATGGTTTATCGTATACGGGATATCGAGGACCATCCTGATATATCCCTCACCAGAGGAGGAATGATCCTAATTGGACTGCTGAGTGGTGGAGATTACCAACAAGGTGGTTTAAGTCGTTGTGGCATTGTTACCGCCCACGGTCTAGCGAGATGTGGATTTGGAGACACGCTTTTCCAGGCTGCCGTCAACCTCACGCGTGAACAATTACGTTCGATTGGCGGAACGAACTTCGTCACGAGTTACGCACCGACTCCAAGGGTTACATTGGCCGAAAGCATCCCTCCCTCGCTCAATCTGTACCTGATGATTTCCCCGACATTGACATCCTCCTCTCTTACACAAACCCCATCACATCGGAGAGTTTGGGCCGCTGGGAAAGTATCCCAGAGCCTACATGGGACAAGGAGCCGAATCTTGGAAAACTGGCTGCGATTTGTGAATTCTACTTTGAATGGGGGTATAAGGAGGCCATCATCAAGCGGTTTACCACTGTCATATGGCCACCGGCAGTCTTGCGTATCTTGCGGCGGGCAGTCTTAGGTGTTGACGCGAAGGCCAAACATCCTGGCACTGCTTTGCCTATAACTCCCGAAAAGAAACGTAAACTGCGTCTCACGCCAATTGGAACACCCTCCAAATTGATAACAGAGCATTTTGCCTCTGTGGGGCTCAATTCACCCAACCTATCTCACGATGACGATGAAAGGCTAATCGTTAAGATTCACTCTACCAGAAACCATTCATCTACCGATGAAATCCTTGAATATCGGCTAGAAATCGCCCCCGCACAGCTTGTTCGTCTTGCAGAATCTGGTATCAAAGGCACTCGTCCACCCGAAGATGTTGATGAATGGGTTGATGAAGGTGGGCATGATGATGACGGTGGTGGTAGAGGGGTTAATGGAACAAAGCTGCCTCCTGATCCTGACAATCATATAAGGCTATGGATGCCCGCAGCTATTGTTCGCATCGTTGAGCCAGACTTGGTTGAGGAGTTTGAGCAGATCCAGCATAGAAAGCGTGGGCGTAAGGCAGAGAAGGGTCGTGCGAAGACTTCAGGTAGTAAGGGGCCGAGCAAACGAAGAACTGCGGGCGAAGACGAGGACGAGGAGCTGGCCCCCCTGGAATCGGAGCTGCCAAGGTTGAGGCCTGTCGGCCAGTTCCTCAAAAAGTGGAATTCTGTCCAGATGCCTTTCCCCGCGCCGATGTCTCTCAATGATGTCTTTGGGCCTGATGACCCGTTTAAAAGCATTGAAGAGCCTTTCCCCTCTCTTGCTGAACCTAGGCATGTGGCGAAAAAAGTCATTTCTTCCTTCGACTCCCGCTCCAACAAATCTCCACGAATTTCTCTGGGTCATATGTCACCCTGTTCTGGACGAGCCACCTTGTCTTATCTCAGCAGAGACAACAAGAGGAACATTGATTTGCATGCTCGGTCACCTTCACCCTTGGCATCTCGATCAACAAGTGCAATGATATTTCCTTCCTTGCGTTCGATTGATCAACCACAGGTCATCGAAATTTCAAGTGACGAGTCTGATGCGCCTGCTTCAAATTCGAGGCCAACGAGTGCGAAAGCGGGGAGCCAAGCGAGGCCAACGTCGCCCATCAACAAGTATATACGGCCAAAGAGAAAGCAGATAGATTTCAACCATGTTGACCCAAACCTGACGATAGGAGACGTCATTGATTTAACATAGAATTTGTATGTATACATATATTGATAAATAACCCTAGCTCGCTTGTTTTCGATATTCCAATGGAAGAGCGTCTGGCTTTTTTGGGTGCACGTAAGTATGTTGTGTCTGTGTGCAAATGTGCGCATAGCATACAATTTGCTGACTTCTACGTCCACTCTGCTTCTTTCAAGTTCTAGCCTTTCTTTCTACCCCCTTCGTTTGCCTATCCCCCTTGCATCACCAACATGCGCTAACCCACCCCAAGGTAACCCGCGGAGAAAGTGCGCCCTCCCTCAGGCGCAGTGTCACCCGGTGCGGTCATGATGAACGCCACTGCGTGAACTGACTGGCAGTCAGTTCACGTCGTATGTCCTCCGTGTTGTTACGCTCGATACAACAACCTGACGATAATCTGAACCAATGGCTACGAGTACTTCAAAGCCCAGCCCCTCAAGACCAACTGAAATGCTTCGAGGATAGCATCATACACCCAGTTTTGCTGCCATGAGTCGTCCCCTTTCCTCGTTTTTCTTCAAACCCACCATATCATACAAGCTCCCCACGTCTCTTCCCTCCTAACGATCCAAAAAACCAAATTACTAAAACCATGTATGCATTGCTACTTCTTACATGAGGCGACAACTATATGCTTCCCTGCTGATGATATTCTCAAGGTCCATCCGTCCTCCGGTGGAACCGCGATTTATTGATCGTCGCTGTAGAGTCAACGGTCAAATGTGCTCCCCTTTCCTGCCTGAATCCTGATGTGCACTAACCTGTTCAGGGGTGGCTGCTCGTGTGGATGTTTCCAGCCCACATTTTCTTAGTGTATGTGGAAATGTTTGTACTATTTCTACCTATCTGGAATTTGAGGCCTACGACAGGTGCACGTGACTAACGCGTCACGTCAACAGACCGAGGTAGCGGAGATTGAAATACATACCATTCGACATTCAACGTTGCAACGTCCAATGTTCAACGTCCAATGTTCAACGTTCAACGTTCAACGACCACTAGCCTCACGAGGACATGGCCACGCTCGCGCAGTCCTTGGCACGCGAAATCAGTCAGGCTTCCAGGTCGTCGTCAAAGGCTCCTACCAGATCATCGACGACGTCCAGTCGATGGGCTCCAGGCTCGTCCTATGAACCTCCGTCCATGTACCTCGTCCCCACGCCCCTCTTCGGCCATCGTGCGCGAGGGACTTGTTCTATGCACTTTAGATTCCTGATCTTTTGTGCGTGATTTGTTGTCATCTCCCCGATTCTAGCCACTGATGTATCGCATAGCCGTATCGAAGCGAGTGGAGATTGGTCCTTGTTCTGTCCGAATGAGGTGCCAGGCCTTCATCAAGTCACCCTCCGACGGCCTCTTTGGATATGGACCGGGCCATGAGCGTTACAGGATTGAAGGATTTTTGGGTGGACCTAGTAAGCAAAGACGTAGAGAATCGGCTGAAGAGGAAACGCTTGGAATCAGAGGAAGAGGCACGCTTGGAGTCAAAGGAAGTGGCTGAGAAACATGTTGAAGCTGAGAGTAGTGCTGGGAATACAACGGCTGTGAGGCAAAAGAAGAGAAGGAAGGTGAAGAAGAAAAAGTAAACGGTGGCTTAGTATCTCACTCGATGTCGTAGTACGACGGCCTTATGATTATTCAGTGGTATTGCAAAATTGGAGTTCAACGGACTCATTGGACGCGAGGTCCACTGTGAGTAAAACAAATGCCTAAGCGCCTCCTTCACTATCAAGCCACGCCCAAGCCTTCCCATCTTATGTCTCTAATTTTTGAGATCTTCTAGTGAGGTGGAACGTTTCCGTTCTAAAACCAAAATCAGACCTGTCAACGGACGAGGGAATATTCAGAGCAAAAGGGCTCACCTTTCGCACTACCGTCTTCGCATTTGGAATCTCGTCTCTCTAATGTTTTCCGAGCTACCTCCATCCGCTTCTCCTCTCTGATATCTGCAAGCCTCTTTTGAAACTGTGCTTTCCGCTCCTTCACCTGCACAATTGGGCAAGGGCAGATCAATGGGACATCACATATGTGGACAAGCACGGAAAACGAACCGACCTCGCTCCGTTTTGCCTCCACATCGTTCTGAATATCCTCTTCGCTTGCCCACCACAGCCCAAAAACCTCTTCCTCCCTTTTCATCACCAGCACACCCGACACCTTTTCCCTCTTCGTCACCGCTATCTGCATTCAATCGTGTACTGGTTGTGTAGGCGAGAGCCTGAAGCAGGTGAATATGTTTCCGTACCTGTGCAGGGCATGCGGGAACACGTACAAGTGCGAGTACGTCGGGGAGCTCTTCCGAATGCAAAGCGCGAGCCAGTGATCAGCTAGATGGAGGGTATACGAACGAATGCTGCTGTCCAGGAACAAACCAACCACCTGTCCCCGCCGTAATACCCCATACGATCGAGGGAATGGTGAGGAGTCGCACGTTGGCGAGAATCTTTGCGAAAGTCCGCCACGCCCACTGTGGCATGTCACCTTCATGGCCAAGGGCACATTCGTGCTTGTGGAGAAATCCAGTGCCCAGATTCCGAGCTGGTTTTCGTTGCTGGGGGATCCGTCGAGAGCGCTTGCAGTGCCATGGTAAATGATGGAAGGGAAATCAGAAGACATAAGTGAACACGCGAAGTGTGTTGCAATGAAAAGGGTATTTATATACTATCGTTGACCTAGATATGGAACAAGAAATGTCAACCGTTGTTATCTTTACCAAAAACATAATAGAATCCTTACATATGTCGCATACAACCTGTCGACAAACTGCTTTCTCCGTAAGCTAACCTCACACTATCGTCTTGGCCGCGTGGTTGTCCTCGGAGAGGTTAACCCATCGTTCATGTGTGTCATCATGAACTCCTGATCAAGCGTGTCTCACGTCCGCCCCTGATCTCTCCTCGGTCGAATCGACATTCGCAACCGTCCACGTCCGCCCACGCCACCAACGATAGTTTCTCTCTGCCGTGCCACCCTCTTGAAAGCTCTCTGCAGCGTCTTTGCCGCCTCTGGAATCCCGCCTGCAGCACCCCAATATCTCAGCATTGCTGCTCATCAATTCGGCAGCGTGCAACAGCCCCTGCGGATCAGGTGCAGCATTCAGCTCGTCGTGCTGTGAGTGCAGCGTCGGCAGGATGTCGGATGGCTCCCTTGCACTCGTTTCAGTGAAACCGCAATTTATTGATCGTCGCTGTAGAGTCAAGGGTCAAATGTGCTCCCCTTTCCTGCCTGATGTGCACTAACCATGTTCATGTTCAGGGGTGGCTGCTCGTGTGGATGTTTCCAGCCCACATTTTCTTAGTGTATGTGGAAATGGTTTATTTATGTCGATATGCGGCATGTGCAGTATGATTGCGCTCAAACTGGTGGAGACGTTATACAGGATCTGCACATCGGATAGAATGAATAAGCGGCTCACCGATAGACCGAATGTACATAAAGCTTGCGTTTATAACGAACGCAGGCGAATTCTTGGGCAGGAGTGACCTCCTACATCGCTGTTGTGTGGTCGTGCCTGGCATGAAGTCGCCGAATCTGAGATTAGGGGAGAGCTCTGTTGTGGGTATGTAGACGGAACAGTTCCTGAGGGTACTACAGAATGCTTCGAGCATCTTTGGGGATCTGGGAGAGGTAGGAGGGTCGGCGTTGGTGCTAGGGAGAGATAGTCTGGAAGAATTTTTGGTGGAAGGAAGAATGGATGTGTGCATGGCTGGAGAGTGAAAGGTGGGGATGGTGAACGGAAGGAAACATGACTTACCGGGCGAGGACTGGGGATCATGGGCAGAAATTCTGTGGCCATGGCTGTGTGTTGAAGGGGCCACAGTCCAAGTCGTTGGGTTCCAGGTGGGTGGAATTGCGCATGTTCCGGCTGAGTCGAGTTGTGTATCCAACAATCGCTATTTTCTCTTCCGCGGTGCGATCACATGTGGGTGCGAGTTGGACACTGTTGGACAAGACGTGCAGGTCGAGAAGAATGAGACACGTGACAAGCGCGTGCCATCCAAGTTTGACGGAACGATGTCTCTCGAGCTTAGTTCTCGGCGACGATCCCAGTCACATCTTCACCATCGAGATAGCAGATAGCAAGGACGTCAGTGCCCTCAAGGAATTGATCAAGGACAAGAAGAAACCCGCTTTTGACCATGTTCCTGCCGACACTCTGAATATCTTTAGAGTTTCATTTCCTGTGGACGACGACCTTGAAGCTACGCTAAACCGTTTCCGACGTCGACCCGAACATGATCGTGACAATGGATTTCATCATCTATCACGGTCTGTGAAATGATTGAAAGGAGAGTTCGGTGGTCCTATCGATGAGCATCTCCATGTCATCGTACTGCGTCCCCCTGCTGGTGAGTGATAGTTGTGGAATTGTTTTCTGTCCGTCACTCACCGACCCCCTCTTCCAGATTCGACGATGGCTCTCTCCCAATATTTTGCTCACTTGTCTGTCAACGATCCGGACGCGTCTATCGAAGACGTCAACCTTCCCCTCGTATCCCCAGAGCGTGACACGCGCACAGACGAAGATCACAAAGCATTGGATGCAAAAATCTCAAAGGCCTTTCGTTCGGACCGGCGGAACAACGAAGAACCTGACTTGCCCTCGCTGTTTTTTAATATGTCGAACGCTGACAAGAGCCTCAAGTCTTTCACACCAGAGGAAGCCGAAGACCTGCTTCAGAGCCAACCACTCATAAAGACGGTTTTCAGGAATGCGTGGCGAAAGGCGGCGTTCAAGGATGTGAGACAATTAGGTATGTTACTAGTTACTATCCCCACATCCCGTCCATTAATAAGCCCACCCGCATCTAGAAATTCTTTGGCCCCAGGTCGATAATGAGATACAACGTGAGATGTTCCACTCGTTGGATGAATCTGGTCAGTTTCTTCTTGCCGCTGTATGTGAATCTCATTTGACCTTGCCGATAGTGAAAAACAGTGTGCATAAAGCTTTCGAGTCTAATTTCATCGATGATGCGAGTTTCTTGTGCAAAAGGCCATCAGAGACGTGTTCAGCCTGCACAACGAGTGCCGTTACTCGAGTTCGTTTTCTATTATCCAGAGTTCTGGAACTGGTAAATCTCGCTTGGTCGACGAAATGGCGAAGGAGCTTTTTACTTTCCCGATCTGCGTCCGTGATGACGATCCTGCTGGACAACTGTGTACGTAAATCCTGCATAGCCTTTTCTTTCCACCTTACCTGTTGTCAACCTAGCGTTTCAGCCCCCTGACGTGTCCATCAGGGGGTTCCTGAGCTCGATGGACTTGACGAATGAGAAGTATGAGGCGAGAAAGCTTTCTGTACTATGTCTATTCTACGGAATATTCTTTTCGGCGTTAAATGATCTCGATCTCGAGGCTTATGTGCCGCAGGAGACAGTCGCTTCCTGGTGGCGAAGTCGACTGACCAAAACCTATCGCCGAAATTTTTACCAGAAGGCTGTCAATACTGCGCATGTAAGTCCCGACCAGACTTCTATGTGAGAAGGTCTGCTCATTTTTTGGAAGGATAAGAAGAATGAGTGCCCAAAAAAGTGTAAGTGCTTCCGTTTAGGATCACACTTTTCTGACTCCTCATCTTTCAAGTCGACGACTTGGGTAATCTCGTCATTAATGTCTTCGCGCAGCTCAAAAGTCGGGCCTTTCAGGAGGGTTCCCAGCCTGAGAACGACCAATTCCCGATTATCGTATATGTTGATGAGGCCCACGGGATCAAAGACCTGAATGCAATGACAAGTGTCTTTGCGACTTTTAAGGAGGCGGGTGTCGTCGGAATTTACCTGTCAACGACGTCTCACATCAGTTATCTGGCACCTTTGCCACATGACATGCCTAATTTGGCTCGTTCCCCGGGGGGAGAAGTGACGTATCTGCTTCCCTTCACGGAACTCTACCTGGACACATTTTCGCACCTACATTTTCATGGTCACCGTTCCGAGTTATCACTTAGGAAGGTCAGATCGATTTCCGCCGCCACAAGTCTGGGTAGACCTTTGTACGTTTTCACTTCTCCCTTGACATTAACATCCAATCCACATGCCTCGCGCATTTACAGAGTAGATATCCCATCCAAAAACTCCTTGATCTTGCCGCGAACAAGTTGACTGGGGTGAGCAAGGGTCACGAGATGAACAAATGGGGTCGATATGCGCTCTTTCCATTGAGAACGAACTATTTGAAGTTTCTCGACGGGGTCTTCACGCTGATCAAGGCAGAACTTGATCAATGCGAAGACAAGTTATCCGAGAAGCGGATTGAGACAGCCGGGCAGCTGGCAACGTATTGGTCAAGTCATTTAGCAGGCATTCACAACGGGTTATACCATGCATTCTAACTCGACTCCACTTCCCTCCCTTCCCCTCATCCCAGCACGAATTAAATGGAAAACAGACAGAACGGCCATTTATGACCACCCGCACAGAGACAAGTTGTAAGTTTTCCCTTGATATTATTGATTTTGCAGATACTAATGCTTGCTATGTGGGAAGTATCGAATGTTTCTGATTCTAATGCCTGTGATATGAGGGCTGCCATCTCTTCTCCTACGTCTTGCCTCCACCTGTTCGCTCTCAAGTACGGCCGGAATAGCCCCTGCCAATGATCGCATATTGTAAATGGACTGTAGGAGGTTCGAATATGCATCTACGTCCATAAACAGTTTCCGAATCTTTTTTCATTGCTTTTCGAGCAAAAGTTATGGAAGAAAGGCGTGCCCGGTGAGCTGTGGCGTGCGACACAGCAATTGATGCGGCAGGTCCAGGAGGGTGGGGAGCTTGAGAGGACATCGGTGAGGTTGGTTTCGGTTGGTGGGTCGTCTTTTTCTTGCAATGGGGGAGAGCATGTTTCAGTCACTCTCTCGAGGTTTTTTATCGTCTTCGGGTGCCACTTGGCGTCGTCTACCTCCTAATCTTTACGTGTTCAGTTCTTCATTTTTGCCTCCTGCCTTCTACGTCACACTGTCTTAAGGAACGTTTTCTCTAGGTGAGAAGGTCGCCGAGTTAGCGGATAAACTTGCCACTCGGGAACGAGAGTCGATCGATATCTTGCTAGAGGCCGAGAAATCAGAGGTCAAGTTGAGCGCAGCGCAGGATAGGTTTCTTTTTCCAATGTCGTTTTTCGTTTTGCGCATGCTGACCACC
>Ga0210402_10006668_pt1 | contig 10199 bp, 7 predicted proteins | sample IncBWC7MmetaG_FD_161055 | JGI IMG/M metagenome (GOLD analysis project Ga0210402, IMG submission 161055) | Forest soil microbial communities from Barre Woods Harvard Forest LTER site, Petersham, Massachusetts, United States - Inc-BW-C-7-M | ecosystem: Environmental > Terrestrial > Soil >...
TAGTCTGCTCGGCGGGCAGGCATGCTTCATAGACGTGCGCCCGCTGTGTTTCGTTTCGCCGCACCGTGCCTTTTGTGGTCATAATCTGGAGGAGCTTCAGCACCGTGGTGTATCCAAGGTCCCTCTTCTCACTGAGAGAGTCATGAACTTCACGGACGGTAGAGGGGCCCCGGGTCCAGAGCACGCGGAGGATTTCGAGCTCCGAAGCAGTTGGTTTGTGCGGAGGTTGCTTCATGGAAAAAGACGGTACTACGAAGACATTCGTAGTGTCAACGAAAATCTTCGTAGGCGCGCAAAATCGCAGCCCGCAGAGGAAAAGCTTCCGGCCTGTGTCCTGATAACAAAGGCTTCCGTCTCCCGGTGGGAAACGTTGCTTCTTCCCCGGGTCCGCGACGGGTGCACATCGATCACCAAAAAAGTGAGCCCCTCGGATTGATTCCCGACGTTGGTGCGAGTATGTTGGTCTGTCCCAAGAAACGAGCTGAGAAAAACTCAGGAGATTCCCAATGCTGAAACGATTTACTGTGTGGATTTTTCTGTTTGCTGGTCTGATAACGCTTTCGTTCGCTGCCGACGAAAATCAAAATGCATGCAAGGGTGATCCCGGCAAATGGCAACCTCTATTCAATGGTAAAGATCTGACCGGGTGGAAGCATGTGGGCCCGGGCAGCGACACCGTGGAAGATGGACTGATTCATACTCACGGCGGCATGGGCCTGCTGTATTGGACGGGCGGCAAAGTCGGGAATTGCGTGATCCATGTGGTGTACCGGATGCGCGACGAGAACGACAACTCCGGTGTATTCATACGCATTCCGATTGAGCCACGAGAAGAGTGGATGCCCGTGAACTACGGATTTGAAGTGCAGATCGACAACCATCCGGAGACGTCGAAGGAGGATGAATACCATTCGACTGGGATGTTGTACTCGCTTACCAAGCCGTTGGCGAAGGCGTGGAAGCCAGGCCCGGAGTGGAACACGATGGACATCACGCTCGACGGATCGCGCACGATCGTCACCCTGAACGGAGTGAAGGTTACCGACTATAAGGATGGCGACCCGGTGCCGGAGCGGAAGTTTGATTTCGAACCCCAGCGTGGACCGAGGCCGAACTTGGGTTACATGGGTCTGCAGAATCACAGCGATAACGACATCGTTTTCTTCAAGGAAGTGGCGATTAAGCCGCTGAAAAAGTAAGCGGATTTCGCGGGAGCAGGTCGCAGTCCAAATCATCTCGGAGGGATTGGCATGAAACGTATTCTTTCACGACGCGCATTCTTGCAAGGAAGTGCGGCGGCTGCCGCGGGTGGCCTGCTGGTTGCAAAGACGGTTCGACTGGAAGCGCAACCGCTGGGGCGAGCCGTGGCCCCTAGCGATCGCGTGCGATTTGGCATGATCGGGATTGGAATGCAGGGTTCCGGCCTGCTGAGCGGCGCCATCACGATACCGGGCGTGGAATGTGTCGCAGCCGCAGATCTATATGACGGGCGGCATACGCTGGCCAAAGAACTGACGGGCAACACCAGCCTTCCGACCACCCGGCATTACCAGGAATTGCTCGACCGCAAGGACATCGACTGCATCGTGGCCGCGGTTCCGGACCACTGGCACCGGCGGGTTGTGGTGGACGCCTGCAACGCAGGCAAGGACATCTATTGCGAGAAGCCAATGTCGCACAACGTCGCCGACGGGCTGGCGATGGTGGAAGCGGCGCAGAAGAACAATCGTATCGTGCAGATTGGTTCGCAGCGAGTGAGTTCCGTTCTGTGCGCGAAGGCAAACGAACTCTACAAAGGCGGAGCCATCGGCGACGTCGAAATGGTGGAGCTGACGCTCGGACGAAACGACCCAACGGGCGCATGGGAATATCCGCCTCCGACCGATCTTTCTCCGGAAACGCTGGACTGGGACACGTGGCTGAATGATGCGCCAAAGGTCCCATTTAACAAGCTGCATTTTGCACGCTGGCGCTGCTGGAGAGCGTACGGCACCGGCGTGGCAGGCGATTTGATGGTGCACCTCATCAGCGGCATGCTGGTCACGCTGGGTTGGAATGAAATCCCCAAGTCGGCGACGACAATGGGTGGCATCTTCCGCTTCAAGGACGGGCGCGACATGCCCGATTTTCATACCGTCCTGTTCGATTATCACGGCATACCGGTTTATGTGCGGCTGGACCTGGGCTGCGAAACGCCGGAGCTCGCCCGGTTCATGGGGCCGAAGGGGCTTCTGGATGCCGGGGAGATGGAGCTGCGCCATTCTCCGCAGTCGGGAATCGATATGGATCCGAGCTACTACAGTTTCAGCTTCCCGGCGAAGATGCGGGAAGCGTATGTGAAGCAGTGGCATGCGGAGCATGATCCGCAACTGGGCAAAGAACCGGTGCACGAAGACACTGTGTATAAGGGACACGATTGGGACGACATGCGTCCGCACTTGAACGTGTTCTTCCAGTCGGTGAAGTCGCGCAAACCTGTGACGGAGGATGCGGTCTTCGGCAACAACGCTGCCGTCGCCTGCCACATGGCGAATGAATCCTATTTCCGCCAGAAACCAGTAACCTGGGACGCGGGTTCGAAAACCATCAAGTCCTGACCACGCGGGAGGAACAATGCGTCGTAAATCTTTGGCCGGGCGGGACCGGAAGATCATTCCGCTCCTCCTCGGCTTTCTTGTCCTGAGCAGCTGCGCGCTTGCGCAGGATCTGCCAGCGGCCAAACCGGAGACGTTGGGGTTGTCTTCCGAGCGACTGGAGCGCATTGGCACCGCCGTGCAACATGACATCGACGACAAGCGGATTGCTGGGGCAGTCACCCTCGTGATCCGGCGCGGTCACGTCGCATGGTTCAAGTCGCTGGGCATGATGGATCGCGAGGCCGGCAAAGCGATGCAACCGGATGCGATGTTCCGCATCTGTTCCATGACGAAACCCATTACCAGCGTGGCGGTCATGATGCTCTACGAAGAGGGGCGCTTCCTGCTCGAGGACCCGGTGTCGAAGTATCTACCTGAATTCAGGAATCCGAAAGTACTGGTGAAACCGGCATCCGGTGAGCCCTACTCGATTCCGGCTACGAAGGAAATTACGGTTCGCGACCTGCTGCGCCACACCTCGGGAATTACGTACCAATGGAACGGGGATCTTGGCCCGATGTACGAATCCGCCGGAGTGGCGAGCGGGCTGCTGCCGTATGAGGGGACAATTGGGGACAGCGTGAAGCACCTGGCGGCCCAGCCGCTGCTGTTCAATCCTGGGAGTCGATTTGAATACAGCTTGGGCGTCGACGTGCTGGGGCGCCTGGTGGAGGTGCTGTCGGGCAAGCCGCTGGATGAATTTTTCCGCACCCGCATCTTTGAACCGTTGGGCATGAAGGACACATATTTCTTTCCTCCCGACAACAAACTCGATCGCCTAGCGGCGGCTTACACCTACTCTGCCGACAAAGGGCTGAACCGTTTCCCGGATACTCCGATCAAGGAAGGGGCTTTTGTCTATTCCGCCGACTATCCTACGCGCGGACCGAAGAAATTGTTTTCGGGCGGTGCCGGATTGGTTTCCTCGGCGATGGACTACGCACGTTTCTGCCAGATGATGCTCGATGGAGGCAAGGCGGGCAGCACGCGCCTGTTGAGCCGCAAGACCGTCGAACTGATGACCCACGATCAACTGGGAAAGATTGATCCAGAACAGGGCTTCGGGTTGGGCTTTGGAATCGAAGGCGTCAAAGAACCAATGTCTGAACTGGGATCGGTGGGCGAGTACAACTGGGGAGGCTTCTTTTACACGGGCTTCACCATCGATCCGAAAGAACAGATGATCGTTGTTTTCATGGCGCAACTGCACCCGACTGGCGATTTGGCACTGGACCGTGAGGTGAACGTGCTCGCGTACCAGGCGATCATCGACTAGGAGTAACCGGCTCCGCGAACGGGGTTCTAGGCTTCCGGCGAATCTGACTCGCGGGTATATCATTATCCGTCCGCAGGCGCGGGCGAGTGTCCGATGGTCGGCCTGGCTCCGGCCATCGCCAATGCGATCTTCGATGCGGCCGGCGTGCGACGGCGTGCGCTACCGTTGGTTCCGAACGGTCTTAAAGCGAGCTGAAGTCGAGCTTTCCCGCCTTTGACAGAGCTGCCCTTGACGTGAACGGAAGTCCAACTTAGCATGGCGAAGCAATGCGTACGATGGAGCCAATCATGAGTGAATCCTCGCCGATCAACCGTCGAGCATTTTTGGGTAAATCCGCGGCAGTTATTGCGGGCGGCGTGGTGCTGCCGCGCACCGCCTTGTCTTACGAGAACATCATCGGCGCCAATGACCGTATTTCTCTCGGACACATCGGCATCGGAAGCCGCGGCGGGGATCTCGACTTGATCGCATCCAAGCTAAAGTCCAGCCACCACGTGGAGATGACTGTCGTCTGCGACCTGTGGAAGGTGAATCGCGAGAAAGCTGCCGCCACGAACGCGGGCTATTACGGCCGGGCGCCGCGGGCTGTCCCACACCTTGAAGAATTGCTTGGCATGAAGGATGTCGACGGTGTGCTGATCTCTACGCCGGAGCATTCGCATTCGCCGATTCTGAAAATGGCAGTGGAAGCGGGCAAGGATGCTTATGTGGAAAAGCCGATGGGGAATGTGCTCAGCGAAGCAAGGGCGGCGCGCGACGCAGTAGCGCAGTCCAAGAGCATCGTTCAGGTCGGCACGCAGCACCGCAGCGAACCATATCCTCAAACGGCACAAAAGCTGGCGCGGAGTGGCGCGCTCGGAGATGTGAGCAAGGTTGAAGTGGTGTGGAACTATCATGGGCCCCGGTGGAGGGGCCGTCCCGAGGTGAAGCAGATTCGCGAGCAGGATACGGACTGGAGCAAGTGGCTGATGACGAAGCCCGCGCGTCCTTTCGATCCGCAAATGTACTTTGAGTTTCGCCTTTATAAGGAGTTTTCCAGCGGGATTCCGGATCAGTGGATGAGTCACGCCATCGACTTGGTGCACTGGTTTATGGACGACAGTTTTCCGACATCGGTGGTGTCCCATGGAGGGGTTTTCGCGTGGCGTGACGGCCGCGAGACCGCCGATACGTTTCAGGCGTTGTTGGAATATCCGAAAGGTTTTCTGGTCAGTTATTCGACCAGCTTTGGCAATGATGCACCGAGTTTTACGCGCTACATGGGAAAGAAGGCTAGCTTGATCAACGATGGCGGAGAAGGCAGCCCGCGCTATCAGATCATCGAGGAAAAAGGGACGCACGAAGATGACGCCGACATCGACCAGAAGAGGAAGTCAACGTTTGTGCTGCTGCCGGGCGAGACCAAACTTCCTCCACTGGGCATCGACGATCTCACCACGGAGCACATGGCAAACTGGTTGGAGTGCATGCGTTCCCGTCAGCAGCCTCACGCGACGGTGCGCGATGGATTCGCGCATTCTGTCGCCTGCATGATGGCTGCTCAATCCTACTGGTCGGGCAAGAAAGTCTTCTGGGATGCGAAGACCGAGGCGATTTCAGACAGCATGCCGGTTGGCCACCCGGCCACGACTTAGAGTCTACAATCCGCACGCATGGGCGTTGCCCAGACACTGCCCGACAACACGCGCGTAATCCGCGATGGCAATTTCGGGGTCGTCAATATCCGGGTGCCAGAGCTTTTCCCATTCGAAACAATAGTGCCCTTTGTAGTGGATGGAGCGCAAAGCCTCGATCTGGCGGTTGATGGGGACGTTGCCTCGCCCAGTCAGCACATACTTGCGATCTTCGCCGCTGCCGATCGAATCCTTCAGGTGAGTATGACGGATCCACGGGCCTAGTTCGTGAACTGTAAATTCTGGATCCTCATGCGAAGTTGCGAAGGTGTGATGGGCGTCCCAGAGCAGCCCGACGTATTCGGAATCGGCAGAGCGCAAGACGTCTCTTAAGGTTGCAGAGGAGGTGAAATGATCATGGGACTCGATGATCACGGTCACCTTGTGCGGGCCAGCGTACTTGCCAAGTTCGCGCAAACCCGCGGCTACTCGGACCTTTGTATCGTCGCTGGGTATTGCGCTTTTGTCGGATTCTGCCTTGCCGCCAAAGACCCGCACGTAGGGTGCTCCGAGGGCTGCGGCGAGATCGATGAAGCCGCGCGCCTCTGCCAACTCCTTCGCTCGCTGCGCAGGATCTTCCACATACATTTGCGCCGAACTGCTCACACAGGCAATTTGCAGCCTGCGGGAGCGGATTTCCTGTTTGGTCTGTTCCATGCGGTCAGTTGCGAACAGAGGCAGCGCAGGCAAATCCAGGTTTCCGCCAAGCCCCCGCAGTTCGATGGCCGAGAACCCGTGCTGGACGGCGAAATCCAGAATCTTTTTCCATTCCCAGGCGGGACAACCGAGCGTTGAGAATGCCAACGGAACCCGGCTGGCTTTTGTTTCAGTTGCTTTTACCCGAGCCCACACCATTGGCGTGAGCAGGGCCGATGAAAGCATGGTGAGAAATTGACGTCGGTTGTTCATCTGGCGCCCGAGCCCTCCCGTCCGATCATAATCGTGTCCCGTGTAAACGGGTCGTCCCGCCGCGAATCCGAACGGCAAGAGACCCGGTTTTGCGCGGTCTGCCGATGCCGGCCTCACGGAATCGAGTTTGCTCCCGGCCAGCGAACAATGGCCGTGTTGGGATAGTATCGAGTCAAGACCTGACGGAAATTCGCTCCTTCCTCGGCCATGGCTCTGGCTCCGGCTTGGCAGAGGCCGATGCCGTGTCCCTCCCCCGTTCCATTCAGAATGACGTGATCAGTTTCCTTCTTCGCCATGAAGTCATTGCTGGGAACTGCACTCCAGCCCAGACGGCGAACGATCCTCAGCCGGGCCGACTCGTTCGGGGTCTGCAGCGTGGCGGCATCCGCCGTGGAGATTCGACTCGACCACCGCACCGGGTGTGACCGGCAATGCTGGCACTCGACCGAGTAGTAAGGATAGGCAGCCGAGGAAAACCCCAAGTCGGCAGGAATGCGAGTGCGCCCGCTGCAACTGCGCGTATACATGGCTGCGATTGGTTGGGAATCATATGCGAGCACCAGGTCGCGCGTGGCCGCTACGGCGCGCGCTGCAGCACTCTCGGGCGGGGGAGGTTCGCGCAGAAACTGGCAGTGGGTGGTGTCGCAGAAATCGAACTCATGGTGCCGTCCAGGGCTGGCGACGAAGTAGGAGCGGGCGGCAACCGCTTGTGCTTTCAGAGCCTCGAATGGCGTGTCCGGAGAATTTTCCGCCGCGACCACAGAGGCGACCGCCGTTTCACGGTTCAGGGCGACGATGGCGGCTAAAGTTCCGGCAGATGGCTTGATTTCCAGCGTACCGGAGTAGCGACGAGCAATCTTGTTGGGCACCGCGAGGACAAAGTCCACAGTTTGGGCATTCCGTCCGGTGACAACGACTTTCGATGCCCTCACGACTCGTCTTCCAACAGACACTTTCAGATCGTTGCCCGAGGTGCGGATACTCGCGGAATCGACGCCAGAGCTTTTCTCGAGCACAATAGGTTCCTGGTCAGCGCGCAGCACCAACGCGGAATTCCCGGAGGCGGTCACGGTAAATTCGGTCGGATGAAACAAACCAAGCACGCCGATACGAATGTCTGCAACGGATGATCCGCCGGAGCCAACCCTCTGAGCAACGACCGCGCCGCGCAGAGGCATCAAAGCAAACACTCCACAGGAAAGGAGGATCATCCTAACCGGTAATTTCGCGATCTTTGAGGATCTCATGTGCAGCTTAGTCCTCGATCCGACGCAGCATCTGTCCCGCGATTTTTGCGGCTTGCGCCCCCGGGACTCCGTGAACGCGCACCAGCAGAAGAAGGTGTGGATCGTCCGCGGGAGTGAGGACCGCGGTGAAGCCGTCGCCGGGCTCCCCACGGGAGTGGGTACACGACGCCGTGCCCGTTTTCACGAGAGCGTCGGGAAAAGGAAACGCGCGACGCACTTGCTGGCCAGTTCCGTGCTGCGCCGAGATTGCCATGCCGGCGAGGATTTGGGTTACGCCGGTTTGCTGGCGCAGGTGAACCAGTTCGATGTACGCACCAGCCATGCGCAAGGGTGAAGTCCGCCAGCGCTTTCCTAAACCAGCAAGCTCTGCTCCGGACGTTTCGGGATCCGGACCATCGAGTCCGAAACGGGTTGCAGTCGGTGCGACGTCGGCCGCGGTCAGATCTGCAGTCAGCATGCGGAAATAGGAGTTGCAGGAGTGGGCGATGGCCGCGCTGAGATCGACATCGCCGTGCCCGCCAGGGAGCCAACAGCCGGTAGATGTCCCCCGACAGAGATGGGTGGGATAGCGATAGTGATGTTGTTCGCCGTAGGCCAGAGCTGTGAAAGGTTTCAGAAGCGATCCCATCGGAATGGGCAGGTTTGGAGAGTCCCAGCGCGCGGCCAACAAGCGACCGGTGCGACCATCCAGCAGCAGAAACGAGATCTCAGGACTGGGAAAATCGCGGCTTAACGCCTCCGAGGCGGATTGCGCAAACAGAGATGAGTCGTGGGACGCTCCAATGCAACGGGCCCGGCGCGGCCGCTGGAGAACGAGAGTGCCGCCAGGCTCAGCGTCAACGCGAGATGCCTTATTGCGTCCATTCGTAGGTAACCGTTTGCCGGACTTTTCCGGCATCGTCGCGCACTTCAATTCTTTCCGCCGCAACGCCGGCGAAAATTGTGCTCAGGCGAGACAGGTTACCGGAAAAGAATTGCGGTTCGCGTTCTGTTCCAAGGGCATTTGGAAGGGTTCCATTGGGTCGATCGACAAGACCCACGAAACGAATCAGATTGTTGCGCTCGCGCTGGTGATTGAACCCGGCGAGAAGCAGGGCAGGCTTGCGATCGGATTTGCGGCTGAAGTTGGACAGCATAGACTCCATCAAAGCGGGGTCGTCGCTCACTAACAAATATTTTCCACGGACTGACGTCGTGAGTGGCCACAAACCATCGAGTTCCTGGTATCCCGATTTCTGCTGCCAGCCAACGCCGAGTTGGCTGGCGGTGAGATCGGGACGGATGAAATCAGCCAGCCCCGAGTGAACGGTGGTTTCGCTCCAGTCGGCCGCCGCCAGCAGAATTACGGCCGTGTGTATCTTCACGAAAACGCCAGCCTTGTCGCGGTCGGTCGACTGCACATGCAGAGAAGCGAGAATTGGAGTCTGATTGAGCAACTCCTGCAACGCGGAGGTGGATTGCGGAACCGGATGCTCAGCCGCGGGTTGATCGATGCGCGCCTCGAGGTCGGATCCCGCGCCTTGCTCGCCCGAAGTAAGTTGCACTTGCGGCGCCACTTGCGACGGAGGTGCAGCGCCGAAATGCGGCGCCAGGAGCTTGGTTTCGAGCACTGCAAAACACTCGGCTGCGGTGGGATTGGCAGAGGCAACGTACACTCCCGCATCGTCGGGAACGAGCCGCACCAGTTCGGCAGCGGCGGGCGCTCCGTCTGACGCCACCTTCTCGGGCTCCTTTTTTCTGATCAGCACGCGTTCTTCGCGGTAGCGATCGTTGGAGCGAAAAAGATCAGAGACTGCGGCCGAATATTGCGAGAGGTCCGTGATGTTCTGCTGCACCCAATAGGTGCGGAAATATCCATTCGGGACAAGCTTTTCAAGATCGAGCGCCATGCGGAGGTCGCCCGCCTGGTCGGCGGCGCTCGTCGATTGCACCCACCATGGCTCGCTTTCGATGGTGCGATCCGATTCGCCGGACATCAGTTGGAGAGCTCCGGCCATCAGGTCTTCGCGCGTGGCGAGCAACAGATAATCGCCCGAAATCGCGAAAGCGACTTCACGCTTCGATTCGGGATCCCGGCGCAGGTAGAACGCGACTCCACCTGCACGGCGAGGCTCGAACTTGGCGCGGGCTTGCCATAGCGTGGTCTCCATGGACTTCGCGGAAGGAAGATATGTGATGTAAAGGAACTGCAAATTGCCGATGTCGTAGAGCGCCATGGCGCTATGTCGGCCGGAAACCTGCGAAAGGAAGTTCATATCGGGGGGAAGTCCGGCGGCTGCGGCGAACTGCTCGCTGGCGCCTTTCAACCGCAGAAACAGGCGAGAACGAGAGAATACCTCATAGCTGTCGCTCTGCATCCACTGCCGCTTCTGCGGCGAGGAATTCCAATCGCTGAGCAATGACGAGAAATCCCTCGCTTCCAGATAGAGAACCGAACCCGCAGGAACATACTTCGAAA
>Ga0210402_10006669_pt1 | contig 10198 bp, 8 predicted proteins | sample IncBWC7MmetaG_FD_161055 | JGI IMG/M metagenome (GOLD analysis project Ga0210402, IMG submission 161055) | Forest soil microbial communities from Barre Woods Harvard Forest LTER site, Petersham, Massachusetts, United States - Inc-BW-C-7-M | ecosystem: Environmental > Terrestrial > Soil >...
CACGCGCCTCGGGATGACAGCGAGTGGTACACGGTTCGAGGCACTTGTTAGGCGGGGACTACCTGGAAGGATCGGTCTCTTTCAACAAACACGTCATGGCGCAATCGATTTCGCCGTCGGGCATCAACGAACAACCAGGAGCGTGGTCATGTCGAGATTCTCTTACCTCTTTTGCAGGCGTCAAGGACTTCGCTCACGGTTTCGGGGTATCCTAGGTCAGCGCTCCAGATCGGCGTGTTTTGGCGCATTTTGCGGCCACTCTCCTGCGAGGTTTCTCAATGTTTACAGGCATTATCGAACATCTTGGCACTGTGGATTCCGTGAAGCTGCATGAGGAGGGCGGCCGTCTGACCATTCACGCTCCGTCTGTCACGCCGCATCTCGCCGTCGCCAACAGCATCGCCGTGAATGGCTGCTGCCTTACGGTTGTCGCTCTGCAGAACGAGCGGTTTTCCGCCGATCTGTCCGCGGAAACCATTCGCAAGACTTCGATGGGTGAATGGAAAGCCGGCCTGCGTGTGAACTTGGAACAACCGATGGCCGCCGGCAAGGAATTTGGCGGGCACTTCGTGCTCGGCCACGTGGACACCATTGGACGAGTGGCCCGGCTCGAACCAGAAGGCGAAAATTGGTGGTACGGCGTCGACGTTCCGGAATCGTTCGCGCCGTCGATCGTTCCGCAAGGGTCGATTGCGATCGATGGGATCAGCCTGACGGTGGCGCGATGGAATGGCCGCGTGGCGGAAATTGCGATCATTCCGTTCACCTACGAACACACCAACGTGCGCGGCAAGAAAATCGGCGATGCTGTGAATCTGGAAGGCGACGTTCTGGGAAAATACGTAGAGCGACATCTGGAAGCGCGCAGCGCCGCGAAACCGGCGACAAGTTTCAGCCTAGAACAACTCGTAGCCCAGGGTTTCTGACGACTCGGTTGCTTCATTCGGCGCTCTGTGCCTCGTCCTGTAGCTCATCCCTTCGGGGGTGACGCCGTTTCGATCGGCGGCCACGAACCAAACGAACGATGGTATGAGTGCCGAGCGGATACATCGCGGCGGCGCTGACGGAAATCCTCAGGCCTGAAGGCCAGAGCTACAGTCAGACGGTGGCTTTCTTCTCGCGCGCGCCCCGCCAGTACAGAATCAGGCCGAGAAGGATTGACGCGACTGTCCCCACAATCAGCTCCATCTCAAAGCTGAATTTATTCGCCGAGTCTCCCGGCGGGACCAGTGACACAAAAATTCCTACCAGCACAACCACAAATCCCAAGCCGCCCATCAGCCATACGCCCGGGAGGCCACCCGGGACCAGCACGGCGTGTTCATTCGCGGCGCGATCTTTGCGGTACGCCAATTTGATTACGCCCGCGAACATGTACAAGAACGGAATGAAGTACAGAATGATCGCGGCATCGATCAAAATCTGATACGCGCCCCGAGTCGTCTGATTGATCTGGCTGAGCAGGAGGATTGCTCCGGAGACGCCGGCCTGCACAAGGATGGAAATGTACGGCGTTTTCCATTTTCGATGAATCTTCCCAAACGCACGAGGAAGATAACGATCGATGCCAACAACAAACGGAACTCGAGCAATTCCCGCGACGGTGCTGCCGACGCCTCCAGCATTCCCGACCGAGACCAGCAGCGCCGCAAGTACGCCAAGGAAACCGATCTTCAGGACGATCGATCCTGCGGTGATCGCGTGAAACACGCCGCTTCTCGGATCCAGGTCAGCAGCCGGGACCAGCGTGAGAATCGCGAAGGTTCCTGCTATGTACATGAAGGCGATTAGCGCGCCCGCTCCAAATACAGCGCGAGGAAGCGTGCGGCGCGGATCATGAACCTCCTCACTCATCGAAGAGACCAGCTCTAGCCCGGTGAAGGCGAAAGCAATTTGCGACCAGAAGTTCACCGTGTCCCAGTTCCAGGTTGGCGCCATGTTGGCCCAGGTGAAGTGGGTCATCGATCCGTGTTTGAAATAAACCAGCAGTGCGACGCCCGCCAGCAACAGCAACGGGACGTAGGTGCCGACGCCACCGGCATTCTGCAGCCATTTCCCGATGTTCAGGCCGATAATATTTAGAACCACCGCCACCAGCAGCAGCACCAGCGAAACAGTCAGCAGGAACGTGCGATCCTGTGCCAGTTCCGAGCCTCTCCCGGCAAAAATGTAGGCGCTCATCGACGCACTGGCCAGCAAAAGCCCGGGAAAATAAAAGACGGTGTAAATCCAATATGTCCATCCGGCGATGAATCCATGAAAATCGCCGAATGCTTCCTTGGACCACACGTATAAGCCGCCCTCTTCCGGAAAGCGCGAGGACAGCTCGTTGATCACCAGCGCGCCGGGAACGAAAAAGAACACCGCCGCAATAACCCACAAACTGATGGAGGAAGTCCCGTTGTGACCGGCGGCGGCAATCCAGCGAGGGCCGAGCACAGTTGCAATGTTGAACAGCAACACATCCCAGAAGCCCATTGTTTTGCGAAGCTGAGATTTGGGGTCGCCCACGGCAGCGACGGGAGCAACGGAAACGGAAGTGGTCACAGGGTCACGTCCAACGCCGGTATCAATTCATCCTGCCTGCGGAAATTTTCCAGAAAGGGATCTTTGGAATTTTCAAAATCCTTCCAGGACGCGAAAACATGGGCTCTTCCGTCCTGCAAGAACACAATCGTGTCCGCCAATCGCTTCGCCAGATGCGTGTCGTGAGTAACGACGATGGAAGTTTTGTGGAACATTTCTTTCAGCCGCAAAATCAAGTCCCCCATGTGGCCGGCCATGATCGGATCCACCATGGTTGTGGGCTCGTCGTAAAGGATGGCCTCCGGATTCAGCGCCAACGCCCTGGCGATCGCCACGGCGCGCTTCATGCCGGTGGAAAGCTCGCTGGGAACCTTGTCCAGCACTTCTTCTACTTCCAGCATCTTCGCGAACTTGGCCACGTACGCGTCGACATCCTCTGCCGTCAACCCCGCTTGATCTTCCAAGGGAAACGCGATGTTTTCGGCGACCGTCAGCGAATCAAACAGGGCGCCCGATTGGAACACCATAGTCACTTTTCCCCGAATCACTTCAAATTGGGCCTCGGTGAAATCCGTCACCTCGGTTCCGTCAATCAGAATGCGCCCCGAATCTGCCTTCAGGAATCCCATGATGTGTTTTAGGGAGACGGATTTGCCCACGCCGCTGCGCCCCATGATCACGCAAGTTTCACCACGCTTTACTTTGAAGCTGACTTCAATCAGCACGGGGCGGTCGTCAAATGCCTTATTCACATTGCGAAACTCAAAATAAATCGGCTCCGCATCTTGCTTGCGTTCGTCGGTCAAGCCGCCGGTATTTTGCAACTCTTCGGTCATGGCTGGCGCACTTCCAGGATGCGTTTTGCCTCTTCGTAGTCCGCCGGCGTGTTGACGTTCCAGAATAAGCGGCCCTTCGTATCAAATCGTTTCCAGACGGACACGTCAAGCACTTCCATGGGCAGGCGTTTCATGGCGTCGCTGACCTTGCGTACTCCCGAGTCGAAGGCCGCCTGAACGCTCGGCATGGAGGTCGTCTTCCAGCAGGCGCAGAGCGGCTCCAGACCATTTGCTGATTCTGCCACGGCGACTTGCGCCGCGCTTCGCTCCGCACGTTGGCATAAGAATTCCAGCCAGTCGCGCGTAAGAAAAGGCATGTCGCAACTTACGATCAAGTTCCAAATGGATTCGGTACCTCGCAGCGCGGACGATTGCAGTGCGGTCAAAATCCCACCAAGCGGACCCTGGCCTGGCCAGCGATCCGCCAGCAGCGGTACCAGCGCATCCGGGTACTGGCCTTCCGCGGCGACAATGATCACCTCGCCGCACACGGACGCGAGGAGCCCAGTGGTTTGCGCGAGCATGGTGCGTCCGCCAAATCCGACGAGCGCCTTATCCCTGCCAAATCTCCTGCTGGCGCCACCCGCCTGAACGTAGCCCAAAATGCTCATTCGTCGTCCTCGGGAGCTTCCTGGCCTGGCCTGCGGATTCCCAACTCGCGCAAGCGTTCCTGCAAGCTTTGCCGGTGTAAGCCAATCGTCGCCGCGGTGCGCGAAATATTCCAGCGATGCGCGACCAGTTGGCGCAATAGGTAAGCCATCTCGAATTTGCGCTTGGCGTCGCGAAAATCTTTTTCCTGCAAGCCATAGTCTGCCGCGCCGTCTCCGCTTTTCGGCAATACCGGCGAGCCGTGCACCACCTCTTCCGGCAGGTCTCCCACGCCAATCTCCTCGTTGCGGCACAAAACCAGGCTGCGTTCGAGGGCGTTCTTCAACTCGCGCACATTCCCTGGCCAATCGTAGCGCTCCAGGGTCGCCAGCGCTTCCTTGATCAGCCGGGCGGTGCGACCGAGCCGCGTGCCATGGATCTGAAGAAAAGCCTCGGCGAGTGCAGCGATATCTTCCTTGTGAGTGCGTAGCGCGGGAAGTTCGATAGTCACGACGCGCAAACGGTAGAACAAATCCTCGCGAAATTTTCCGTCACGAATCGCATGATTTAGGTTGCGATGTGTTGCGCTGATTACGCGCACGTCCACCGGGATGGATTGCGAGCCGCCCAGTCGCTCGATGGTGCGATTCTCCAGCGCCCGCAGCACTTTCGATTGCGTAACCGGATTCATGTCACCTATTTCGTCGAGCAACAGGGTTCCGCCGCTGGCCTGCTCGAACTTCCCTTTCTTTTGCTGAGCTGCGCCGGTGAACGCGCCGCGTTCATAGCCGAACAATTCGCTTTCGATCAACGTTTCGGGCAGCGCGGCGCAATTCACGGCCACGTAGGCTTTGCCGTTACGCGGCGAGCGAGCGTGAATTTCCTGCGCCAACAGGTCCTTGCCGGTTCCGCTCTCACCGAGGATCAGTACCGTCGAATCGGTGGGCGCGACGCGGTCCGCGATCTCAAAGGCTCGACGCATCCCGGCTGACCGCCCGATCATTGGGCCAAAATTTCCTTCTGTTGCCAATCGCCGGCGCAGCGACATGTTTTCCTGCTGCAGTGTTGCCAATTTCAGCAGATTGGCCACGCGCTGCCGCAATTCGTCCAACTCAAAGCCTTTCACTAGATAATCCGCCGCGCCCAGTCGCAGCGCCTGCACCGCCGATTTTGCTGTGTCCAGAGCCGATACCATCAGAACCGGTAGCTCATAGCCCTCCTGGCGCAGCCATTTGAGAAACGAAAGCCCGTCCTCCTCCGGCAGTACAACGTCCAGAAGCAGAAGATCCGGCTTCTCTGATAGCAGCGACGAGCGCCCGGCCGCCGTTGAGTCTGCCTCAACGACCCGGTAGCGGCCCTCCAACGCTCGACGCAAGCCGTAGCGCGCCGCCGGTTCGTCATCCACAATCAGGATTGTTTTCATGATCGACTGTCCCTTACTACCAGCGGCAGCAACGCACGGAATCTGCTCCCACGCTCCTCGCGGATCGGGCTGTATACCGAAAGCGTTCCGCCGACTTCCTCCAGACGTCGCGAGACGATTGCCAAGCCTAGCCCGGTTCCACGCGCCTTGGTGGTGAAAAATGGCTGAAGAATCTTCTCTTTCAGCGCTGGCGGAATGCCTACGCCGTTGTCTTCCACGGAAACCGAGCAGCTGCCATCCTGCGAGCCGATAGAGACGTGAACGTACCCGCCTCGCGAGGTAGCCTCCAGCGCGTTGAGCACGAGGTTCGACAGAATATCGTTGGCCACTTCGGCGCTTGCCGCCACTTCGAGCGGTTGCCCGTCCATGCTCACTTCCAGCGCGATGCCGCGATTCTCCGCTTCATGTCGAAGCATGCCGGCCACGCTCTCCGCTACTCCGGCCGCGTCGCACTTTCCGGCCGGGCGGCGGTTGTGCACTCCCGGGCGGCTGAACTGCAGCAATTGATTCAGGGTTTCCGAGAGCCGTCGAATCTCATCGAGCACCATCTGTATCTCCTGCTTCATCGGCGCGGGCAGCTCCGAACTCTCCATTTGCACCTGCAAAATGGTTTTAATCGAGCCCAGGGGGTTTTTCAGGCTGTGCGAAATGCTCGCCGCCATTTGTCCTACCAGCGCCAGACGCTCGCGCTCCGCCAGTTCCCTCTCCAGCTCCAGCTTTTCTTCGATCAGGCGGCAGAGATCGAAGGCTGCGGGCAGTTGCTCGCAGACGAATTCCAACGCCGCATAGGTCTCGCCGGAAACCATCGCGCCATGGGGCCTCACTCGCAGCCGGCCCAAGCACTGTCCTGACCGTGCGATGACAAAGACTTCTTCCAAGCTGCCTTTTGCAGCTATGGCATACTCCGCGGCGGTATCTGGCAGAGGCGTTTCAAGCTTCACTTCTGCCAACTGCAATTGCTCCGCGATCCAGAGCTCGCTGAATGTCTTGAGCTTTTCAAGGTCGCCGCTCCGCGCCACTTCGTTGATCGGTCCCATCAGTCTTTGGGCGCGATCCACTTCCCTTTGGGCTGTCCTGCGCAGTAAGTTTCCCATGACCCGCTGCAATGGCTCAAAAAAGACCACCGGGAGAAAGAGCAGCAGTGCGGCGGAAGCCTCGGGCGGGAGATATGGATCAAGCCACTGGCCGGCGCGGCGAACAAAGCTCAGATACAACAACGCCACAAACACCATAAACACGGCGTAGGTGAGATTCCTTTGCCGGCCAATCTGTAAGAAGTTGAACCGCTGGACCTGGCCGATCAAGCCAACCAGCGGTACAAGCGCAAAAATCATGACAACGAAAGAGCTCCAGGGCGCTTGCCAAGGGTTAAAGCGCCCAAGCGCGACTACGATGACCAACAAGACCGATAGCAAAGCCAGAATCCGCGCTAGGTTTTTGTGAAAACCTCGCTGCTCTCCATCCGCCGAGGCATTCGCAAATCGCCTTTGCCAGCAAACGCCACAAAGGACCGCGCCGATGAGCCAGATTTGAAATGGAAGGCCGAGTTGCCGCGAAGGACTGGAGAATGCATACGTCCGGTGCGGCCCGATGGCGGCGATCAAAAACGGAACGAGCAATATCGCCGGCAACCACGCGCACACCAGCCAGGCCATCTTGCGCGAGCCGGGAGCGACCAGGTTGCGAATCGAGGCGTACTCGGCATGGAGATGAACCACCAGCGGCGGAATAAACCACAGCCCGAGGCAGAGAAACGTCCATGCGAAACGCAGCAGCGCGGGCGGCGGAGTGCCGTAGTAGAGTTCTGCGTTCAGCCCGAGCAGGCTGCTCCCGAAAAAAAGCGTCAGCGCCAGACATAAAAAGAAAAATACGCGCTCGAAATTCCGCTGGCGACGGTGACCGAGAATCACCACCATCCAGAAAAACGGGAGCAGCGTTCCAGCGGTCAGCAGAACAAGGCGGAGGTTGAGCAGCAGATGCATGAGGCGTTTCCGGAAAGTCTAAGCCGGAAGGAGGAGCAGGGCAATTGCCAAGTGTAAGGAAAATCTTGCAGGAGCAAGACATTGATAATAGGGTACTTAAACTGGAACAAGGGACGCAGAAATATGAGTGAGAGGCACTCAGGTTGCAAGAAATTTGCTTGACTTGATGCGTTTCTCTGCTATATTAGCACTCGGCTGTGAGGAGTGCTAAGTCCTCTTTGCTCTCCCCGACCGTTTTGTCAGTCACATCGCTAGATCACTTATGGAGGTTTTTCGAGATGGCAGTCAATCTGACCCCGCTGCACGACCGTGTAATCGTGAAGCGCATTGAAGAAAAAGAAACCGTCAAGGGCGGGATCATTATCCCCGACTCCGCGAAGGAAAAGCCGCAAGAGGGCGAAGTAATTGCCGTCGGTGCTGGCAAGCGTGAGAAGGGCGAACGCATTCCCCTGGACGTCAACGTTGGCGATCGCGTGCTGTTCGGCAAGTATGGCGGCAGCGAAATCAAGATCGATGGCGAAGAGCTCCTGATCCTCCGCGAAGAAGAAATTCTCGCGAAGCTCGGCGGCGCCGCGAAGGCAGCGAAAAAGTAGTCAGTCTTCAGTTATCAGTCATAAGTAAAGAATTCAGAGAACTACGCAATCGTTGTAGGTCAGGCCCCCGGGCTTGAGAAGTTTTCGGATCAAATCTCAGGAGGAATTAAGCAATGGCGAAGCAGATTGTTACCGGAGAGAATTCCCGCCAAGCGATTCTACGCGGCGTGAATGCCCTCGCGGATGCAGTGAAAATCACCCTCGGCCCCAAGGGCCGCAATGCGGTGATTGAAAAGAAGTTCGGCGCTCCCATCATCACCAAGGACGGCGTCACGGTGGCCAAGGAAATCGAACTGCGGGATCCGCTCGAGAACATGGGCGCCCAGATGGTTCGTGAAGTGGCTTCCAAGACCAGCGACGTCGCCGGCGATGGCACCACCACCGCCACGGTTCTGGCTCAGGCCATCTTCCGCGAAGGCGTGAAGACGGTTGCGGCCGGCGCCAGTCCCACCGCCCTCAAGCGCGGCATCGACCGGGCCGTCGAAGTTGCCGTCGAGGAAATCAAGAAGCTCCACAGAGACGTGAAGGGCGACATGATCGCCCAGGTTGGCACCATCTCCGCCAACAACGACCGTCAAATCGGCGGCATCATCGCCGAAGCCATGAAGAAGGTTGGCAAGGACGGCGTCATTACCGTGGAAGAGTCCAAGACCATGGAGACCACCCTGGAAGTCGTGGAAGGCATGCAGTTCGACCGCGGCTACCTGTCCCCCTATTTCGTTACCGACCCGGAGCGCATGGAATGCGCGCTGGAAAACGCGCTGATCCTCATCAACGAGAAGAAAATCAGTTCCATGAAGGACCTGCTTCCATTGCTGGAGCAGATTGCCAAGCTGGGCAAGCCCCTGCTGATCATCGCGGAGGACGTTGAGGGCGAAGCCTTGGCGACCCTGGTGGTGAACAAGCTGCGCGGCACCTTGCAGTGCGCTGCCGTCAAGGCTCCTGGCTTTGGCGATCGCCGCAAGGCCATGCTCGAAGACATCGCGGTGCTGACCGGAGGTAAGGCTATCACCGAAGACCTGGGTATCAAGCTGGAGAACGTGAAGATCGAGGATCTCGGAAAAGCCAAGAAGGTCACCATCGACAAGGACAACACCACCATCGTCGAAGGCGCGGGCAAGGCTTCGGAAATCGAAGGCCGCGTCAAGCAGATCCGCCAGCAGGTGGAAAACACTACTTCGGACTACGACCGCGAGAAGCTCCAGGAACGCCTGGCCAAGCTGGTTGGCGGCGTCGCCGTCATCAAGGTCGGTGCGGCAACCGAAACCGAGCTGAAGGAAAAGAAGGCTCGTGTCGAGGACGCCATGCACGCCACTCGTGCGGCCGTTGAGGAAGGCATCGTTCCCGGCGGCGGTGCTGCGCTGCTCCGAGCGCTTCCGGCTCTTGAGAGAATCAAGGCTGAGGGCGATGAGCTCGTGGGCGTGGGCATTGTTCGCCGCGCGTTGGAAGAGCCCGCTCGGCAGATCGCGCACAACGCTGGCTTTGAAGGCGCGGTAGTGATCGGCAAGATCCGCGACTCCAAGGACGAGCACTTCGGCTTCAACGCAGACACCGGTGAGTATGTTGACCTAGTGAAGGCTGGCGTCATCGACCCGGCCAAGGTCACTCGTCTGGCGCTGCAGAACGCCGCGTCCATCGCGGGCCTGATGCTCACCACGGAAGCCCTCGTGGCCGAGTTGAAGGAAGACGACAAGAAGGCCGCCGCAGCCGGCGGTCCTGGCGGCCCGGGCGGCATGGGCGGAATGTACTAAGCTCATCCAGCTAGCCCAGAAAACTCAATCCAAAAAAGGGCGACCGTTTACGCGGCCGCCCTTCTGTTTTGGAAACGGAGCTAAATATTCCGTCGAGGCGATCAGCACAAGACGACAGTTGTGCGCTAAAATGAGTAAGTTTCAAACCCGAGACGACAGGCAAGTCACTTCGTCACCGTCAAAAACTCCTGTGCAACTTAATCCGATCGCCAGTTACTTCGTTCTGACCTTTGCCATCTCTTGGACCGCAGCGTTTTTGGTTGTTGCTCCAAAACTCCTGCACGGTGAACCGCTGCCAAAGCTGACTGGCATTCTGATGTTTCCCGCGATGCTGCTTGGGCCGGTCAGTTGTGGAATCCTGTTGACGCGCATCGTCGACGGCACCGGGGGTTTGCGCGATCTGCTATCACGTGGCACACGTTTTCGTGTGTCATTGCGGTGGTATGCGTGGCTGCTGGTTCCTCCCATCGCGGTTCTGCTGATTTTATCCACCTTGAAG
>Ga0210402_10006670_pt1 | contig 10198 bp, 10 predicted proteins | sample IncBWC7MmetaG_FD_161055 | JGI IMG/M metagenome (GOLD analysis project Ga0210402, IMG submission 161055) | Forest soil microbial communities from Barre Woods Harvard Forest LTER site, Petersham, Massachusetts, United States - Inc-BW-C-7-M | ecosystem: Environmental > Terrestrial > Soil >...
GAGACAAAGGCGTCACGAAGAGCTTGCGTAGCGGGAAAGGGAGGTCAATCAGACCGAAGTCTTTAAGGCCAGTTCGACGTGGGAATGGCGATCGCTCGACACCAAGAAACACGACCAACCCCACGACAGCACCGCTCTCGTTCGGTATGATTATGTAGCCGTTAACGCGTGGAAAACTTGTGGGTACTCCAGCGTTCAATGCAACCGTCTGCGGCGCGTCAATATCCAGAATCACATGGATCTCGTCCGGTGATACTGACTCGACGAAACCTATCGTAAGAGAGGCTATACGCTCAATCGGCGTCGTCATTAGTGCCTACCTCTGTGTTGCCAGCCCCAGCCGCACCACGGCGCGCCCGCAATTCGGCCATTTTGAACGTGATGCGATCGATCGCTGGTTTAGGCAGGTACTTCTCCACTAACGTTGCCAGCGCACCGAAATGGCTGCCAATCAACAGCGATATCTGCGCTGGCCGGCCCACGCGCTCGAAGAATCGCTCGATGCGTCCCGAGGCTCCGTCAAACGAGATTATGACCAGATGAGTGGAAGGTAGAGACATCATGTGCTCGATCACGCGATTTAGGTGATCGTCGCCGAAGCCGTAGCCGTAAGTAACGAGCGTCGAGTTCGGCCTACAGGTCGCGGCCGAGAAGTCCCGAAAGAGTTCGGCATATGGATAGTCAACGGTCTCTACATCCTTTGCAGGGTTCGGGTAGATCATCACTCTACTCAATGGGTCTTTAGGGAAGTTTGCCTCGTCAGCCGAAGCCCCGAAAGAGATTCCTACGCGTTGGACTTCGCCCCCGTCGGCCCGCCAGTCGAGTGACCCGTGAAGTTTGGTCAATCGGACGACTCCCTCGAGGTAGCGTGGCTCGCCTCGGATTCCAGGCGGGTTATAGTGAAAATCTATATCGACGCGAGTCGATCTCAAAAGCGGCGCGATTGTCCCCACGAAACGATCAATGATCCTTAGGCCTGCCATGTCGCAGCCGTACTCAATCAGCCGATCGTAGTTGGTTGTGAAAATATTGAGGCGCTCGCGCGAGGCTACGCGACTTGCGAAACTGAGAAGGAACGATATCAGGAGGCGCTGTGCTTCTTGCGCTTTCTCAGTTTTGTTGGCGATCTCTGCTCGAATCCGGGCTTCGGTCGCGATGAGTTCAGCAAGAAACTCGCGGAGCACTCCGTTTAGGGCATCTCTAACGGCCTCAGCGCGATCATCGGCAAGGATCGCGAGGCCTGTCAGCAAGTCGGTTGCCGCCCTGATCTGGTCCTCGATGTTTGGAGTGCCTCTTCCGATCCTATTCGCTGTAGCAGTAGCGTATGCGTTGATCCGCCTGTCGAGTGTATCGGCGTCGGCTGCCGGCAACTTTTCTGAGATTGGCCACTTGAACTTTGTGGTGGCCATAACCTTTGCGGTCTGCCCGATCGTATCGCTGACGGCAACGGTAAGGCCACTTCCGGCCAAAAGAGCGAGATGCTCGCTTTGAAACAGCGCCGAAAGCCAGGGCTCAATGTGTCGGCGGTACTTGTCCTGTTCGACTTCGTCCGTCATCAACAGCGGCACAGGGCCGACATTCAGAACGTGGTTTGGCCACGCCATACCTGCCTCCTCAACCGTGCCTCGAGGGTGCACGGTCTAAGTGGTTAAGAGTGACAGAGTTCCGCGTTTCCTAGGGCAGATTGGATCAGCGGCAGTTCGCCGCCATCTCTGTTTACTCCGTTGTCGCGCTATTTGTTCCTTCGACGCTCTGGATCGAATACTTTGACGAGATCGCATAACGTGCATTCAAGCGCCGAGCCCAAGTGCAGCAAGGTGCTGAGCGTCGGCACGGTCATCCCGCGTTCGAGATTGCTGATGACGGGCACCATCGTGCCGCAGCGTTCCGCGACCTGAGCCTGGGTCAGGCCGCGTGCGAGGCGTAGCTCGCGCAAGTGCCGACCGAATACGACCGCTTCATCCCCGCGATTCTCACGCACCAGACGACGCTCCGGGTTGACAAATCGCCGTCTTCGTATTAATGTTCACATTAACACCGAGAAGGAGAGCCGCATGCCCAACCCCACTCCCCACGACATCCGCCGAATCTTCCTCACCCCACGTCCCAACGTCGCGCTGATGACGGCGGCGGATCTGCTCGGAACCACGCTGAAGGAGCTGAAGCGGGACATTGATGATGGGGTGATTGTAGCGGTTTCGACTGCGCTCGGGCCTCGGCTGAGCAAGGAAGAGCTGATCGCGGTGGCGATGCAGCGGTGGGAGCAGTCCGTCATCGAGGATGCGCTGGGAGAGGATGCGGCGTCCGTCCTGCCGGAGGCGATCCGGCTGGTGGAGTTGCGGGCGCGGGTGCCACGGTATCAGCGGGACGTCTTGCGGGAGTTGGCGCGGCGGGAGGGGTCGTCGGTTGAGGCGGTGCTGGCGCGGGAGCTGGAGGATGTGGCGTCCGCGCATGCCGAGGAGCTGGCGTCGGCGCTGCCGGAGCTGCGGGCGGCGATGGGGTAGAGCTTCGCGGGTTGTCGGTTGTCGGTTGACTGCGGCGCGGGTACGCGCGCGGAGGCGCGCCGGACAATCCAGCCCCGCGCTCAGCTCGGGGTGCGGTCGCGATCCCGGAATTGCCGCCGCGGAGGCGACCGCGACAAACCGACGACGGGAGACGTCCGCAATCACCTCGATCGCTCGACCTTTGCAGCGGCCGCCTCCGCGGCCGCAAATCCGGGTCGCACCCAAACCCCGCGCAAAGCGCGGGGCTGGGTTGTCCGGCGCGCCTCCGCGCGCGTGTCGCACCGCGTCGCGGTACTGCCGAAGGTCGAATCTTGCAGTTCCATCGAGACCCGTACCGGCCTCGATCCCCTCGGTATCGACTTCGACGCCCTCGGTAACGCCTTCGATCCCTTCGTTAGCGACTTCGATCCCCTCATTAGCGGCTTGATTCCCTTCGTTAGCTGCTTTGATTCCCTTCGTTAGCGGCCTCGATCCCCTTCGTTAGCGACCTTGATCTCTTCATTAGCGACCTCGATCCCCTTCGTTAGCGACTCCGATCCCCCTCGTTAGCGACCTCACTCGCGCGGAGAGCGGCATCCTGCCGGCTCCCGGCGCGGCGTCTCGCCCGACGGTGGGGACGAAGGCGAATGCAGGAACCACCGACATTCTAGAGAGCAATTCGGTAGTCAAGAAGAAGTACTCTCCGCTTCCGCTTGGCAGACGATCTGCTTCGAACTGACTGCGGCTTCACCCCCTGACCAGGTCCACGCCTGCCAGATGAGGACCAAGGTGCAAACAGTTTCAATCGTCGCGAAGAACAGGTACTCAGGAAAAGCGGGCGGCCTGCCCCATCCGGCCAGAGGCGGAACGAAGGTCAGGAAACCGTTGACAAGGGTCACAACGCCACCAGCGATGATATTCGCCAGCCGGTTCGCTCTAAATGGAAGCAGTCGACACGCCAGAATCATGGCGATGGGTATTTCCATCAAGACCGCTGAACCCATCAAGGCCCATGCGGGGAGAGGTGGGAATGGGTTTCGCGAGCCGGCAATAGCGAACAGGGCAATAACGTCCGCATACAGGTAGTTCAATAACGCGAAGATCCACAATAGAGACAACCGCTCTTTGATGTCATGCATGTCAACCTCCTGCGCCGAGAACAATGGCGAAACCGCTTGCGTTGATGTGGATTGGTAAGGGCATGAACTAACTGGCCCGGCCGCGGCGCAGGCTCCACAGTCCGCGCAGCGAGAGGATGATGGAGAGAAGGGCGGTCACGCCGATCGCGATGAGCGTCCATACGAAGAAGAAGGCTCCGCTGGAATTGGCGATGCGGCTGCCGGCGCCGACACCCTTTCCCATCAGGTGGATGACGGGGACGACCAATCCAAGGAGCGACCCGAGGAGGAGGATGACGTACCCCGATCGTCGCTCAGCGAGCAGCAGCGTTCCGTATAGCCAGACGACAACGATGGGCACCGCAGTGAGGGTTGAGAGTCCTCCCTTTTCGAACCCGCGGACGACGTCGTCCGTCAGGTGAAACGTGAGAAGGAGGACCGAGAGCAGAGACGTGATCACCAGCAGGTTGTTTTCCTTCATCGCCAACATGTTGGCGTCACGCGGGCGCACCAGCAGCAGGATTGCGACGAACTGCGGGTTCGCGAGGACGAACGGCGGCTACATCTGCCTGAAGAGATGCACGTAGTTGCGGCTCACGGGCAGCAAGTCGTCGCGGCCTTTCAGGTGAATCTCTGCGGTCTCGTTGTCATGTCGCGTCACGTGACTGATCGCGCGCAGATTCACGACGACGGAGCGATGGACCTGCGCGAACTGCTCCGCATCCAGCTGCGCCACGAGCTCCTTGAGCGGCGTCCGGACCACCGCCTCTGCCGGTTTTCCTCCATCGCGCCACGCCACGACGGTGTACTTCGCATCCGACCGCAGGTAATCGACGTCGTCGATCGCGATCAGGCGCACGGTTTTCCCCGCTTGTGCGCGAATCCAGCACAGCCTGTCGCGCTTTCCGCCGCCCTGCAGCTTCGCGAGCTGGACGCTGAGCTGCTGCAGCAGCTGCTCGGTATTGATCGCCGGCCTCGTTGACTGCAACCGTTCCTTGAGACGGCTCACAGTCTCCGCAAGCCGCGCCTGTTCGACCGGCTTCAGAAGGTAATCGAGTGCGCCTTGCGCGAAGGCCTGCACCGCGTAGTGATCGTAGGCGGTGACGAATACGAGATGGGCGCGGCGACCGATGTGGTTCGCGGCACCGACGCCGGAGAGTCCGGGCATGTGGACATCGAGGAAACAGATGTCGGGATGCCGCTCGTCGAAGAGTTGCACCGCCTCCCGCCCGTTGCGCGCCTCCGCCACGATCTCGAGCTCCGGCCAGACGCTCGCCAGCTGACGCCGCAGCGCTTCGCGCAGTAGCGGCTCATCGTCGGCGATCAACCCGGTTGGGTGGGCGTTCATGTTTGCGCCGGCATGTCCACTGCCACGGAAATGCCCCGAGGTCCGGAGATCAGGCGCAGGTGTGCTGCATCCCCGAAGATCAGATGCAGCCGCTCGCGCAGAGTAGTGAGCCCCGTCCCGAGACCGCCGTCCGATTTCTGAAGCCCGGCGCCGGTGTCGGTGACCCGGACCACACAACGGTCATCAAGGCGTTCGATGTGAATGTCGATGCGCCCTCCTTCCTCACTCGGGTCGATTCCGTGCCGCACGGCGTTCTCCACCAGCGTCAGCAGCGTGGTCGGAGGACATCGAACCTTCAGCGCCGGCGGATCGACGTGCATTGTGTATTGCAGGCGATCGGGCATGCGCATCTGCATCAGCTCGAGATAAGGCTGAACGAGCTGCAGCTCGCGTTCGATCGTTGCCACGGGCTCGTAAAGCAGCGGCACTGCCGCGCGGAGATACGCGGTGAGGCTGCGAAGCACGATCGATGCGTTCGGCGAGCCTGCGTCGACGAGCGCCTGGATGTTCGCCAGTGTGTTGAACAGAAAATGCGGGGCGACCTGCGCCTGCAGCAGATGCAGGCGCGCGTCGAGAGCCTGCCGCTCCAGCTCACTGCGCTCGAGCGCGAATGCGAGCTTCTGATCGCGAGCGAAGGCTTCTTTCTCCCGGACGATTGCCGCGAGCGCCGTCCACGGCGCGACCAGGAGGCCGGCGTAGGTCAGCATCAGAAACTGGCTCGTGCGGCCATGTTCCGCCCATAGCGACGGCGCACCTGCCGGAGTGAGCACGATGTCGATCAGCAGCGTCGTTGCCGGCATGAAAACGCCTACGGCAACGACTTGAAGCACCCATCGCTGCAACCAGCGCGGCAGACTGCGGGGCCAAACTTCGAAGAGAGCGAAGGCGGTCGTCGCCGAGAGACCGAGGATGACGTTGCGGAAGAAGAGTGAGGACAAAGGAGCTGCCGCGTGATTCCTCCACGGGATGATCAACAGGAGTCCGACGCCGATCGAGATTGTCAGCGCCACGACAACCCGCCGCGATGTCTTCGCGACGATGCCGGCCGGACTCGCGGCTGTCGACAATTCGGACATCGCGGTTGAGGATACCTTTTTCGGTTACCAATCATGCGCCGCGGGCCTCCCGCGCGACAGCGCGATGCGACGAACGGCGGATTCCCGTGTTCCCCTCGGTAGGGATCTCGTTCCCCTCGGTATGGATCTCGTTCCCCTCGGTAGGGATCTCGTTCCCCTCGATAGGGACCTCGTTCCCCTCGGTAGGGACTTCGTTCCCCTCGGTAGGGACTTCGATTCCCTCGGTAGGGACTTCGATTCCCTCGGTAGGGACTTTCATTCCCTCGGTAGAGACACCGGCTCCTCTCGTTAGAGACTTCGATTCCCTCGTTAGAGACCCCGGCTCCTCTCGTTAGGGACTTCAATTCCCTCGTTAGAGACCCCGGCTCCTCTCGTTAGGGACTTCAATTCCCTCGTTAGAGACCCCCGCTCCTCTCGTTAGGGACTTCAATTCCCTCGTTAGAGACCCCCGCTCCTCTCGTTAGGGGATTCGATTCCCTCGTTAGAGACCCCCGCCCCTCTCGTTAGGGACTTCGACTCCCTTCCGAAAGCCCCCTACCTCCTCGCGCCGGACACGGCATCCGAGAGGAGAGGTGGAAAATTTCTTTGCATATCAAAGACTTACCGGCGTCCTGATGAAATCACTTGACTGTCGAGCCCGGCGGACATATATTTAAACCTACGCGGAGGCGACGCTTGAGTCATGGCGTCCGATTCCCGAGCGAGAGACCGGTGGGATGTTGAGGACCGTTCTCGAATGAGGTGACTGGGTCCGTCGAGCTTGAGCAAGGGCGAAACGGAGCTGGATACAAGTGGAGTTGAGCGTTAGCTCCTCCAGCCTCGTCAAAACATCCGTTCCTCCGGGGTTCGCGGCCTTCGGAGGCAGTCGACGGACGATTTGCGGCGTCCGTTCTTTGGCATTTCACCCCGGTACGGCACCCTGGCTGCGCATACAGCCTGGAACGCCGTCCCATTACCGATTGCCCTTTACAGGGCAGGAAAGGAGATCATCGTGTTAGACCAGAATGCAGTCAGTCAAACAAATGCCGCCGCGGCGGCACAGGATCCGGCGTTGACGCCGGAAGCGATTGTGGAGCAACTGCGCGTGTTGCGGGCCCAAATCCCCAACTACGTGCAGTTGTCGGTCCCGGACGCGACGTCGCTCCGGACCGTGTCGAACCTCCATCCGGACTTTTCGCAGTCGGCCATCGACGCCGTCGGCGCATCGCCCAGGTTGGAGGCGACAGTCGGTCAGAGCGCCGAGACGTTACAGGGTATGGCGGAGGCGGCCGCGCGTCTGGCGAAGGTCGAAGAGGAGTTGAAGGCGATGCTAAACGGCGTCTCCTCGGCAATCCTGACGCTTCGCAACGGCATCGGGCAGGCAACACTGCTGGCCTACGAGGTCGGCAAGAGGCTCGTCAAGGATCCGCAGCACGCCGATCTGCTGCCACACGTGGCCAGCATGCGGAAGGCGAATCGTCTGGGTCGGAGCCGCAAGGCCAAGGCACAGACGCCGGCGCCTGCACCCACTCCGGCACCGATACCGGCACCGTCAACGCCGCACGTCTGAGACAATAACCCCGGCCGGCCGGGCGCGCCTTCATGGCGCGCCCGGCCATTTGGAGAAATCGATGAGCAAATCCAAACCCAAACCGAAACCCAAACCCAAACAAAAAGTCGACGTCGAGGGGATCCTCGAGACGCTCTCCTCGATGCGCCAGAAGATTCCGATACTGGCCAACACCCCCCCGAAGCCGCGGGGCGGCGATACGGCCGCCGATATGGGGGCCTTCGTCGCCGGCACCCCGGAAGAGATGGAAGCCTTCGAGATGGAGACGCTGGCCGACGCCTTGGAGTCGTTCGCCGACGAGCTGTCGGAATCGATCGAGACGGCCCAGAAGAAGGCGATGGAACAGGCCATGGAGATCTATTACGCCGCCGAGGAGCTGTCGAAGGATCCGGAGCACGCGCACCTGATTCCGTATGTGGAGGAGATGCGGAAGGTTTACCGCCGCGATTTCGGGAAGGACATTCCGAAGAAGAAGTGAGTCTGCGGCTTCGCCGCGTTGTCGGTTGTCGGTTGATTGCGCTGCGGCGCGTGGGGTTTTCGCGCGGCTGCGCCGCTGGTACAGACACTCTTGTCTGTGCCGGTGCTTGGCAGGACCAATGTCGCACAGGCCGTCTGTGCCGCATTGGCCCGCGCGATTCGTCCACGTTGCCGGTTATCGCAGCGGAGAGCGGGCGTCCCGCCTGCTCCCGACGGGCGTCCTCGCCCGGCGGCGATTTCCGTGCGAGCTCGCGGCTTGGGGCAGGGCAAATGGGACTCTGTCGGCACCTTCTCCGCAATCCATGTCGTCTAACGGAAACCACTGCCGGGCGAGACGCCCGTCGGGAGCAGGCAGGATGCCTGCTCTCCGCGGCAAGCGCCAACAACCCCGCGCTGATCAATGTGGCAGCCGCGCGGAATCCCGACAACGCGGCGAAGCCGCAGACAACGCGCAAAGCGCGGTGCTACAGTCTCCTCGGCAACATGTTGGCGGCGGCGATTCTCACGCTGGCTCTGGGTACGCCGGGGGAGTTGCGCGCGCCCTGTAAGCCGCCGGCGGCGGTTGCCATCGGGACGAACGGGCGGGCTCGTGTCAACGATGCGGCGCAGATCCTCGATGACCCTTCGCGTACGCTGCGGCTCTCCGATGTGATGCAACCCGCGGCATGCAACCGGTTCCGTCCGGCGCCGACCACCCTCTCGGGAAGCGGAGCCCGTCACTGGCTGCGCTTCCGTCCGCGGTTCGGCGACACGGCGCCGCAGCCCTGGCTGCTGGCGTTCCGGTATTCGTCGTTCGACCGGGCCTGCGTCCACTGGCCGATGGCCGGCGGCACGTATAGAAGCGAATGCACCGGCGGCGACGCCAGCATCGTCGTTCGTCACGACCGCACACTCTTTACGATTCCTGCCGGGGCAGATCCGGATGGGATCGTCTACGCCGAGCTCGAAACGCCGGGCCCGGCCTCTCTCGACGTCGAGCTCATTCGGGCCGACGTGCTGGTCTCCGAGGAGCAGTCGCGGCAGTTCGTCATCGGTCTCTTCTACGGCGTTCTCTTCCTCACCGTCATCTACAACTTCCTCTTCTTCTTCGCCATGAAGGATCGGGCCAGCTTCTACTACGCGATCCATCTGATCGCGATCGGATTGGCGATGTTCGGCTTCGACGGGTACGGCGCGGAGATCCTGTGGCCATGGCTTAGAGGCTGGGCCGGCCATGTGCCGCCGCTTCTGCTGGGAATCAGTTTCATCTTCGGCAACCAATACGGGCGCGAGTTCCTCGGCACGCGCATTCGGGCGCCGCGCATGGACGTCGTCCTTCGCGTGGCCATGGCTTTCGCGGCGATCGTCATCCCGGCTGCCCTCTACGACATCGATACCGGCGAGCGCCTCGGCGCGCTGTCCGGCCTGGCATTCGCGTTGTCGATTTGCACCGCGGCGGCGTTGCTGGCGTGGCGCGGCGACCGTTCCGCATCGTATTTGCTGCTCGGGATCTCCCCCACGATTCTGGCCGGCGTGTTCGTGGTCGCCCTACGCGTTTTCGGCGTCACGTCGATCCCGCCCGGGTCGGGTGCACTGGTGACGAAAGCCGGGTTGCTGGCCGGCTCGATCACGCTGACCCTGGGGCTCAACCGGCGGATGACGGCTCTGCGGCACGAGCGCGATCGGGCCTTCTCCGAGGCAGCGGCACAGCAGCAGATCGCCCTCCACCGCGCCTACTTCGACGAAGTCACCCAGATGCCGAACCGCAGCCGGTTCATGGCCGAGGGAACAGAGTTTCTCGGATCGGCACTGAACGAAGGGAGATCCCTCATGGTGGCCGCGGTGGATGTGGTCGGCTTCCGTGATGTGAACCGTGCATTCGGCGCGAACGCGGATGCCGTCCTAGCCGAGCTGGGCACGCGCTTGCGCACGGCGGCAGGCAGCGGCGCGCTGGTGGCACGAATCGCCGGAAACGAGTTTGCGTTCGCACAGCGCGCCGCCGCCGATCCCTCCGCCGCCGAGGCAGAAGGCAGGCAGGTCGGCGACGTTGTGCAGCAGGCGATGCAAAGCCCCATGTCGGTGGAAGGTCACACGGTGCGGCTCGCCGTCACGATCGGGATCGCCTTTGCGCCGCGCGACGGCCAGAGCCTGAGCGATCTCATGGGCGC
>Ga0210402_10006671_pt1 | contig 10196 bp, 18 predicted proteins | sample IncBWC7MmetaG_FD_161055 | JGI IMG/M metagenome (GOLD analysis project Ga0210402, IMG submission 161055) | Forest soil microbial communities from Barre Woods Harvard Forest LTER site, Petersham, Massachusetts, United States - Inc-BW-C-7-M | ecosystem: Environmental > Terrestrial > Soil >...
TCCAGACTTTCGCCCCGCAGACAGTACACCGTTCCCGTACGGAAAGTAACTCGGGAACCCGACCTTTAACGATCCGGGTGCAGACCAGTATTTCGGCTTTTTCGTTCATTCGAGATTGGCTCTCTCTCTCTCTTGCTCTCTTCTAGTTCGACCCAGAACGCGATCGCGCTTAAGGAGCCGGAGTAATCCTCCGGGATCCGGCCTTCCTTCTTCCAGCGCCGTAACGTCTCTCTCGACCAACGGTCGTTTAAAAAGTAAAAGCGGACGAGCTTAAACGGGTTTCTCATTATCGGGCGGAAATAACCGGCGGAGATAGTCGGAAGAAACGGGAGCCGATAAGCGGAGGTGGATGTCGATCGTCTGGGTACCCTCTTCGAGCGAAAGAGCGGCTTCCTTTAATTCCTCGAAGGTCGCGTAGGTCCGGGTTATTAGCTTCAGGTTTACTTCGGCGAGGCCGACGAATTGCCCGTTCGCGTAGAGGAAGGCGATTAGTTTTTCTTTGTCTTCCATAGCGCCCCCCATCGGAACATTAACGCGCCCCAGATTATCCCCCCGACGAAGGAAGCTCCGACCGAATTATCGGTATCTTTTCCGAAAATGGATTGGGAGAAGAGGGCGATAAGGATAAACCCGCCGAAGAAGACGATCCACCAGAGCGGCGACCGGAGGTAGCTCATCTTTCGTTCTTCTTCGCGAAACCGAGTGCGATTAATTTTTCGTTCTCTCCCATAGCGTTTTAACTTTCGTTCTACGGGAGACCGCTCTTCCCGAAAGAAGAGCGGGATTCCCGAAGAATCTTTCCGTACCTAACCAGACCTTACCCGACCGAACCCAACCTTACCCTACCAAACCGGACCCCTAACTTTCGTTCGGGAGACTACCGCTCTCCGAAAAGAACGATAGGATTCCCGAAAGAATCTTTCCGCACCGGACCGTACCTAACCGGACCAGACCTAACCATACCTTACCGCACCCACGAGATTTTACTCTCCGGAGACCGCTCCTCTCGAAAGAGAAGCGGGATTCCAGAAGAATCTTTCCGTACCGAACCGCACCCTACCGTACCATACCATACCTGACCGTACCGCACCTAACCGAACCCAAACGGGTTACCCGTCTGGAGTCTACCCTCCATCGCTGAAGGATAGAACCCAAACCTCACCTTACCATACCGCACCGAACCTCACCTTACCGAACCACACCGCACCGCATCCCGCGCTTTCGTTCGGGAGACTACCTCTCCGAAGAGAAGTAGGATTCCCGAAAGAATCTTTCCGGACCATACCGAACCTAACCCGACCGTACTCTACCAGACCGGACCAAACCCCACCCAGATTTTTACTTCCGGAGACCGCCTCTCTTAACGAGAAGCGGGATTCCAGAAGAATCTTTCCGGACCAAACCTCACCATACCAGACCGGACCACACCTCACCGCACCTCACCGTACCCACGAGATTTTACTCTCCGGAGTCTACCCGCTCCCCCGAAGGCGAACGGGTAGGATTCCCGAGAGGAAGTAGGGTTACTTCGAATCTCCTAATTCACGGAGTTTACGCATCTTCAATAGGCTCTTCCGGCCCCTATCCATTACTCCGACGTAGAAGGCGCTATTCTCGGCCTGTTTATCGAGTTGGCGCTTGGCGCTATCGGTCATTCCCGTTTGGTCGACGCGGACGGTCCGAACCGCCGTCGATTTTAACCGGTTCATTACTTTCCGAATATCCCGGGCCGTTTGAGTAGCCATGCTCTCCTGGGAAAGGAAAGCGTAGCCTTCGCCGGGACGCTTGTCGTGCTTTACGAGTTCGTCGGTCCGGTCGGTTAGGTAATAGCCCCGGGTCTGAAGGATTACCCGTAAACTAAGCATCCCCCAATCGAACTTCTTCTTCTCGTCTTCCTTCCGGCGAAGCCGGTCGGCGAGCGGAACCGTATTAACCGCCGACCCATCCTCCCGGATTTCGATTACGTTAACGTCGATTCCGATCCGGTCGTAGAAATAGGAGATAGGGAAGAATTTCCCGTAAGCTCCTACCCCGTCCTTTAACATATCCTCGACCGTCGCTTTAATACCCGTCGGGATAGGGCGCTCGGCGACTTGAGCGGCGAGGATCCGTAATTCCTCCATATCTTCCCGGAGTTCCCTTTCGGTATCTTCCGCGCTCATTAGACTAACGCCTCCTCTTCGAGCCCGGTTTCGGCGTTAAGCGCCGCCCCGTTTACCGAATCGATCGTTACGGTAAACTTCCCATACTTCGTAATCCAATCCCCGAGCCCGTAGAACCGACCGGCGAAGACCATTATCTCTTCGAACAGCTCCAGATTCGCGACGAATTCCGGCTGGATAATCAACTGGAAGTGGATACTCCAACCATGGAAACAAGGCCTTACTTTCGCGATCCGGCTATCGTCGATTACGACCGACTTCCGAAAGCGGAACTCGGGATGGTCGAAGAGTCGCTTTGGATCCTGCTCCCCGGGATAACGGAGTTTAACCTCGGCGTCGTTAACGACGGAAGCCTCGCTATCGACCCCGGTTACTAGATACCCTCCCCGGATATACTGCGACTTATACAATTTACGCGCCGCCTTCGAGATGCAAGCGTCGATAATATCCGTCGGGATACAGACGCCGAGCGTATCGCTTAGGTAGAGCGCCCCTTCGAACTGGGTCCGGGCGTAGGCTATCTCTAGCTCGTCCGACTTCTGTTCTTTCCAGGCCGCTCTCGCGATCTTCGTCGCGATCGCATACCGATCGAGCGGATCGGCCATATCGCCCCGATTCATTACTAGCTTCCCCGTCCCGGTCCAGGTTACCGAGAGTACCTCCGAATTTAAAGCCTCGGAGGCTTTGGCTCTTTTTCGATCTGTCTTTTTAGGTCTACCCATTTTATTTATCTCTTTTTCTAATTCGCCGAAAAGTTCGAAACTAACATTTAATTTCGAGTTCAACTGTCCGGCTCGTTTCCGCCCTCCCTTTCTTTAGGAGGAAGAGCGATCTACGAACCTACATTTCGCTCAGGTTTTTCGTTTTAATGGCGAAGGAAAATAAACATAGCAATTAAGAACCCCCAGCTAAACCCGAAGGCGATCGTCCCCGCCCAGTTTATTAGCTCCCTCGAACGGGCGAGTCGGCGTTCCGACTCGGTAAGATTTAAATCTCTCTTAAAGTTAGCTAATTCGTGTTCGACCCAATCTTTAGTAGCTAGCTTCTCGTGACCTTCTAATTCGTTATAGTGCATATTTAATGGAAGATGTAGTGTATTACCAGCGAGACGATAAGGGTTAGGGAAGGGACGACGATCTGTAGCCAAAAGGAATTACGCAAACTCGCGATCGAATCGCGTAAACTACTAACCTCGGCCCGGAGGACTTGCATCCGGTCGGTTAACTCGATCCGTAAATCGGAGAGATCCCGCTTCGTCGCCGCGCTCTCTAAGTCGTCGCTCATTTCGAATGGCTGTTGTTAATTAAGTAATACATCGCCCCGAGAAGAACGGTTGTCTGGGCGGTAAAGAGGGCCGTTAGGAGGCCGAGGAATCTCCAAGTTAGGAGATGTAGTTCCTTATGGAGATCGGCTTTCGTCACGAAAGGAGAGAGATCGATTTTGTTAAACATTATTTTCCTCCAGCGAAACGCTACTAACCGCGAAAACCGGGATAAAGGTCTCCTCGTCGTCCCCCTCGTAGATAACGAGGGTAATCCCTTTACCCGAGGGGTGCGTACTAACGAAATCGCCGGTAGGTATCCGGAAGCGACGCCCATCGTTAAGGTAGACGCTAAAAGCGACGTTACCGTGTTTAGCGGCTAAGATCTGTTCGACGACGGTCATATTATTTCGTCGCCGCCGGTAACCGGTTCCTAATTTCTCGGAGATCGTTTCTAATCTCCGAGACGTCGCTCTTAACGTCGGCGAGGGCGAAATTTAGAATAAACCAGACCACCGCCGACCCGACCGCGATATTCGTCCCGATTAGCCAGAGGATTAACTCGACCCGGAGCTTTTGTAGCTCTTCTTTCGTCGCGAGATGCTTAACTAGCTCTTCGAGGGTTATTAGAGTCCGACTTTCGCTATCGTTATTCGTTTTCGTCTCGGGCATATTACTTCCCTACATTTCGCTCAGAGTTTTCGTTTTTCCGCTCCTCCGATTGCGAGCGGATTCTTTACGAGTCGACCACTTACAATTCCCCGGCTCGTAATCTCCCTCATTGTTTATCCGGTCTAGAACTAAGCCCTTAACCCAGGTCGAAAACATATCGTCCCGGAAATTCTCGAAACTTTCTAACCAGCGATCGCAGACCTTTATCCCCCGTCCCCCCCAATACTTGAAATTGTTAGCCTTCGGACTATAACAACGCCTCTTCATATTGTACCAAGCTTCATAAATTGGATGCTCGCTAAAAGCCGAATCGCTAGCCCCGAAAGTTAACGTTCTCCCCAATCGGATTTCGGTCGCCCGATGCATCTTCGCTATTACTGCCGGGGAACCTTTCCCGGCATGTCCCCCCTTTTTACCCAATTCCGAATACCAGCGGCGGACGGCTTCTGTAACCGGAGGGCTAGAATCTTTCGACATATACCCTATTGAACGGCCATAAGTGTTATTTGTCGGAAAACCGACCCTTCTCTACATTTCGCGTTGTTTTCCGATATTACGACGTAGTAGGTTAGAAGACGGACCGCCCGGGTATTGTCCGAGTCGCCGCCGGAATTGTTAAGCAGTCGCCGCCCGCGAAGAGGTAGGGTTTAAACGGGCGGCGGCGACTCCCCTCCTGAGTGTTCCTCGCCCGAGGAACACTCCCCAGAGGAGACCATTTCAGAAAAAACGCCCGAAACGTCCTTAATTCCCCGGGGATTCCGGAATGGAGCCCGAAAAGGTAACGACCGAAACGAAGAGGAGATCGAACCCCGTGTTAGAGAGGTCTCTAACACTCTATCCGAGGAGACCATTTCAGAAAAAACGCCCGAAACGGCCTTAATTCCCGGGAAATTAGTAAGACGGCCCGCCCGCCCGCCCGATAGACGGCTTAGGTTTCGACGGGCGGGCGGGCGACTCCTCTCCTAAGTCGGTTTCCCCGGGCGGGGAAACCGAGCCCGAGGAGACCATTTCAGAAAAAACGCCCAAAACGTCCCTAATTCCCCGGGGAATTAGTAATACGTACCGCCCGCCCGACGCTAGACTAGGGTTTCGGGCGGGCGGGCGGTTTCGGGAACGATCTCCCAATACCGCCGCGCCTCTTCCGGAGCGACGACCTCGCGATAATGCTTCTTCAGGACGGTTTCCGAATGGTCGGCCTGGTCCGCCGTCCAGACGAACCCGTGGACCGCGACCGCGTAGGAGGCGAAGGAGTGGCGGAGGACGTTCGGGGGCCACTCTATTCCTAGGGTTTCTTTTAAGCGCCGGACCTCCAGATCGAAACGCCGACCGGGTACGAGCGGACCTTCCCTTTTCGCGAGCGGCTCTAAGATCGCGGCGAGGTTTTCCGGAATCGAGATAAGCTTCCGGCGACCGTTTTTAGACTTGGAGAAGGGGAGGTCGATTAGTCTTCTATCGAGTTTAACCTCGGACCAATCCAGCCGCTCAACCTCGGCGCGGCGTAGGCCGGTAAAGGCGTTAACCGCGAAGACCGGTAACCAATCCGGCGAGACCGCCGAAAGGACGGCCCGTAATTCCTCCGGCGTAAAGACGGAGACCCGGTGGCCGTTATGGGGATCGGAAAACTTCGTTACCTCGGCGAGCGGATTCTTTTCGATTAGGTTCCATTCCCGGGCCGCTAGCCGGAACATCGAAGCGATGTACCCGAGAATCTTATTTCGGGTTTTAACGGCGAGCGGTAACCGCGAGAGCCACTCCTTAACGTCCCCGGCGAGGATTTTATCGATCGGCGTTTCGCCGTACCGGGCCCGGAACTTGGATACCACGTCGCGCATCGTTTCGAGATGGCGCGAGGAAACCTCCCGGGCCGCGACCCGCCGCCCGTATTCGGCGAGAACTTTATCGGCGAGAACGTTTCCCGTCGGCGCGGGGGCTCGGCGGAATTCCTTTAAGTAGAAGTCGGTCGCTTCGCGGAGAGTACGCCCGATCGCCGCGAGGTCCGCGATGCAGCCCGAAACGTAAATCTGTTCCTCCGGGGAGAGCTTAACCGACGTACCGAACGCCTCGATTTTCCGGTTCCGGTCGAAAGCTTCGCGCTTCGCCTCGCGTTCCGTCTCGAAATAGATCCTTTCCCGACGCCCGTTCGAGCGCCGTTGGATCATCCACGTCCGCTTCCCGTTCGGGCGTTTAAGTTTAACGGCGATAAAAAGGGTCGTAGTCGGCGTTCGCATACGCCAAATAGTATCGACCCCCGGTAAGTCTACTTAAGACCGGAAAGCCGTATTCGGGCGTATTTTCGGCGTATTTTAGGGACCGCTTTACCAGTGCGCCCTGGAGAGAAAAGGTTTAAGCGTACGTTTTCGAGTCCCGTACGCGCTGGAGTAAGCTTAGGAACGGTAAGACCGATATAGGTCTAAAAAGGCGTCGAGATCCTCCTTACGGAAAGAAAAGGCCCGGTAGTGGGGCTTCGAAAAGACGATCCGCCGGTCGAGGCATAAATCTTTTAAATGGCGCTGGGTAACGCCGAGATATTCCGCCGCTTCTTCCAGATTAAAATTCCCGGACGAAGGAGGGCCGCCGGGACGGAGCCGCTCCCGGAGAGTAAACTGGCCCGGGAAGTAGGCGTTTAGGATCGCGTAGGGGTCGTTTAGGTACACGGCTTTATAGAACGGGGTCGACGTAGTTACCGCCCGTAAATCGGGATTATAACGACGAAAAGCTCCGGGACGCTGAGTGGCGCTCCGGAGCGATCCCGTTCCCCCGTTCCGGTTTCTTCTACGGGACGCCTGGATTCTCCCTCGTAAAACGGGTATTTCCCAAATTGAAACGGGAGAGAGCTGGTGGATGAGGCGGTGGAGGCTTCCTCCACCCCTCATCACCAATTCTTGGACTACAAATACTAATTACCGAGAAAGGCGTTCCCCTTTCTTCCCTATTATTATTATGGTCCAAGAATTTGAACAAGAAGAGTATAAGAATATCGATATAGAAGTATAAGAAAGGGGAACGCCCCGGCCCCGTTTTTTACTTCGGCGTCTCTTCCAGGAGGATCCGTACTTTTCCGCCGCGAGTCCGTCCGTTTCCGTAGGTCCGCTCGTACCTTTTTACGGTTATCCGGAAAGAGGTCCGATTATCGGCGATCCGGGCGTTCTCGAAGAAACGGAGAAGCGCCGTCGGGGAAGAAAGGAGGTAGTGTACCTCGGGGATCGCTCTCCAGAGTTTCGTCGGCGTCGGCGCTTTCCGGGCGACGGTCGTCATTAACCCTCTCCCGGCGAGGTAGGGTAAAAACTCGGCCTTAAACGTCCGGTAATAGGCCCGCTTTTCCTCGTCGGAAAGCTCGACCGTTTTAAGTTCTCCGTTCGCGATTAACATAAGCGCTTCTTCCACTTTAAGAACGGCTTCGGGAAACCGTTCGATCGGAATTCGAAAGATTAGAGCCGCGGTCGTAATTATTCCGCCCGGGAGCGTTCGTCTATTTCCCCATTCGGTAAACGCCCCCCCGTCGAAAGCCGAGACCCGTAACCCGGGGTAATCGAGGAGCCGGAAATAGGTTCCTTTCGGAGCGGTCTCGATCCGGTCTTCGAGCCAGTAACGCAAGATTAAGAGAACGGTTTCCGGTCGGTTCTTCGTCTCTTTCCAAATTCGGGCGATCGTTTCGGGCGAGATCTTTTTAAAGGCGCGGCTAATCGACTTTACTTCATCTTTAGGGGGTATAGGTTCCATTTGGAAAATACTGGTTCTTCTTGAAGAGGCGATCCTGTCCGGGATCGCCTTTTCGTTTCGGGGTTTAAAAAGTGGACGCCGGAGAAATACCGGGCCGTCCGGGGGGAGATAATTTTCGAACGAAACGAAAAATTTCGCTTCCGTCGGCGGGGGAAAAGCCGTACGATCCGGACCGTTAACATATGATTTAGTCCCGGGTTTAGTTTGGCGACGAGACCCGGGACTTTTCTTTTCTAGCGGAAAGCCTCGCCGGAGGCGAGATAAATAAAAGCGGGGACGATCGCGCTAGCCGGAAATGCGTAAGTCGATCGCACGTCGTCGCGTTGGGGCTCGTACTCCCCGGGGACGTGGCTGGTGTAACCCCAGCTCCCGGCACCTCTTTCTAAGTAAGCGTTTTCCGGCTCGTAGTTCCTTTCCGGGATGTTCTACGAGAAACGCCGCTACGGATTCGGTCCGACCTTCGACGAAGCGACGGCGATCCGGGTCTACGAGCTTTTAAAAGCCGGGAATCTCGTAAAGAATATCGCGCTCGAAACCGGCTTAACGGAAGCCCAGGTCGGCTCGCTCCGTTCGGGAGGGACGCGGACTTACCGTTACCTCTTCGTAAAGTACGAAGTTTTTATCCGGAAGATAAAAATGTCCCGGAGCGAGAAGCCGTTCGACTACGTCGACGACGGTTTCGATCTCCGGAATTGTAACCCGGCCTTACGGAACCGGGCGGACGAAAAGCTGCTAACCGACCCGTGGCGAGTTTATAAGTTATCGCTCGAATCGCCGAACCTAATGCCGATGAATCCGCCGCCGAAGAAGAACGGTATTTACCGGGCGATTATGGAAGATATAACCGCTAATAAGCACCGGGGCTCTCCCGAATCGGTCGCCGCTTTTAAGCGGATCGAGGGAAATATCGCGAAAGAGCGAGCCCGCGTCCTCTCCGTCCTCGTCGCGAATCCCGCCGGGCTCATAGCGCAGGAGATCGAGGACGTTCTCGAAATAAGCTGTTGCTCGGTCTCGGCCCGGATGGCGGAGCTAAAGAAAGCGGGCCTAATCGTCCGTAAACTCCTTAGGGTCGCTCCGGACGGTAAACCCGAGTACTTACGGCGGAAAACCCGTTCGGGCGCTACGGCGGGCGTCTACGTCGTTCCTACACCAGATTTGGATAGTAAGAATTCCGCCTCCTTAATTGCGACCGAGCTTGGAAGTCGGACGATCCCGTTTAACCGGTCTTAAACGTTGGCGATCGAGAGTTCCTTTAGCTCGAACCGTTCGGTAAAGTAGACGCCGTTCTCTTTATTGAGGAATTGCATTACTCCAATATCCGGATCTCCGAAGCGGACGTTTATTAAAATGCCGGTCCGACCATCCGGCGTTTTAAGGGTTAGACCGACGGCGAGATGATAGGTATCGGAGAGACGTTGTACGATTTCGGGCGTTAGCATTTTAAACGATAATTACGAGTGTTTTGTACCCTTACCGGGCCGCTCGGGAAAATAAGCGGACGGAGACTAGCCGGAGAGTGTCTCTGCATTAGAAATAACCCCGGCAGCGGGCGGATAGATTTTGCTGTCTAGGCCGCTCGCCCCTTTTAATGACGTTCGACGAGGAAATTACTTACCTAGCCGGTCGCGGGTACCGCCTAAAGCGGGTCCGGATTACCGACGTCGAGGAGAAAGGGAATAAGAAAGAAAAAATCCGGGCCGGATTCGAGGTTACAAACGTCCGGGGCGAGTTCTTTCTCTACCGCTTAACCTACGATTTCGATCTAAGTAAACGGCTCCCGTCCGGGAGTAGTTTCGTCGGACGTTTCCTTACCGCCGGAGAAGCTTTCTTCCGGTCGCGGTAAACGGTAATTATCGGGCGCTTATGAACGACGAAAATATTTTACGGATTCCGATTACTTTAAAGAAACGGACCAAATCGGAAACGGCGGCCTATTTTGAGGGATTTCTTTCCGGCCTTATTTCGGCGAAATCTGCTATTTCGAAATCGATCGAAAATTACGAGGCGACGCTGAAGCTGACGATCGAAGATTACGAGGAGGCGTTAAAGCGCGACCGCCGACCGACGGAGGAAGAGAGATGAATAGATTGGAGAGGCTGGAAAAGGAAGTTGAGAAGCTAAAGAAACTAATCCGGGAGCGTCCGCCGCCGATTCTGGATTGTAGCGGAGTCGTCTTTCATCCCGGGGTTAAAGTCGTCGGGAAAATAAGTCTTCCCGGGCGAGGGGAATAAATGAATCGATGGGCCTATCTCCGGTTTCTCTTCCGGTTAAAGGAATTCTCGGCGTCGCTTTTCGGACGTCGGTCGCCGGTTACTCGCTTCTTCTTAAACCGGATGCTAGCCGAGGCTCGAAATTATGACGAGACCGGGCGTACTTAGAGT
>Ga0210402_10006672_pt1 | contig 10196 bp, 12 predicted proteins | sample IncBWC7MmetaG_FD_161055 | JGI IMG/M metagenome (GOLD analysis project Ga0210402, IMG submission 161055) | Forest soil microbial communities from Barre Woods Harvard Forest LTER site, Petersham, Massachusetts, United States - Inc-BW-C-7-M | ecosystem: Environmental > Terrestrial > Soil >...
CGCGGTGAGGGACAAATTTCACCGATTGACGGGGCCCATCGCCGGCGCTGAGGCAGCGCAAATGCTCGAGCGTGCCTTCGGATTGCTCGATTGTGAGTCCGGCGCCGCAGGCCTGTTCGATCTGATCGAACAGGCCAGCACCGCCGGCAGCTTGAGGGATCAAAATTGCTGAACGAGCCGTTCAGGTGCCGACGGCGTCACCGACGCACTTCTTGGTGAAGCTTGTCTTCGCCGCACCGTTGAGCTTTTTTTCGGCCGCCTGGGTCGTACAGGAGGTCGTTGCGTCCTTTTCACATTTTGTCATGAAACTCTTGAGCGCCGCGCCGGCCAGCTTTTTGTCGGAAGCCTGGCTTTTGCACGTGGCGTCTTGTGCAAAGGCGGTCGCCGCGAGTGTCGAGAGCAGTGCTGCCAGCAATATCTTCTTCATCGGATCCTCCTTGATGGTGATCGGCACACATCAACGCCCCCCTCCGAGCGTGGTGGCACGCGGCTATATACGCGCATCGGCAGCAAAATCCAATGATTGCAATTGGTCAGGCGGTTCACCGCCCAGCGCCACGGAATCAGCGCGCCGCACCCGCTGCGACGTGAAGCCCGCACTCCGTCTTGCCGTCGTGTTCCCACCACCAGCGGCCAGCCCGTTCGGGCTCTCCAGGCTGTACCGCGCGCGTACACGGCGCACATCCTATTGATAAAAATCCCTTTTGGTGCAACGCATTGATCGGGATCTCGCGGGCGAAGGCAAATTCTTCCAAAGCTTGGCGGGACCAATCGATCAGCGGGTTGAACTTGAGCAGATTGCGCTCTCCATCCGCAATCACCAGGCCGACCTTCGCGCGATCGATCGACTGGTCGGCACGCAAGCCGGTGATCCATCCTTGCGCGCCCGCCAGCGCCCGCGTGAGCGGCTCGACCTTTCGCACGTCGCAACAGGCGATGCGCGCCTCTTTCGCATAATAGAATCCGTTGATGCCTTGGGTCGTGACGAGATCTTCAAGCGCCGCATGGTGCGGATAGATCGCCCGGATACGGCGGCCATAGCGCTGCTCGGTTTGTTCCCAGACCGCATGCGTTTCGGGGAACAACCGGCCGGTGTCGAACGTGACGATATCGATGTCGAGCCCAGCCTCGCAAATGTGATGAAGGATGACCTGATCTTCCAAGCCGAAACTGGTGGTGAAAACGATCGCTCCTTGCAATGCATTGCGGATAGCAGCAAGGCGCCCGGTCAAATTCAGGCAGGCAAGCGCGCGATCGAGGTCGGCCGCCCGGGCGGCGAGAGCATGGGACTTTTCCGACGCAAGCGGGGCGGTTTGAGACCCGTCTTCGAGTGCAAGCACCAAGCCGCCGCCCGCGATGTAGCCGCCAACATCAAGCACAATACGGCCGGTGCCCGGATTGGCCTCGTATCGATCGGCCGCAATCGGATTGGACAGTGTAATCTCCACTTCGCCGACCTGATTTTGGCCGATCTGATTTTGGCCGACCTGATTTTGACCGACTGTGTTGCGGTTCGTTGCCGACTGGTCGCCCGGATCTATCGTATTGCGGATCTTCGTAACGGTGCCGCGGGTCTCCGCGGTGCCAATCCGCACCGAGACGAATGCTCGTGTGGCAAGGGGGGAGTCCTGCAGCCAGAAAATCCGCGCTTTAAGGCGCCGCCCTGATGGGGCTCGGCTTTCTGCATGTGCGATGACGTCGCCACGCGCAATGAACAGCTCGCGATCGAGCATAATGCCGACCGATTGTCCGGCGCCAGCTTCGCTCGGCTCGGGGTCGCCGTTACCGGGCCACGCCTCGATGCTGCGCACGAGCGCGCGTTTGCCTGACGGTGCCACCGCGATTTCATCGCCGACCGCGATCCGGCCGCTTTGAATCCGGCCCGCTACGATTCGGCGGTCATCGAACCGATAGACCGCCTGCACCGGCAGCCGCAGCGGCAACGCGGTCGCAGGCCGGGCCGGTGCGAAGCGATCGAGGGCCTCGATCACGGTCGGTCCCCGGTACCATTTGATTGCCGCGGTTCGCTCGATAACACCGTCGCCGTGGCGCGCCGAAATCGGGATGACGGCCGCAGGCTTGAGCCCGAAGTCGACCAGACGGGCCGTGATTTCGGTATCGATTTCCCGGAAGCGGCCGTCGTCGTAACCTACGCGGTCCATCTTGTTGATGACCACGACCACTTGCCGGATGCCGAGCAGATGCAACAGATAGGCATGGCGCAGCGTCTGGTCCCGTACTCCTTCGGCCGCGTCGACCAGGAGGACCGCGGCGTCCGCCTGCGACGCGCCGGTGATCATGTTACGCAGGAATTCGGCGTGCCCGGGGGCGTCGATCAAGACGAAATCGCGGGCCGGCGTACGAAATCGAATCTGGCTTGTGTCGATGGTGATGCCCTGATCACGCTCGGTCTGCAGCGCATCCAGCAGGAACGACCATTCGAATGCCATGCCGCGCCGGGCGCTCACCGCCTTAAGCTGCTCGAGTTTGCCGTCCGGCAAGCTTCTGGTTTCGGACAGCAATCGTCCGATCAAGGTCGATTTGCCATGGTCGACATGGCCGACGATGACGATACGGACCAGCGGACGCGAGGTTGCGATTTGCGGTTTCGGCGTAACGGCAACCTCGGCAGAAACATGAGCATTCATGACGGAGTTACCCTGTGACGAGAGGAGAAAGCAGCTACCTACAGATATCCAGCCACGCGCAATCGCTCGAAGGCGTCCTCAGCTTCGTGATCCATGGCGCGGCCGGCGCGCTCGGGAGTCCGCGTGATATCGAGTTCAGCGATGATCTCATCAATCGAGCGGGCTTGCGATGGCATCGGAAACGTGATGTCGGCATCGCCGAGCGAGCGATATCGTTTGCCGTCGTTGGCGAGATAGAGCGGAATGATCGGAATGCCTTCACGCCGGGTGTAGGCCCATATATCGGTCTCGGTCCAATTCAGAATCGGATGGACGCGCAAGTGAGCGCCGGCCGGAAGTCGGGCATTGAAATGATCCCAGAATTCCGGCGGCTGGTCGCGTATCGCCCAATGGCCCTCGAGGCCGCGCGGCGAGAACACCCGTTCCTTGGCGCGAGTCGGTTCCTCGTCGCGTCGAATACCGGCGATAAGGCCGTCAAAACCGTGCTTGGCAAGGGCAAGCTTCAACCCCTCGGTCTTGCGGGCCGCCGAACGGGCGGCGGGCGGCAGCGTGGGGTCGACGGCTTCGATCGGCGGACAAGGCTCAACGATCAGATCGAGGCCCCATTCGGCAGCGTAGCGATCGCGGAATGAATACATCTCGGGAAATTTCTTTCCCGTATCCACATGCATGGCTGGGAACGGCACGTGACCGAAAAACGCCTTGCGGGCAAGCCATATCATCACGTTGGAGTCCTTGCCGAGGGACCACAGCAAGGCGAGCTTTCTCATGCGGGCGAACGCCTCGCGGAAAATGAAGACACTCTGGGCTTCGAGTTCGTCGAGCCGGTCCATGCGTCACTCCAATTCCGAGCCGGGCGCAAGACGGACGCGGAGTCCGCTGATGTTTGACGACATTAGAATTTGACAGCAAAGCCGGGACGTCGGTTCGACGGCGAAGGCTTCGTCCAGCCGATCCTCCTCCTCGGGGGTCGGCGGATGCAGCTGCTCGATCCAGGGCTGATCCACGTAGACATGGCAGCCCGCACAGGCGCAGGCACCGCCGCAGGTTGCCTTCAGGTCGATACCCCAATCACGAATAACCTCCATGACGCGCCAGCCATCAATTGCGGGCAGCGCGTGCTCGCAGCCGTGACGATCGACCACGAGAAGGAAAATTCCGTCGGGAGGAGTTCGATTGGCAGCGTGTTCCAAGATGGACCTCGACGGTAGAAGAAATATTTTCTATTTGAAGCCTCGTTCCCATATCTATATAGAATTTCATTCTCGTCAACGGGGAATTTTTCAGATGCGTTTCCTGCTAAATCTTTCCGTGCCCGGGCGTCCTCGTGTCAATGAGGTCGAATCTGTGACTGACGCTCCGATGAACCCGTTCCACGGCCGCGAGGGACACGGACGCTCATTTATGAAGGCCGTCAGCTGGCGAACGGTCGGCACAATCGACACATTCATCATCAGCTTCTTCGTCACCGGCAAGGTAACCCTCGCCGGCAGTATCGCCGCAGTCGAGGTCGTGACCAAGATTATGATCTACTACTTGCACGAACGCGTGTGGGCTGTAGTACCCTGGGGACACCGTTAGGCCCTGACGTTGCGGCCGCCGAACCTCTGAGGCCGCGGCAGCCTGTCTATAAATTCGTATCCGACTGACGGGGTTCGTTATGCCCTCAACTCCCGGCGACCTATTCGCATTCCTCGACCGCCTGAAAATCCCCTACTCCACCGTGTCGCATCCGCCGTTGTTTACTGTCGAGCAATCCCGCGAGTTGCGTGGGACAATCCGCGGCGGACATACCAAGAACCTGTTTCTCAGAGACAAGCGCGGTGCCTGCTATCTCGTGGTGGCGAGCGAGGACGCAGCAATTGACTTGAAAGGCCTTCATAGCCGCCTGGGCGCCAGCGGCCGGTTCTCGTTCGGATCGGCAGATGCCCTGCGGGAGCTGTTGGGGGTGGAACCCGGCTCGGTCACTCCTTTCGCCGCGATCAATGACGTTGCGGGCAAAGTTGTGGTTGTGCTCGACTCCGCTATGTTGGCACATGAGCTTTTGAACTATCATCCCCTCATTAATACCATGACGATCTCCATCTCGCGGGATGGCCTAATAACGTTTCTCAAGGCCTGCGGTCATGAACCGCGCATCGAAACTGTTTCGGAGCCGGCTCTTGCTTCAGTGCTGTAAGGTTGCGATTGCAATCGCGTCGTTGCTCACCATTTAATCGGGATCTATATGGGGTTCTTGCCTCTCGCGACACAAAGAAAGGTCGATTGGATGAATGTCGGAGTTGCGGCGGCGACGGCCGATGATCTTGTCAGGGACACTACAACACAGACCTTCAGGAGGGACGTGATTGAGGAATCGCGTCGACAGCCGGTTCTTGTCGACTTCTGGGCGCCATGGTGCGGACCGTGTAAGCAACTCACACCGATTCTGGAAAAAGCGGTGCGTTCCGCCAAAGGCGCGGTCAGGCTAGTCAAGATGAACATTGACGAGCACCCGGCGATACCCGGTCAAATGGGAATTCAATCCATCCCGGCCGTTATTGCTTTCGTCAATGGGCAGCCCGCAGACGGCTTCATGGGAGCCTTGCCGGAAAGCCAAGTTACCGCTTTCCTGGCGCGCCTCACCAAGCAGGAGATCCGCAACGAGGAAAAGGAGCTGCTCAAGTCGGCCGACGCCGCACTGGTGGCGGGAGACCCGGCAGGGGCGGCGGAACTATATTCGGAACTTCTGGCCGGCGACCCGGCCAATGTGCACGCGCTCGCCGGTCTCGCGCGATCCTATTTGGAGACCGGCAACATCGAGCAGGCCAAACATACGTTGGCACAAGTACCGGAAGCCAAGCGAAATGATACCGCAGTGGCGGCGGCGCGTGCCGCCCTTGAAGTCGCCGAACAGGCGGCTCACCTTGGACCAGTAGCCGAGCTGGAACAGAAGGTCGCCACCAACCCGCTCGATCACCAGGCGCGGTTTGATCTTGCCATAGCGTTGAATGGAAATAACCGTAGGCAAGAGGCGCTCGACCAATTGATCGAGATCGTGCGCCGCGATCGTAAATGGAACGATGACGCCGCGCGCAAGCAGTTGGTCCAATTCTTCGAGGCCTGGGGCCCGACTGACGAACATACTGTCTCAGGGCGCCGGCGGCTGTCTTCGATCCTGTTTGCCTGATCGGTTCCGCTGGCTTGATGAACCCGCTCCCTACCCTCCCCCCGCATGAGGGGGTAAGGAGAGGGTGAACGGTAATCGAGGGGCGCCGCCCCATGCATGGGCTAGTTAATTCGGCCGCCCCATGGGCTAGCTAATTCGGGAGTGCAGCGATGCCGATGAACACGGTCTATCGCGGTCCCGCCGATTTGCCCGGGACCATACCGGTGTTTCCCCTGGCCGGAGCACTGCTCCTGCCGCGCGGGCAAATGCCCCTCAACATTTTCGAGCCACGTTACATTGAAATGGTGGATGACGCATTGCGCGACCGCCGCCGCTTGATCGGGATGATACAGCCGGATCCTGCGCATCCCGGCACCGAAGATCGACCAAACCTTTACAAAATCGGTTGCGTAGGCCGCATCACCCAATTCGCTGAAACGGGCGACGCCCGCTATCTGTTGCAACTCACCGGCGTTGCCCGCTTCCGCATTGTGGAAGAATTGACTGTCGCGACCGCCTACCGCCAATGCCGCGTTGACTTCACGCCTTTCGTCGACGATTTCACTGGCCGTAAAGGCGAGGAACTGGTCGACCGCAAGGCCGTGCTGGCGGCGTTGACATCGTTTCTTAAGGCAAACAATCTTAAAGCCGACTGGCAAGGGATCGAAAACGCCCCGAACGAGGCCCTTGTGAATGCACTCGCCATGATGTCGCCCTACGACCCGGCAGAAAAACAGGCGATGCTGGAAGCCCCCGATCTAAAAACCCGCGCTGAAATCCTAATCGCCGTCACCGAGATTGCCTTGGCCAAGAGCCGAACCGAAGGTGACCCGCCGCTGCAGTAGTCACTATGCTGCGTGGCAAATTATCGTCCGGCTTGAACCAGCCATAAAACCGGGATATCTGGCCTTACTGAAAGAAACCTTTGGATCGTGCCATGAACTCTGCATCGAGCGACCGTCCGTCCAACCTAATCGACCCCAAGCTTCTGGAAATCCTGGTCTGCCCGCTTACGAAAGGTCCTCTCGAGTACGATCCCGAGAAACAAGAGCTGATTTCACGCTCTGCCAAGCTTGCCTATCCTATCCGCGACGGCATTCCTATCATGCTGCCGGAAGAAGCACGCCAACTCGACTAGTCTAGCGTTTCCGCGTTACCTTTCCCTCGCAAGCGGCGGAAGGATAGGGCGGGGCGGTCAGTCGATCGCGCTCACATTTCATCAATCAGCGCATTGCCCAACCGACTCACGGAAGAAACCACATGCTCAAGATCTGGGGAAGGAACACGTCGTCGAACGTTCAGAAGGCGATGTTCGCCATCGGGGAATTGAAGCTCCCGCATCAGCGCATCGACATCGGCGGCCCATTTGGCAAGAACAGAGAGCCCACCTACCTCGCCATGAATCCGAATGGACTCATTCCGACCCTTGAGGAGGACGACGGCTTTTTGTTGTGGGAATCAAACTCTATCATTCGATATCTCGCCGCCAAGCACGGCGCCGGCACGTTGGAGCCGTCGGATCTGCGTGTTCGCGCGCTCGCCAATAAATGGATGGATTGGCAGCTTTCAGTGCTCGGCCCTGCCCTGACACCGGTATTCTGGGGCTTAGTCCGAACGCCCGCCGATCAGCGCGACCATAACGCGATCGCCGAGGGCAAGGCCAAGACAACCGCGGCGGTGAAGATTTTGGACGAGCAGTTCGCCAAGACAGCCCATGCGGCCGGCGACGTGTTTTCCATGGGAGACATTCCGATCGCTATCATGTGCTACCGCTATCGCGAACTGGTGCCTGAGCGCCCGGCGTTCCCGAATTTTGAGCGCTGGTATGCGGCAATCGCTTCACGTCAAGCATTCCGCGATCACGTCTCGAGCGTACCGCTAACCTAAGCCCTCGCCCCGCAGCAGTTTGGGGACTTCTCCCGCAAGTCCCGCGGCTTCACGGATCAACAAACGCTTGAGCGCCGGAAAGCGGTCCACTACGCCGAGGCCAAGATCGCGAGCAAGCCTTAGTGCGTCTGACGGGTCGGAGAACAGCCGATTCAGGCCGTCCGTCGAAACGCACATCGTCATGGTATCGAAACGGCGCCAACGCTGGTAGCGCTCCAGCACGGAGGCGTCGCCCGGATCGATACCAATTCGTACGGCGTCCACAATAGTCTCTGCGAGTGCCGCCACGTCGCGCAGCCCCATGTTCAGTCCTTGTCCGGCAATCGGATGAATGACGTGGGCGGCATCGCCAACCAGCGCGAGCCGTTGCGCGATGAAGCTGCGTGCCACCCACAAGCCGAGCGAATAGGCACGCCGCGAACCCGAGACCACAATGTCGCCGAGCCGCAGGCCGAAACGTTTCTCCAACTCACGGTGAAAATCGTCATCCGATAACGCGACTATCCGGTCGGCTTCCTTGGTCTGCTCGGTCCAGACAATCGAGGAGCGATTGTGACGTAGCGGCAGAATCGCGAAAGGACCAGCCGGAAGGAAATGCTCTTCGGCTCGACCCTGGTGATCGCGCTCATGGGCGACCGTCGTGACAATCGCGGATTGTCCATATGACCAGCCGCTTGTTGCAATGCCGGCGCGTTCGCGCAGATGCGAACGGGCGCCGTCCGCTGCGACGAGGAGCTTGGTCCAGATCGCCGTCCCATCTCGGAGCATGACATTTATGCAAGATGGTTCAGTAGCAAAATCGTCCACTGATGCCGCGACGAGAGCGACGCCGGCCGATACCGCCTTGGCGGAAAGCGCAGCGACCAGCCGACCATTCTCTACCATGTGAGCGAACGGTTCGCCGGGTTCGATCTCACCCCCGAACGTCAGGAATACGGGTCGTACTGAATCCCCGACGCGGCTGTCGGTGACCGCCATGTCGAGGATGGGCTGCGCCTCGTCGGCCACCGCACCCCAAACGCCCAGCGCATCGAACATCCGGCGCGGGGCAGCCGCGATAGCGGAAGCCCGGACATCCTGCCTTGTCCGGCCAAGTTCCGGATCTGCCAAGGTGACGCGAAAATTCCCGCCGAGCGCTTGGCGCAGCGCAATAGCAAGCGCAAACCCGGCAAATCCCCCACCTGCAATCAGAACATCCGAACGACCGTTTGGGAGTGCTGTCAAAATTCGGGGACCTTTCGTTTGGGCGAGGAGATTGGGCTCCGCGTAGAGCATTTCTGGCGCGCTCTGCCTTCATCGGATTGACTGGGCGATGACCGACCGCTGTATCGGCCTGATCGAAATACACTCCACGTGTACCACCCTCGTCGGGGCGCAACCACCGGCCCCTTGACTTTCGATCCGGTCTGCCAAGCATGACTGCGTTGTGCCCGTGCCTCGCTTGAGCTGTGTTGAGATAATCGATGAATTCCGCCCTGCAGGATCTGCTCGCCACCCTTGATCTTGAACCTATCGAGGTAAATCTCTTTCGAGGCCGTTCGCCGCAAGTCGGCTGGCAACGCATTTTTGGCGGCCAAGTGATTGGCCAAGCGCTGGTAGCCGCCTGCCGCACAGTCGAACGGATTGTGGAGCGGCCTCCGCATTCCCTTCACGCCTATTTTTTGTTGGCCGGTGATCCCAAGGTCCCTATCATCTATGAAGTCGACCGTATTCGAGACGGCAGTAGCTTTACGACCCGACGTGTAGTGGCGATTCAACATGGTCACGCGATCTTCGCGATGTCGGTATCATTCCACGGGACCGAGCCGGGTTTGAGTCATCAGGTCGAAATGCCCAATGTACCGGGGCCGGACCAGTTGCCGAGCGACACAGAAATCCGGCAACGGGTCTTGCCGATCATGCCGGATCCGATCAGGCGCTACTTGGAGCGCCAGCGACCGATCGAACTTCGTCCTGTAGAATTCGAGCGTTACCTGGGCAAGAAATTTCCCGACGGTCGATTCAACGTTTGGATACGAACAACCGGCTCCTTGCCGGATGCGGCCGCAATCCATCAATGCGTGCTGGCCTATGCCTCAGACCTGATGCTCCTCGATGCCGCCCTTATCACCCATGGCCGTACGGTGCTTGATAAGAGTGTCATGGCAGCAAGCCTTGATCATGCACTGTGGTTTCATCGACCATTCAAAGCCGACGATTGGTTGCTCTATGCCCAAGACAGCCCCAGCGCAGGCGGCGCGCGGGGTTTTGCCCGAGGTTTGATTTTTACTCGAAATGGAACCTTGGTGGCATCGGTTGCCCAGGAGGGCTTGTTAAGAGAACGCCTTGAAATATGACAGCCCCAAATGCATCGCAGAGATGAAAATGTGTGCAGATGTCGCACGCACGCCGCCTCCGGTGCATATCATACGCAACTCTCTCGTAATGTTAGTGATTTAGGAAGTCTCGGCAGGGTTCCGATGCAGCTATGCGCTGCCGGATGAACGATTCCTTTTGCCGTAAAATGTAGCATC
>Ga0210402_10006673_pt1 | contig 10196 bp, 9 predicted proteins | sample IncBWC7MmetaG_FD_161055 | JGI IMG/M metagenome (GOLD analysis project Ga0210402, IMG submission 161055) | Forest soil microbial communities from Barre Woods Harvard Forest LTER site, Petersham, Massachusetts, United States - Inc-BW-C-7-M | ecosystem: Environmental > Terrestrial > Soil >...
GGGAGACCTTCGTGCTCCTCTACGGCGACGTGAAAGCCTCCGAACACGACGCCTATCAACAGGTGATCAGCCCCTGGGAGCGCCAGCACCTGCTCTTGAACGTGTAGCAATCCCCGCTTGACAGAATAGTAAGTTATTGCTTACCGTAAGCCATGACTTACAAAACGACATTGGATGCTCTGGCCGATCCGACGCGGCGACGGATTTTCGAACGGCTCAGAACAGGGCCAAAAGCCGTTGGCGCGATCGCCAAAGGACTTCCGGTGAGCCGGCCGGCGGTATCGCAGCACCTGAAGGTATTGAAGGAAGCGCATCTCGTGCAGGACGAGACGGAAGGGGCGCGGCGCATTTACCGCATCGATCCACGCGGCCTCGGCCCCTTACGCGCCTGGCTCGACCGCTTCTGGGACGATGCGCTGGAATCGTTTCGGGCCGAAGCGGAGAAACACGGAGAGCCAAAATGACGTTCATCCGCGTCGCGCCCGTGCGCAAAAGCATTCTCGTGAATGCGGCCCAGACGCACGCCTTCGACGTTTTCGCCAGACGCTTTGATGCGTGGTGGCCCAGAGAACATCACATCGGCAAACCGGCGATGAAGGAAGCGGTGATCGAGCCGCGTGCCGGCGGACGCTGGTACGAAAAAGGCGAAGATGGTTCGGAATGCGATTGGGGCAGGGTGCTCGCCTGGGAGCCGCCGGAGCGGCTCGTGCTGTCGTGGACCGTCAACGGAAAGTTTCAAATCGACGAGACCGTTGAAAGCGAAGTCGAGGTACGTTTCATCGCCGAAAGCGAGCGCGTCACGCGCGTCGAACTCGAGCACCGCATCGCCGCGGAGGACGCACAAACACTTCGCGAAGCCGTGGATTCGCCCCGCGGCTGGGGGAGCCTGCTTGAAATCTATGCGAACAAAGCTGCCGCTTGACCGAATGAATGATCACAAACCTTAAACCAAGGAGAGAAAGATGTCGCTCAAACTGTACGTCTTCCCGCCCAGCCCGCGCGCCTTCAAGGTGCTTCTCGCGGCGCACCAGTTCGGACTTCCCTACGAACTCCGCCTCGTCGATCTGACGAAGGGCGACCAGAAAGCGCCGGCATTCCTCGCGCTCAATCCGAACGGCCGCATGCCGGTGCTCGATGACGATGGATTTGTGCTGTGGGAGAGCAATGCCATCCTCGAATATCTCGCGTCCAAAGCCGGTGGCACGTGGCTGCCGCGCGAGGCCCGCGACCGTCTCGCGCTCACCAGGTGGCTTTATTGGGACAGCAATCACTGGGATCCGACCTGCGCGATTTTCGTGTTTGAACGGCTCGTCAAGCCGTTCTTTGGCCTCGGCGAAACCTCCGAAGCCGAAATCGCGAAAGCCGGGACGACCTTTCACCGCCTCGCCGGCGTCTTGAACGGTGAACTCGAAAAGCACCGCTATGTCGCCGGAGACGCGCTTACCATCGCCGATCTTGCGATCGCCTCGTCGCTCTCCGTCGCCGAGCGCGTGAAATACCCGCTGGAGAACTACCGCGCGATCCAGCGCTGGCATGCCGACCTGAAGGCGCTTCCGGCATGGGCGCAAGCGGCGGCGTTGCAGGACGGCAAAGCCGGCTGATCCAACGGCCCGCGGCTTTCCTGCCGCGGATCGTCCTGCTAGGGTGGGGCGCGATGACTTCGAAGCGCGCCCTGCTCATTCTCTGTGCACGAATAGGGTTCAACCCCTAGTCCGCTCTCTCGTTGCGCGCGGCGCCGTTCGCGCGGGAACCCATCTTCCCTCAACCGAGAGAGCAATCATGCAGCAAAGCAGCACCCACAATCTGACAAGCCATTGGAAGGCGCTCGACGCGGCGCATCACATCCATCCCTTTTCCGACGCAGGCGCGCTCATTCGCGAAGGCGTGCGCGTCATCACGCGCGCCGACGGGGTTTATCTGTGGGATTCCGAGGGGCACCGGCTGATCGACGGCATGTCGGGACTGTGGTGCGTACAGGTCGGCTACGGCAATCGCGAACTTGCCGATGCCGGTTACGAAGCGCTGAAGACGCTTCCCTATTACAACCATTTCTTCAAGACCACGAATCCGTACACCGTCGAACTCGCCGCGAAGCTTGCGACCATTCTTCCCGCGGGCCACAGCCACGTTCTCTTTGCGAACTCGGGTTCGGAAGCGAACGATTCCGCGCTCAAGCTCATACGCTATTTCTGGAATCGCGCCGGCAGGCCGGAAAAGAAAATTCACCTGTCGCGGGACTATTCCTACCACGGCGTGACAATGGCGGCGGCGTCGCTATCCGGCCTCACGCCGATGCATCCGCAATGGGATTTGCCGCTTCCGGGATTTGCCAAAGTGCCGACCCCTTATTGGTTCGGCGCACAGGCCGCGGGCTACGGCGATATCGGCCCGGAAGAATTCGGGCTGCTGATGGCCGGCCGGCTTGAGGCCCGCATTCGCGAACTTGGCCCGGATCGCGTCGCGTCCTTTTCCGCTGAGCCGGTACAGGGCGCGGGCGGATTGATCTTTCCACCGGCGACCTATTGGCCGGAAGTACAGCGCATTTGCCGCGAATACGACATACTGCTGCATATCGACGAGGTAATTACCGGGTTTGGCCGCACGGGCGAATGGTTCGGGTCGGATACCTATGCCATCGCTCCGGATATCATCACGATGGCCAAAGGTCTTTCCTCCGGATATCAGCCGATCTCCGCGATATCGCTCGGCAGCCGAGTGGCGGAGACAATCCTCACCGCCAACGAGGAACTCGTGCACGGCTTCACCTACTCCGGGCATCCGGTCGCCGCCGCTGTCGCGTTCCGGAATCTGGAGATCATTGAAAGGCTCGCGCTTGTTCCGCGCGTTAAGCACACGATCGGGCCTTATCTGCAGCGCAGACTCCGGGAAGCGCTTGCCGCGCACCCGCTCGTCGGCGAAGTGCGCGGGCACGGGATGCTCGCCGCCATCGAGCTCGTCCCCGACAAGCCGTCGCGACGTTTCTTTCCGCGCGACATGGATGTGGGCACGCGCTGCCGCAACTACTGTTTTGCGAATGGTCTCGTCATGCGCGCCATTCGCGACACCATGGTGCTGGCGCCGCCGCTGACAATCAGCGAACCGGAGATCGAAGAGATCGTCGCCAAGGCGAAAGGGGCGATCGACTGCACGGCGAAAGACCTGGGGAAGATGTGAGCGATGCCGCTCACGCTGCTCTCGGTCAACTGTGGCATTCCCCGGATCATCGGCACGCGCAACGGCCAGCCGGTCCTTTCGGCAATCGGAAAATCACCTGTTCCGGCGGAAACGGTGTTCTTCGGCAGACTCGGCATCGAGGGCGACACGCAGGCCAACCGCGCTGTACACGGAGGGCCAGACCAGGCCGTCTGCGCCTATTCCGCCGGCCATTGGGCGTGGTGGGACTCCGAAAGGGATTTGAAGTGCGAAGCAGCCACGTTTGGCGAAAACCTGACCTTGCTTGGAGCCGACGAGCAAACGGTCGGAATCGGCGATCGCTTTGCGTGGGGCGACGTCGTTCTCGAAGTCACGCAACCGCGCGGGCCATGCTCGAATGTTGACCTTTATCATCGCCGGAGCGATCTCGCCCAATGCATGACGCTGACGGTGCGCTGCGGATGGTACATGCGCGTTATCCGCGAAGGTTCGGCAGCAACACGCGACGCAACGATCCGCCACATTGTGGCAGACAAAAGGCCAAGCGTTGCGGAGGCATTTCTGGCGCGGCATGATTCACGCCTGTTGCCTGATTTGCGGCGGCGCGTGCATGACGCACCCGCACTCGCAGCCGCCTGGCGCCGCGCGATTGCCCGCACATTGTCGTGAGCAAATGATTGGCCAACAAAACTTGTGCTAAGCGCCGCGCTTTCGCGAAGTCGGCTTGCGAAATTGTCACGAAAAAAGGGTTGCAATGGGGGACCGCGGTACCTAGCTTTGACATCGGAAGGACGATCAACTGTCCGGCAGGCACTGCCCCCCCGCTCGCACGCCGGATGGCGTCCTTCCAGCGGCGCCGGTCATCCCCTCCCGGCGCCAGCGCGTAACGGCGCGGTGACGCCCGATCAGCCCCCTGGTCGGGCGTCTTATTTTTTGGGCGGCTCTGTCACGCGACGAAGCGTCAGATTGATGCGGCCTCCACCGGTTATCAAAGGCGAAGTTCCACCAAGCACGCGATCGATGCCGTGATAGGCGAGGCGCGACTCACCGCCGAACACGATCACATCCCCCGAGTGAAGCGTGATGCTTGTTGTGGGATCGCGCCGCGAGATTCCGCCGATCCGAAATATGGCGCTGTCACCGAGTGAGACCGATACCACCGGCGCATCGAGCGCCTGCTCGTCGCGATCCTGGTGCAGGCCCATCCGCGCGCCATCGCGATAGAGATTGACGAGACAGCATTCCGGAGGCGCCGCATATTCCCCGAGTGCGTGCCATAGCTGCACGAGCAATTCCGGAATCTCCGGCCACGGACCCCCGCTGACCGGATGGGTGCGTACATAACGATAGCCGCTCGCGTCCGAAAACCAGCCGTGACCGCCGAAGTTCGTTTCCTCGACGGAAAATGACTTTCCGCTGCGCGGCATACGCGGGCGATAGAACGGCGCGCGTTCGGTCCGCACGGCCACTTCGGCGATCAATCGCTCCTGCGCGGCGCGATCCAAATAACCGGGCCACAGCCGCACGCCCGGCGACACGCTCAAGCCGGAAGAATTTGCCATCATCTGCCTTGGCCGGCGGAGACCCCGTACAGACCCTTGAAACTTTGGGCGTGACCTCGTTGGTTGAGCCACGCGCCGAAGTCCGCGGCCGAGTAGGAGCCTTCAAGCCAGTTGCGGAGCGGCTTGCCGGCCGAACTCTCGCCGGCATAGGCCGGAAACAAGCTCAACCAGCGTTGCTGGCGCCGCGGCCAATGAAGATACGGCCAGCCTGCAAATTGTTGCTCCGCCCGTGCGAGCGCGGTCCAACCGCCGCGATGCAGAAGAAACAGTGCTGCGGCGAAGGCCGTGCGGTCCTGGCCGCCCGAACATTTCATCAGAAAGGGACGCGGCACCGAATCGAATGCGTCGAGAAGATCGACGAGCATGGGCCGCGATGGAAGCTGGCGGGAATTGAGTTTCGCATCGCGGTGGACCACCTCGAGTTTCCTGCAAACCCGCGTCTCGTACTTCCACCATAGATGCGTGGGATTCGCTCCCCGCAGATTGACGACTGCCCTGATCTGGTGTGCGCGCAGAAAAAGCGGCAGAAACCCGGCGTAGGCCTGCGCCGCCCGTGCCGCCTCGCGCGGCACGATCCAGTGGAAATTGTACGGCAGATCAAGAAACACGAAGAATACTCTGCCATCAGAAAGCGAATTCGCCTGCCACCGCAGCGAAGTGCAGGATCACAGCGGCAAGCACGAAGCCGTGCCAGATGGCCTTATGGTACGGGAGCCGCTCCACAAGATAGAAGATCACACCGGCCGTATAGATAATTCCGCCCGCGATCAGGAGCTTGAAATCCGTGGCGGCGACTGCGGCGGATAGCGGCCGGATGACCGTCAGGATCAGCCAGCCGAGGCCAATGTAGAGGCAGATGCTTGCGGCTTCGAAGCGATGCGGGAAAAGCATTTTGAGTGCCACGCCTGCCGAAGCGCCGAGCCAGACGAGCGCCAGGATGATTGCGCCCGACGGCGGGCCCAGGCGGTTCACCGCAAAAGGCGTGTAGGTTGCCGCGATCATGATGAAGATCGCCGCGTGGTCGAAGCGCCGCAGCCAGTTCTTTGCGGCCCCTGCCGGCCAGAGATTGTACAGTGCCGACCCGGTAAGCATGGCGAACAGGCCCATGCAATACACCGAGACGCTAGCGACCACGCTCAATCCGGGAACGTGGAAAAGCAGCCACAAGCCGCCATTGATGGCGAAGAGGACGCCAGCCACGTGAATGACCGCGTCGACGACGTGCTCGGGCTTTCGATAGAGCCGTTCGGAGCGCAACAGCCTCATCCCGGCGAGTTTTGCGCGCTGGCCGGGCGATTGCAATCGCCCAATGGACGGCCGCGGCGACCGGTCAATTGTCGAGGAAACTTCTCAGCTTTCGCGAGCGGCTGGGATGTTTCAGCTTGCGCAACGCCTTGGCCTCGATCTGGCGGATGCGTTCGCGCGTCACCGAAAACTGCTGGCCGACCTCTTCGAGCGTATGATCGGTGTTCATGCCGATGCCGAAACGCATCCGGAGCACGCGCTCTTCGCGCGGCGTCAGCGTGGCGAGCACGCGCGTGGTGGTTTCGCGCAGGTTCGCCTGGATCGCCGCATCGATCGGCAGCACGGCATTCTTGTCCTCGATGAAGTCGCCCAGGTGGCTGTCTTCCTCGTCGCCGATCGGCGTCTCCAGGCTGATCGGTTCCTTCGCGATCTTGAGGACCTTGCGCACTTTCTCGAGCGGCATGGCGAGCCGCTCGGCGAGCTCTTCGGGCGTTGGTTCGCGTCCGATCTCATGCAGCATCTGCCGCGAGGTGCGCACCAGCTTGTTGATCGTTTCGATCATGTGCACGGGAATGCGGATGGTCCGCGCCTGATCGGCGATCGAGCGCGTGATCGCCTGCCGTATCCACCATGTCGCGTAGGTCGAAAACTTGTAGCCGCGGCGATATTCGAATTTGTCCACCGCCTTCATCAGGCCGATGTTGCCCTCCTGGATGAGGTCCAGGAACTGAAGTCCGCGGTTGGTGTATTTCTTGGCGATCGAGATCACGAGGCGCAGGTTCGCCTCGATCATCTCCTTTTTCGCCTGGCCGCTTTCGCGCTCGCCTTTTTGTACCGTGTGTACGATGCGCCGAAAATCGCTGATCGACTGGCGCATTTCCTGCGCAAGCGCCTGGATCTCGTCGCGATACTGGCGGATGCGATCCCGTTCTTCCTGGACGAAGTCGTGCCAGCCCGGACCGGCCAGGCGGCCGACGCGGCGCGCCCAATTGGGGTCCAGCTCATTGCCAAAATGCTGTTTGAGGAAATCGGCGCGATCGACGCCATGGGCTTCGGCAAGGCGCAACACGCGTCCCTCGATCGAGACGAGCCGGCGATTGATGCCGTACATCTGGTCGACGAGCGCTTCGATCCGGTTGTTGTTGAGCTTCAGGCTCTTGACCAGATCGACAGTTTCCGTGCGCAGTTTCTTGTAGCGGCGTTCCTGGCCGCTCGACAGTTCGTCCGAGGCCAGCGCGGCCTCGACGGACGCGTCCTGCAAACGTCCCAGCCGTTTGTACAGGCTCGCGATCTGATCGAGCTTCTCCAGCATCTGCGGCTTGAGGGAAGCCTCCATCGCAGCCAGCGACAGATTTCCTTCGTCGTCGAAGTCTTCGGCGTCCGCTGCAGCGTCCGCGGCGGCGGCGACTTCGCCCGGATCGAGTGGCGTATCGGTTGCGCCTTCGGTGACCGGGGTATCGGGCCGAACCGCCTCGACGACGGCAGGCGCCGCGTGTCCGTTGACAAGGACCGGGGCGGGCAGTGTGCCGGGAGCACCGAACGGAGCGACCGGCGGAGCCGCGACGGCGGGGACGCTCTGCGCATCCGGTCCTCCGCCGTACATCGCTTCGAGATCGATAATGTCGCGCAGGAGAACCTTGCCTTCGTTCAGTTCGTCGCGCCAGACAGTCAGCGCCTCGAACGTAAGCGGGCTTTCGCACAAGGCGCCGATCATCAACTCCCGGCCTGCCTCGATGCGCTTGGCAATCGCGATTTCGCCTTCGCGCGACAGAAGCTCGACCGAGCCCATCTCCCGCAGATACATGCGGACCGGATCGTCGGTGCGGTCGTAGGGTTCTTCTTCATCGCCGGTCTTGACGACGACCTGCTTGGTTTGCGCGAGCGCGGGCAGTTCGCTGCCCTGCTCATCCTGTTCCTCGCTTTCGATGACGTTGATGCCCATTTCATTGAGCATCGCCATGGTGTCTTCGATCTGCTCGGAGGAAACCTTGTCGGACGGCAGAACCTTGTTCAGTTCGTCATAGGTGACATAGCCGCGCTGTTTCGCGCGCGTGACCATCTTGCGAACGGCCACATCCGACAAATCGAGAAGCGGCGAGTCGCCATCTTCGCGGGGAGCCGCGCCATCTGAGCCCTCTGCCCCGGGCTTTGGCTGGCTCTCGGCCTTGATGTCGGTCGCGGGTTTTGTCTCCACTGCCGGCTCGGTCCTGACTTCGACTGGCTTCGCCGCAACCGCGACCGAAATCCGCTTCTCCTCGACGGGTGCTTCGGCTTTGGGTTGCACAACGGCCTTGATTTCGGGCTTCTTCTTCGCAGGCGCTTTGGGCATCGGCTTCGCGCGCCTCGCGGTTTTGCTCACTGTACGGATGGCTTTCGACGCTACCGCGGCTGTCTTGGCGCGCGGCGGCACGGTGGGCTTCGCCTTCTTCGCCGGCCTTTTGGCCGCAGGTGCGGATTTCCTGCTCTGACCTGTTCGCTTCGTTGCCATCGCTCGTTCGCCGCTGCGGTCGCCCGGATACGGCCCGTCAATCGGTTCAAATCCCCGCAACCCCGGGGTGTTTTGCCTTATCCGCCCGGTGGCGCTCGCGACAGAAGAAGGCGGTGCCAATCGCGCCAGCTTTCCTCGTTCGCCTCGGAGACAAAACGCTCCAGGGCTTTTTTGCGTTCAGCCTCGAGTTCCGCCATGTCCCGTAATTGGGCGGCGGCCTCAAGCCAACGCGTTTCGATTGCGTCGACATCGACGGCTCCCCCGCCTCCGGCATTCCGGCCGCCACTTGGATCGCCCGCAACTGCAGTCCGCCGAGCTTTCAGACGCCCCAGCAGACCAGCCATGCCTGCGCGCACGAGATGGTCCTCCAGCCTCAACGTTTCAAGCGTGAAGCCGGAAGCCGCGAGGTTTAGGAGTTCGTGCCGCAAACTGTCAAGCGCGCGGTCGGCGAGCGGCAGCGCTGCCAGCGCCTCGTATCGGCGCTCCAGAATCTCCGGAGCATCGAGCAAGAGAGCCAGAACCTCCGATTCCTTGAGCCGTCGCGCCTCAACCGCCGGTTGGGCAGCGGGTGCTCCGGGCTTCTGCTTCGCGCGCGCGAGGCTGCTCGTCCTGAGTGCCGCCGAAATGACTGCATTCTGGCGTGGCGGCGGCGAGAAAGTTCCGGTGCGTTTTCGCGGACCTGCCGATACGCGGAGCTGATCGCCATACACGAAGGCTTTTGCGCCAAGCTCCTCCAGAAGCCTTACACCCATGGCTTCGAGGTAAAAGCGTCTCACGTCCGCAGACGCGATCTCACCCAGTGTTTCGTTCAAGCGCGACACCAGAGCCGCTTTTCGTTCCGGCGTATCGAAAGCACTGCCTTCGACGGTGACCCGCCATACCATGTCGACCAACGGGATGGCTGCATCGAGCACATTGCGCATCGCATCAGGCCCGGCCGCGCGAATAAGGCTGTCCGGATCTTCTCCGGCCGGAAGGAATGCGAAGCGAAGGGAATGGCCGGGGCTCAGCAAAGGAAGCGCCATCAGCGCCGCGCGCGCCGCCGCGCGCTGGCCGGCTTCGTCGCCATCGAACGAAAGAACGGGTTCCGGAACTGTACGCCAGATCAGCCCCAGCTGATCTGCCGTGAGCGCCGTGCCTAGAGGCGCGACGGCCCCTTCAAACCCGGCGCGTACCAGCGCTATGATGTCCATATAGCCTTCGGCCACGAGCATTTGTCCGCTCTGGAACGCAGCGGCGCGCGCCGTCTGAAAATTGTAGAGCAGCTGCCCCTTTGAGAAGATCGCCGTCTCGCCGGTGTTGATGTACTTCGGTTTGGCTTCGCTCTCGAGCGCACGCGCGCCGAATGCGACGATGCGGCCCTTCGCGTCCGCTATGGGAAACATCACCCGATGGAAGAAAAAATCCCGCGCGGCGTCAGCGCCACCTTCGCGGGCGAGCCCGGCGGCGATGATGTCGGCCTCCGGTATGCCTCTCGTCCTGAGATGCTCGAGCAACACGTTCCGTGCCTGCGGGGCATAGCCGAGGCGAAAGCGCTTCCAGGCGCTTTCGTCGAGACCCCGCCGGGCAAGGTATTCGCGCGCCGCCGATCCCTGCGGCTCCATCAGCTGCCGTTCGAAAAACGTGGCTGCGGTCTCGACGATTTCGTACAGCGTTTTGCGCTGCATCTCCCGCGCTTCGTCCTGCGCGCTTGGTTTTGGCAGCGAGACGCCCGCCTCTGCGGCCAATCGCTCGACGGCCTCGGGAAA
>Ga0210402_10006674_pt1 | contig 10195 bp, 10 predicted proteins | sample IncBWC7MmetaG_FD_161055 | JGI IMG/M metagenome (GOLD analysis project Ga0210402, IMG submission 161055) | Forest soil microbial communities from Barre Woods Harvard Forest LTER site, Petersham, Massachusetts, United States - Inc-BW-C-7-M | ecosystem: Environmental > Terrestrial > Soil >...
CAGATCGAGAGGCGGCCGTCGTGCAATGTAGATCCGAAAACCAGAAGAGGAGTTTTAATCATGAAACGACTGATAGCGCTAATGCTTGTTATGTCCTACGTCGTGCTGGCCGGACTTGCCGGCTGCAATACAATCCAGGGCGCCGGCAAGGACGTTGAGCGGGGCGGCGAGAAGCTTCAGAAGGAAGCGCAGGAGCACAAGACTTACTGACAACAAAAAGCTGTGACAACGCGCAAGGGTTTGCACCCGTCAGCCTTATCCAAACGGATGCCGTTCTTAACCGACTCGACACCATGTTCGATGTCGGCATTTAGTGGTCGTCTTGGGCTTTCATTTCGTTGTTGCTCGGGCTGGGATGACGTTCAGAGCAGTTTTGTCGACGACCCGAGACAAGCTGTCCGGCAAGGGCACGAGCTCGTTGCCCAGGTCATGAAGAGCTTAGCGGAAACATTTTCCAGTGAGCGCGCAAAGCTCGAGGCATGCGTTAGCAACGCGAAGGTGCAATACGGCAAGTCCTGAGATCGTTGCAAGTGTCCTTCGCCGCTCTCTTTTGCGGGCAGCGTGAGGGGATAGCGCGGCCGGCGTTGTTTTTTCCCAGCCGTTTTTTCGTCCGGCGCCCTCCCAGAACAGTTACATCGTTTTCCAAGGAGTCACAAATGAGCATTGGCACAATCCTTCTTATTATTCTCATCTTGGCGTTAGTGGGCGTATTGCCTACATGGGGACACAGCAGCAGCTGGGGGTACGGACCCAGCGGCGGCATCGGGCTGATTGTTATCATTCTGATAGTCCTGCTCCTACTCGGGAAGCTGTGAGCGATCATCGAGCAATTGGTGAAACCTTAGCTACTCGACATAAGCACGCTCGACTCGCGAGTCCAAGAAGAGATCGCCAAACCACAAACCGAAAACGGTGACGCAAAGGTACATGGTGGCTGAGAGCACGCGTTTGATCGAAGGGGCCGAACGCACGCCGACGACCGAGCACCGTATGACCGTACCGCTGACGATAATTCGCCGCAAGGTCGCATGAAAATCAGGGATGTAGAACGAAAAGTGGCACAAAATCAGAACCCCGCGGGGATCAGGGCGTCACGCGTTTTGCAAGCGATTGAGCTGCCGAGGAAATCTGGCACGCCCGACAGGACTCGAACCTGTTACCCCCGGCTTAGAAGGCAGAACTGGAAATTATTTTTGTTTCTTAATTAATGTGTTGTTGGCCGCCCGCAGTATCAACTTTGCTCAGTCATGCTCGTTTCTGTCTATTCATGTGGCACAAAAGTGGCACAGTCGACTATGCCTTGGCGCCCGCGAATGTACCAGATTTCTCGCACCAGACCAAGGCGCCGGGAAGTGCGACTGGGTCAGGCTGTTCGCGTGACCATCGATCAGTAGAGCGGACCGTCGCACACGCGTTCAACTCGGCTCCCGATCAGTATCACATCGATTACCTGCTCGCAAGATTCGATGCCGTGTTGCCCAGAATTTCTAACGACGCAGTCATGGCAGCACGCGCTCGGGCAATTTGCCGTGGAGCACGATTCCTGCGATAGCCCCGCCGAAAGCGCAGCCAAATAGAACGAGGGCAACGAGGAAGGAACTCATAGGATTCAGGCCACGGGGCGGGCTCAACATTGGTTTACGCTGCTGCCTCGTTTCACGAAAACGAGCACGATGAATGCATTGGCCAATAAACTCACGACCCACTTCCTAGCTCGCAAACACTTTGCGCGGATCCCGCTCGGATGCCATTGCGAGGAGATCGATCACGGTGTGGCGCGATCCAGCGCCCGCACCGCGTCGGCGATGTCCTGGCTCATGTGCGCGAGCGCTCGACTATGGGCGGCGGCGAGCGCATCGTAGCTCTTCTCCGGAACCGGCTCGCGAACGCTCGTGCGCCCGGTTTGCGCCTTGCCGTCCTTGGTCCGACGCACGATCCAGGCGGAATTGAGCGTTGCGGCCTCGCCTGGCACCGATTCAAAACTTTGCACTTCAATCGCCACGCGGTAATCCGCATCCGCGTTCAGGGACTGCTGGAACTGCGACACGCGTGGCGTACCCAGCATGGTGACGAGGTTCTCGGTAACCACGCGTGAGATATTGCTCTGCAAAGGCGACGCCCAGCGGTTGAACTCATCCAGAGAGACCTCGTTCGGGCTCGTGCTCACGACGATCTGCGGAACATCGACGATGGCGGGTATCGACACGGGTCCCACGACCACACTGATTTCTGCTGACGTCGCAATGGGTGTCGCGGTGGTGCGACTCAAGGTATAGAAGTGCGAGGGCGGGGCCGCGCACCCTGCGCCCAAGGCAACGACGGCGCAGAGGGTGGTGATGGAGGCGATGCGGCGCATTAGGGCCTCTCCAGTGGCTTGTTCCGGATCAAGGTTTCGGGATGACGTTCGAGATACTCGACGAGAACACGCACCGCGCGCGCCGCACGGGTTACCTCCTGCAAGGTGTCGCGCAGGTCCTGCGGTGCCGGAGAGTCTTTGGCGAAGAGCGTTGTGTCCGCATTCTTGAGAGCTCGATCAGCGGTGGTGATCGCGCGCCGCAGGTCCTCGAGGGTCTTGGTTCCCTCAGGTACCCACTGCGCATCGATGCGGTTCACCAGGGTATCTGCGTCCTTCAGCGTCTGGTTGAGCGTCGTGAGCGCATTCTTGACCTCGCTGCCGATCGCGTTGAGCGGCATGGTGTCGATCTTGGTAAGGATGCTGCTGAGCTTCGCCTCGAGGTTAGCCAGGCCGCCCGGGACCACGGGCAATTCCATCGGGTCCTTGCTCACATCGAGCTTCACCTTCGGCGCATTCGGAAAATACCCGAACGCAACGTACAGTTGCCCGGTGAGGAGGCTGCCGATTTGCAACTGCCCACGCAGCCCCCGCTCCTCCACCTGGCGGCGCAGATTGCGCAGGCGGGCATCCGTAGTCGCCTCCACCAAGGACTTGGCCGTGGCCTGTTGCTGCGCGGCCACGCGCCCAAGCAGTCGCTCGGGGAAGAAGGTGATGAGCACGCGTGGACGAATGGCCTGCGTCGCGGGATCGAGGCTCAGACCAACCTCGGCAACCTCGCCTACCGCTAAGCCGAACAGCGTCACCGGCGCTCCGACCGAGAGCCCGCGTACCGATTCGTCGAAATAGAGCACGAAGCGGCGTTCGATCGCGTCCGGCACCTTCATCGCGATGGCCCGGTCGCGATAGAGAGTGAAGGTGGCGTTCGCCGCCGCCGGCTCGCCCGGCGGCAGAAAAGCGGGCGCGTCGAAGCCGAGGCCGCCCGCAAGAAGCGCTGCGAACGACTCGGTGTGGACGTCCACGCCGTCCGCGCCGACCGAGATATCGATACCGCTGGCGTTCCAGAAGCGTGTCTCGGTCGTGACGTACTTGTCGTAAGGCGCGTTGACAAACACTGTGATCTCGAGTGACTTGCCGTCGGCAGTAAGGTTGTACGCCGCCACTTGACCGACGTTCAAGCGGCGGTAGTAGACCGGCGAGCCGATACCCAGTGACCCCAAAGTGGGGGCCTTCAGGATGAACCGCTTGCCGGGCTGGTCGGTGATCGGGGGTGGCTCGTCGAGCGCGATGAAATTGCGCTCGTCCTCTTCGGACTTGCCGGCCTGGAACCCGATATAGTTGCCCGAGAGTAAGGTGTTGAGCCCTGAAACACCGCTTAAGGAAATGCGTGGCTCGACCACCCAGAACTTCGCGTCCTGAACCATCAGGCCGGCCGCGTGCTTGGCGATTTTCGCCTTGACCAGCACCTTGGTGTAGTCGTCGGAGAGCTCCACCGCGGTCACCTGCCCGATGCGCACGTCCTTGTACTTGATGAAGGTCTTGCCGGCCTCGATGCCTTCGGCCGCCTTGAAGACGATGGTGATCGACGGCCCTTCACTCCGGATGCGCTGAATCGCGATCCCGATCGCCACCAGCGCGGCGAGGATCGGGATGATCCAGATGATCGAGATGCGCAAGCGCTTCTTCGGCACCACGGTGGCCTGGGGAAGATCGTCCAGATCGGGTTCGTTAGCCACGGGCAGTCGGGTAGGGGTTGGCGGAGTCCCAGATCAGGCGGGGGTCGAAGCTCTCGGCCGCGAGCATCGTCAGCACAACCACGGCTGCGAAGAACAGCACGCCGGCTCCAGGTGCCACCGACATCAAGGGCTGAAGCTGCACCAGGGCCACAGTAAATGCGTCGACGAACACGTCGAGCATCGACCAGCGGCCGATGAACTCGACCATGCGATAGAGCCGCGTGCGATCGTGGCTGTTCGTGACCGAGCCGCGCTGTACGGTGATCAGGAGATAAACCAGGGCAACAATCTTGCCCAGCGGGATCATCACGCTCGCGATCAGCACGATGAGTGCAAGCGGCCAAGACCCCGACGTATAAAGAAATGCCACCCCGCCTAGGATGGTGTCGCCCTCTGAGCTACCCAGGGTCGTGGTGTTCAGCACCGGCAGGGCGTTAGCCGGGATGTAGCAGATCGCTGCCGCGATAAGGAGCGCCCAGGTGGTCTCGATTGAGCCATGACGGCGGTATTCGAGGTGTTCGCCGCAGCGGCGGCAGAAGCCCGGCTCGGTCGCGGTGGCGGGCCGCGACAGCAGCTGGCAGGCCTCGCAGGATACGAGTCCCAGCTGCGCGGCCGTCGTAGCGGCGGTGGTCATGCCCGCGGTTCCGCCGCAGCAACCTCAGCCGCTGCCGGCAGTGGCATTTCGCCGTCGACCCATTCGACCCTCTGCCAGAGTTCGCGGACATTGAAATTGACCACGATCGCCGGAAAAAGCAGCACCAGTGCGCCAACGGCGAACATGCCGATTCCGGCCTCCACGGTGGCGAGCTCCGCGATCTTGATCAACGCGACGAGTATGCCGAGCATCATCACTTCGAGCATCGACCAGATTTGGAAATGGTTCACCCAGCGCAGCATCTCGCCGACCCAGAACGGGACGGGCGAACGCCGCGCCGCGAGCAGAAGGGTGAGCATGAACAGAAGGTAGCTCCCGGGGGCGAGCACTGCGCAAAACGCAACCAGGGCGCCAGTTATTGGTTCGCCCTGCAGCCACATCTCGTAGGCACCCCCGGCAATGGTCGTGCTTGCTGTCCGGCCGACGACCGAAAGGTTCATCAGGGGCGAGGTGTTGGCGATGCCAAATGCGATCACTGCAGCTATGGTCAGCGCGAGCGGTAGATCACGTGGTCCAGCGGGCTGTTTGGCGAGCAGGAAGCCGCAGCGTGTGCAGCGCGCCTTCCCGCCTGGCGGGAGCGGCGGAATTCGCTGCAGCAGGTCACAGTCGGGACAGGCAGCCGACGACGATATCTGGCGAAGGTTCAAAGCCGCGCTCCGATGTTACACATCTAGACTCTAACGGCCCCCCGCTTCCTAGCTGGTTGTGCCTTGGATTCATGGTCGACGTGTCAACGTAAGGGGTTATCCAAGGGGCAGCTCATACTACCCGCTGAGATCCGTCAGTGGGATCGCATCGAGCCTGGGTCATGCCGCAGGTAGAGGACCGAAGAACATCGCCTTCAATTTGTCCTCGCCGACTACGCGAGCGAACTCGCTCGCTATGCAGTACATCAGGATCAGCACCGCTAGGAGAATCTGTATGGCCCAAAAATGCGGCCATACGATCTCGGCAAGCAACCTCTGGTTGGCGGCCGCTAGCCCGTGAGCCTCTTTCCAAAAGTCGTAGAGGCGCTCCAGATAGTGTATCAGCGATGCCACCAGAAAATAGAGCGCGGTCTTCCAGCAAACGTTCCAGATCAGTGGCTTTTCGGGAAAGCGGTTGATGAAAGGCAACGCGTTGGCCAGTAGCACCGCTTTGCCGAGGATCAGCGCCGCCACCGCGATGGACGTCGATGTTGTGAGATCGATACCGGTATTCTTATTCATCAGCACTCGGATGAACGCGACAAGGTGGAGAATGACGAAAAAATAGATCGTCGGTGGAACCATCTCGGCGAGTTCATGCTTGATCGTATCGGCGAATTTGCTCATGGATGCGTACCGACGTTAGGCAACGGAATCGAAGGGTCAAGACTTGCTAGTCGGTTATCGCGAGCGTACCGCTGCGCGCCAAGCAATCGATTGCGGCGTCGCCCTCGGCCAACGAACGTCCGGCGCCCTCTGTCGCCCGTGATAGAGTTTTCGGCAGCGCCAACGGGATCATGAAGCGTTGATCTCGCTCGAACAATGCGTATGTGCAGCAAATCGCCTACCAGGTCCGCTTGGGCAAATCTGGTGATGTTCTCTCAATCCCTGTGTGCGACCGAGCACCGCGTGAGCGTGCCGATGACGATCATTCGCCGCAAGGTCGCATAAAATCAGGGATGTAGAACGGAAGTGGCACAAAAGTGACACAAAATCAGAAACCCTCGGGGACCAGGGCGTTACGCGTTTTGTAAGCGATTGAGCAGCCGAGAAAATCTGGCACGCCCGACAGGACTCGAACCTGTTACCCCCGGCTTAGAAGGCCGGTGCTCTATCCAAATGAGCTACGGGCGCCCGGGCCACGCACATCTGTCTCACTTTCCACTCTTGCCAATCCGGTCGGTGGTCGGGGTGGAGAGATTTGAACTCCCGACATCTTGCTCCCAAAGCAAGCGCGCTACCAGACTGCGCTACACCCCGAGGGATGTGAATTATCACGTGTAATGGATCACCGGGTCAAACCGCACCGCTCCCGGACACCGTAACTCGGCATCGCTTTAGAATCGAATCTTGCCCATCAGCAAATCCTTGAACATCACCCAATCGCCGATGAAGCTGTAGATCGGATAGGTGAATGTCGCCGGCCGGTTGTGCTCGAAAAAGAAGTGTCCGATCCAGGCGAAGCCGTAACCCGCGACTAGAGCACCGGCGAGCCACCACGCGTTGCGCGTAATCAGCGCCGTGATCAGAAAGGCTATGACCAGCGTCGTGCCGAAGAAATGCATGCGACGACACGCCGGATTCGCGTGCTCGGAAAGATAAAACGGGTAGAACTCTCGAAACGACTGGTAGCGCTGGCTCATGCGTATCTTCCCAAACCTCAAAGCAAAACGAAGCAACCCGCGCATTCGACCGCGCGATTTACGTTTCTCTCTTGAGCAGCGGAAACAGGATGACGTCGCGTATCGACGGACTGTCGGTCAACAGCATCACGAGTCGATCGACACCGATGCCCTCGCCCGCCGTTGGCGGCAAGCCGTATTCGAGGGCGCGGATGTAGTCCGCGTCGTAGTGCATCGCCTCGGCGTCGCCCGCTTCCTTCGCCTTCGCCTGCTCATCGAAGCGCGCGGCCTGGTCCTCGGGGTCGTTCAGCTCGGAAAATCCGTTGGCGATCTCGCGGCCGGTGATGAAAAGCTCGAAGCGATCGGTGACCGCGGGATCGGCGTCACTGGCCCGGGCCAGCGGGCTCACGTCGGTCGGATGCGCGATGATAAAGGTCGGCTGTACCAGCTTGTCCTCGGTCGTTGCCTCGAACAGCTTCAATTGCAGCACGCCCACGCCGTCGGTCGGAAGAACATCCACGCCCAAAGTCGCCAGCGAGGTCTTCAGATATTCCGGCCTGGCAAGCTCCGGCAGAGGACGGTTCGGATTGTATTTTGCGATCGCTTGAGCCATGGTCAGTCGGCCGAAAGGCTGACCGAGATCGATCGACTGACCCTGATATTCGACCACGGTCCTGCCGCACACTTTGGTCGCGACCTCGCGCAGCAGCGCCTCGGTGAGGTCCATCAAGTAGCGATAGTCCTGAAACGCCTCGTAGAACTCCAGCATCGTGAACTCGGGATTGTGTCGCGTGGATATGCCTTCGTTGCGAAAGTTGCGGTTGATCTCGAATACTTTTTCCAATCCGCCGACGACTAGCTTCTTGAGGTAGAGCTCGGGCGCGATCCGAAGGTAAAGATCCGTGTCCAGCGCATTGTGATGCGTGATGAACGGTCGCGCCGCCGCGCCTCCCGGGATCGGATGCATCATCGGCGTCTCCACCTCGAGGTAGCCGCGCGCGACGAAGAATTCGCGGATCGCCTGCACGATTTTCGATCGCGCCACGAACACTCTCCGCGTCTCGGGGCTGGTGATCAGGTCGACATAGCGCCGCCGATATTTTTGCTCCTGGTCGGTGAGGCCGTGGAATTTTTCCGGCAACGGACGCAGCGCCTTCGACAGCAAACGCAGGTCGGTGACCTTGACGGTGAGCTCGCCGGTCCGGGTCTTGAACAGCGTTCCGCGAGCGCCGACGATATCGCCCAGGTCCCAATGCTTGAATGCATCGTGCGTTTCGGTCCCGGTGTGATCGTTGGTGACGTAGAGTTGAATCCGGCCGCTCATGTCCTGAAGCGTCGCGAAGCTCGCCTTGCCCATTACCCGCTTGAGCAGCATACGTCCCGCCACCGCGACGCCGGTCGGCACCAACTCGAGCTCCTCGGCAGTCTTCGCGTCATGCGCCTGGTGCAGCTCCGATGCAAGCGCATCACGGCGGAAATCGTTCGGGTACGCGTTCCCCTGCGCGCGCAACGCCTTGAGCTTGCCGCGCCGCTCGGCGATGATCTGATGGTCGTCCAGCCGTGGCTCGAGACCCTCCGGTGGTCCTTTCTTGTCGTCCTTCGACACCGCTACACCCCCTGCTTCAGGCTCGCGGCGATGAAGTCGTCGAGACCGCCGTCGAGCACGGCCTGCGTGTTGCCAACCTCGTAGTTGGTTCGCAGATCCTTGATGCGCGATTGATCGAGGACGTACGAGCGGATCTGATGTCCCCACCCGATATCGGTCTTGGCGTCCTCAAGCTTTTGCTGCTCGGTCTGGCGCTTGCGAAGCTCGAGATCATAGAGCCGCGACTTGAGCTTGGCCATTGCCTCGGCGCGATTGCGGTGCTGCGACCGGTCGTTCTGGCATTGCACGACGATATTGGTCGGAAGGTGGGTAATGCGCACCGCGGAGTCGGTCTTGTTGATGTGCTGGCCACCCGCGCCTGAGGCCCTGAAGGTATCGATGCGCAAATCGGCGGGATTGATGTCGACGTCGATAGTGTCGTCGACCTCGGGATAGACAAAGACGCTTGCGAAGGAGGTGTGGCGGCGGGCATTGGAATCGAACGGGCTCTTGCGCACCAGGCGGTGCACGCCGGTCTCCGTGCGCAGGTAGCCATACGCGTAGTCGCCGGTGACCTTGATGGTGGCGCTCTTGATGCCGGCAACTTCGCCTGCCGACTCCTCCAGCACCTCGACCTGATAGCCCTTGCGCTCGCTGTAGCGGATGTACATGCGCAGCAGCATAGCTGCCCAGTCCTGCGCCTCGGTACCGCCGCTGCCCGCCTGGATGTCGATGAAGCATGGATTGGGATCCATCGGGTCGTGAAACATCCGACGGAACTCCAGATCGCCGACCGTGCGCTGCAGCGCGGCCGCGTCCGCCGCGACCGCTTCGAGCGTGGCGTCGTCTGCCTCGCCTCGAGCGAGCTCGAACAGCTCGGTGCTGTCCTTGAGTCGGCCGTCCAGCTCGGTCAGCGTGCCGACGACGCCGTCGAGCTGCTTCTTTTCCTTGCCGAGCTCCTGTGCCCGCTTCTGATCCTCCCAGATCCTGGGATTCTCGAGCTCGCGTACGACCGCGGCGAGGCGCGTCGACTTTGTGTCGAAGTCAAAGGTACCTCCGCAGATCGGCCGCACGCTGCTGAAGGTCGGACAGCAGATTGGCGATCTGGTTAACACGTTCGGCTTCCATGGACTCGATCCGGGCGCAGCGTCGATCGACATGATTATACGCTGTGCCCCGCCTGGTGACCGCCCACCGGCGCCGCATCCCCGTGTTTCCCTCGACCCTGGAAATCCCCTATGATAGGAGTACATTTGCGTAGCGAGACTTCGGGCGCACTTCGGCTCGCGCGTTCGGCGTTTTCGACCCGCATCTCTGCACGACACCGCCCCGCTACGTTCGCATAATGCGAATGCGCACTTTCGGAGCCAACATGGCCCTGCTGTTCGTCAACAGCCAGCGACATTCCGTCAACCTCCCGGACGACACGCCGCTGCTGTGGGTGCTTCGCGACCATCTGCATCTTGTCGGCACCAAGTACGGTTGCGGCATGGCGCTGTGCGGCGCGTGCACCGTGCTCATCGACGGCGTTGCGACGCGCTCCTGCACGCTGCCGATCTCGGCGATGAAGCCCGGCTCGGAGGTCACGACCATCGAGGGACTCAAGACCAGGGAAGGC
>Ga0210402_10006675_pt1 | contig 10194 bp, 7 predicted proteins | sample IncBWC7MmetaG_FD_161055 | JGI IMG/M metagenome (GOLD analysis project Ga0210402, IMG submission 161055) | Forest soil microbial communities from Barre Woods Harvard Forest LTER site, Petersham, Massachusetts, United States - Inc-BW-C-7-M | ecosystem: Environmental > Terrestrial > Soil >...
GATGGACGGCTCCGAAGAAGCCGAGCCTGTGGCGACGCTCGCGCGCCTGCTGTCGAAGGCGCACCAGCAGAATTTCGATGTCTATGTCTTCGGCCGCTTCTACAACACCGGCGACGGCATTCACGATGTTCATCTCAACCAGGGATCGACCAAAGGCTTCGTTCATCGCCCGGACGACGATTCCAACGACCACAACGACGTCTGGCAGGACGGCGCCGTCATGGTCGACAGCGGCGAGCCGGAATGGTCGGCATATTTCGCCGCCTTCAACCAGCAGCTGGTGCCAACCGACGACCTCGGCAATCCCCAGCCGGGCGCGGCCACCATCTAGCGCTTACGGCCGCTTCAGCTCCGTCACGCGGAACGGCTCCAGCGTATCGATCGCGTCAGCCGACTGCATGTGATAGCTGAAGCGGAAGTAGCGCACGGTGATGCCTTCTTTGGTGAAATCGGCGAGGATGAAGCCGTTCTCCTCGATCGGCTTCAGGTCCTCGACCATGGTCAGGTGCGTCGAGGGCGTAGCGCCGATACCGCGGAACGCCGAGGGCCAGCCGCGGTCGCCGGTGCCGAGCGGGCCGGACAGGATCACCACGACCGGGTTCTTGCCAAAGTCCAGCGCGCCGCTGCGCTGCATGCGCCCTTCCGCGATCGCATGCAAGTCGCCGGAGACGACCAGCGGAATCCGCCCGGGCATGGCCGCAACCTCGGCCATCAGCCGGTCGTGCTGCTTCAGCCAACCGCTCTGCCAATAGGGCTTTGGCACATCGGTGGTGAGCTTGCCGTCCTTGCTCAGAATGTCCGGATACCATTCGCCCCATTTGCCCGCGCTCCAGCCCGGCGGGTTGGAGGGGATGTTGACGAGGTGAATCATCTCGCGGTCGGTCATCCGCGACCGCAGCCAGTTCTCGACCGTGTCGTCGAGGAAGACCGCGCTCGGTCCGGCCAGCGTCACCGTTCGGCGCACGTCGTAGAGCAAAATCTCCGCAAGCTTGCCGTAGCGCAGTGTGCCAAAGGCTTCGCCGACGCCGGGCGGGCGATCGGCTGCCGACGCGCCGGGAAGCCCGAGTGGACGATTCCGGTCGGGCAGATATTCGGGATAGTAGAGCTGGCGCGTGGCGCGGGCGAGCGCGAGCATGAAGGCGTCCGGCGGAAAGGTGATGATGTCGTCGGTCGCCTCGTCATTGTCGAAATAATCGTGGTCGTCCTGCATGAAGAAGACCGGCGTCGAGCGCAACAGCGCGCCATATTGCGGAATGATCTGCGCCGCCGTCGCGCGGCGGAACACGGTTTCGTTCGCCGTACCGAATACCGGCTGCGCGCGATCGAAGGTGCCGGCAAGCTGCTTGCCGAGCGGCGAGGCGCCGCTGCCCTTGGAAGCCTGCGGCGCGCGCAAATCCCAATAGATCTGGTCGCCGTTGGCAATCAGCGCATCCGGCTTGAACGACAGCCCGCGCGCCAGCAGGCGCCGGCGCAGCGCCGACGGCAGCCAGTTGATCTTGCCCTCGGGCAAACCCTGGTTCAGTCCATCGTGCCCGCCGCCGCAGGTATAGATCATCACCCGCAGCCGCTCCGGCGTCGCATCCGGCGCGGGAAACGTCGCAAGCTGCCACGGCTCGCATAGCGCTTTCCCGTTCGCGCCTTTCAATGAAAGCTTGTAGGGCGTGGCCGGCGAAAGCCCGGTGACGTCGAACTGCCAGAAGTCGCCGGCCGCCGCGTTGGACTGCCCGCGCACCTTGGTGTTGCCGACTTCCAGCGTGGGCGGCGCGACCTGGGCCTCTCTGAACGATGCCTTGATCAGGAAACGATCGTGGCTCGCGGTCGGAATCAGATGCTGGACCGCGCCCTGATCCCAATCTTTTTCGGCCCGTTTGGGACTTTCAGCGGCGGCGGCCGGACCGCCAATGCCGGTGGTGATCAAGCGCGGCAATGTCGCCGCGGCTGCGCCAAGCACGAAATCGCGTCGTGTCGCCATGGCATCCTCCCTCGGTTTACTCCAGCGCACTCACATTCCAGGTCGCGTGGCTGACCCCGGGCAATTTGGCGAGATCGGCCACCACGCCGTCGAGGTCACCGGGTTCGACCGCGAGCGGCACCAGTACGGCCGACACTTCGACATTGTCGTTTGAGTGAAACACGATCTTGGTTTCGCGCACGGGATAGCTTGCAGCGTCCAGCCGCTCGTTCATGTGCTCGCGTATCTCCGCCGAACGCTTCGCGTCGGTGGTGACGCTGATTTCATAGGTGGCTTCCGACGAGCGTTCGCTCAGCGGAATTCGATCGATCGCATTGACCAGCGGCCGCAGCAGCGTGTTGCCCGCCAGCACGAAGATCGTCAGCGCCACCGACTGCGCCGCCATGTCGGCGCCCGCACAGGAGCCTACCGCCGCCGAAGCCCACAGCGTCGCGGCGGTGTTGAGTCCGCGGACGTTGAGGCCTTCCTTCATGATCGCGCCGGCGCCGAGAAAGCCGATACCGGACACGACATAGGCGATCACGCGTACCGCGCCATCGGCACCTCCCAGGCGATTGGCGAGATCGACAAAGGCGGCCGCGCCGACGCAGACCAGCACGTTGGTACGCAGCCCCGCGCTGCGCTGCCGGTACTGCCGCTCGGCGCCGATCAGCGTCCCCAGCACGAAAGCGGCAAACAGGCTGACAAGCGTATCGAGGAAATCGTGAAGCTGGAACGTATGGATGAATTGCACGGCTGACCTCGGGCGGATGGCGCGGGATACTGCTCAAAATGCCCGTCACAAACAAGATGGCACCTAGCCGGCAACGGTGGGGCCGCGGCGCAGTCATTGATCTCCGTCAAGCGGCGGGCATCAAAAAGAGCTTACACAACAGGCGGGGTAGTCTGTTTCGAACGGATTTGAAGGGTGTCGGATATCGAAAAGAAACGCCACACAGTTCGGGCGGGTCGCGACGCCGTCAGCGCCGTGCAATTGTCGCAGAGCCTGACGGCAGCCATCGATGCCTGGGCAGAAGCGCGTCATCTCAACCGTTCCGACGCGATCCGCCGGCTGATCGAGCTTGGCCTCAAGGCCGGACCGGCACCGACTACGCACCGTATGGTGCAACAACACTCGGGCGAGATAGAGGACGAGGCCATCAGCCGGATCCGTGCGATGCTGGATCCGTCGCTGTCTGCCGAGGAGCGCGAGCGCCGGATTCGAAGGCTGATCGAAGGGCCGCCGGAGTTCTCCGATCAGCGCATCGACTTGCCCAAGCACGAGAAATGATTGGATCTCAGGCGGTATTGCCGGCGTCGATGGTCAGCACGCTGCCGGTGATGTTGCGGCCGCCGTCGCTGAAGAGATATTCGACCATGCGCGCGACGTCGTCAGCCTCTGGCAGCCGGCGCAGCGCGCTGCGCTTGGCGATTTTATCACGGCCCCCACCGCCGAGGTTTTGCGTGAGCTCGGTGTCGATGAAGCCCGGCGCGATCGCGTTCACGGTGATTCCGACCTTGCCGACTTCGCGTGCCAGCGAGCGGGTGAAGCCGGTCGCGGCCGCTTTCGTCGCGCCATAGACGGAAAGGCCGTTATAGCCGGTGGAGGCGATGATCGAGGAGATGTTGACGATGCGGCCCTCGCCGTCAGCCATCATGTGCCGCACGACATATTTGGTGAGGATCACCGGCGACAGCACGTTGAGACGCACCAGCGCCTCGATGTCGGAATTGTGCATGGTCGCGAGCAGGCCCTCGGTGCCGATGCCGGCATTGTTGACCAGGCCATAGATCGCGCCGAATTCGTCACGGAGTACCTTAACGAAGATGGGAAGTTCGTCGATCTCGCTGAGGTCGCAGGCGCGGAAATGGAGATTTCCCTGTTTGGCCTCGCCGATGGCCGCGCGCAATTCGTCGCTTTCGCGCCGGGCCACCGCGATCACGTTGAAGCCGGCTTCCGCGAGCTTTTGCGCGATCGCAAGCCCGATGCCGCGGCTGCCGCCGGTGACGAGAACGTTACGCATCGGATCGCGCGAGCTTTCCGGCGGGCGTCACATCCAGCGCTTCGACAAAGCGGATCACCGCGGGGACCTTGTGTGAGGCGAGCGAGGCGCGGCAGGACCCAAGGATTTCCTCGCGGATCTCCTTGTCTCGGCCCTTGCCGTCAGCCGTGAGGACGACATCGGCGACCACGATCGAGCCGGTGATCGGGCTGCGGCGCGATTTTGCGCGCGACATTCGTACCTCGGCGTGGGCGTTGATGACGGCCTCGATCTCCTCAGGATGAACCTTCAGGCCGCCGATATTGATGATGCCACCGCGGCGGCCGACGAAATGATAGCGGTCACCGCGCAGCTCCACCATGTCGCCGGTATCGACGAAGCCATCCGTATCCGTCAGCGCAGCAGCGCTCTTGCCGACATAGGCATGCGCGGCGCGCTTGGAGCGGATGCGGAGCGAGCCGTCGACGACTTTCATCTCGACGCCGTCGCGATCCGGCCCTATCAGGCTTGCCGGAAAGCCTTCGCGGCCGTCATTGACGGCAAAGCCGACGCCGGCCTCGGTCGAGGCATAGGCATGGCCGACCGAGGCATTCGGAAATGCCTGCGCGAGCCCGTCGAGCACCGCCTGGTCGGCGATCTCGCCGGAGAGACGCACATAGCGCGGCGCAAAATCCGCGGCCGCGCCGCTCATCAACAGCTTGCGCCAATGCGACGGCGTGCCGGAAATATGGCTGACGCCGCGTTCGCGCAGCCGCGCCACGTGATCGGCCAGCGGCTCGCCAGCTTCGGACAGCACCATCGAGCCGCCGCCGATGATGGCGCGCAGGAAGATCTGCAGGCCGCCGTAGCGCCTGATATCATAGAACGTCGCCCACACCGGCGGCGCGCCGCGCGCCGGTCCGTCGGCAACGATTGCCCCGCTAAGGCCCTCCAGCGTATGGCCGACGATCTTTGGCACGCCCGAAGTGCCCGAGGTCAGCATCAGCCATTCGGTGGCGCGCTCGTTCTTCACCGTGACCTTGGCCCGTTCCGGCAGATGCGCGCCGACGATCAGGTAAACGCCGGCATCGGTCCAGCGCCGCGGCTCGTCGGTGACGATCGCCTCGATGTCGGCATCCTCGATCAGCGCCTGGATGTGGTCGGGATTGAGATCGGGCGGGCACAGCAGTATGCGGCGCGCGACGCCGTCGAGCTCGACCATCGCCAGCGCTGCGAGCAACTGTCCGGAGACCGAAAGCAGCACCGAGCGCCCCGCCAGCTCCCGCACGCGGTCGGAAAGGCAGGTCTGCGACAGGATGTCGGTCAGCGACAGCAGGTGCTGCGCATCGGAAATGGTACGGCCCTTCAGCTCCGGGCTGAGATAGTCGCGGAGCGCGAAGACCTCACGCGGGGACATTTTCGTAGGCCCGGACGAAATCGCCGACCGTCAGCGGGAACGCCGCGTCCTCCGAGATGGTAAACGGATCGATCCCGAGATCGTCCTCAAGGCGCGCGACCAGGATCGCGAACGCCAGCGAGTCGAAGCCGGTTTCGTGGAGCGAGAGCTCGTCGTTGAGCGGCGGCAGCTTCACGTGCTGCTCCTCGGCGATCTGTTTCATCGCCGCAATGATCCTTAATCTGACCGACATGGAATGGCTCGCCTTTTCAATAAATCGTTGGCCATCATCATAGCCCGGAAGTGTGAATTAACGGAGCCGCGGCTGCGACCTTTTGGCTTGGTTGGTAAACATCAGCCTCGACGAACCCTGAAGATTCGAACGATAGGACAAGTTTTCGTAAAACTTTAGAGACGGATTTTACCGTCCGCGATGCGCGTAAAGACCTCCGCAGCGAGCGGGCGATACTCGCCGGAGTGAGGATCCCTGAAATAGAGGGGATCACCGATGACGGCGGGATCGAAGCCTTCGCGCATCAACAGATGCTTTTTCTGCTTGAAGGTTTCGGTCGCATCGAGGGAAGCGCTGACGCGGACGAACAGCGGATGCGCGTAGGAAGGCAGCCGGCGCGCCAGATGCGCGGCGAAATTCGTGAAGTCGAAGCCCTCGACTGTGACGATCGCGGCCATGCCGGCCCGGCCGTCGGCGCCCGCGACTTCGACGCCATAGGTCGTGGCGTCGAGCACGCCCTCGCACTCCCGGATTGCGTCATTGACTTCGCCGGTCGCGACATTTTCACCCTTCCAGCGGAAGGTGTCGCCGACCCGGTCGACGAAATGAAAGAAGCCCTGTTCGTCGAGCTTCATCAGATCGCCGGTGCGAAACCAGGCATCGCCTTTGGCGAAGACGTCACGCAGGATTTTCTTGTCGGTCTCGGTCTTGTCCGTATAGCCCTCGAAGCGGCCGCCGCCTTCGTCGGCGGTGCCGATGCGGCCGATGGCTTCGCCAACCTCGCCACGCGCGCAGGCCATGCAGAGGCCGTTGTCGTCGCGGAGCGGCGCGCCGTGCTCGGCGTCCACCTTGACAATCGCCGCGGGGAAACGATGCGCGAGCAGCGCCGGAATCCGGCCGATCGCGCCGGGCTTGCCCTCGACGTTATAGAGCGAGAAATTGCCTTCGGTTGCGGCATAGAATTCGAGGATGCGCGGGATCGCGAAGCGCGCCTGGAATTGCTCCCAGATGTCGCCGCGCAGGCCGTTACCGCAGGCAAGCCGCAGCCGATGCTGATTTTCGAATTCGGAGACTGGCGCCTTCAGGAGATAGCGGCAGAGCTCGCCGATATACTGGAACAGCGTGCAGTCGAAGCGAACGAGATCGCTCCAGAAATTCTTCGCCGAAAACTTTTCGGCCAGCGCCACCGAGGCGCCCGCAAACAGCATGCTGCAGGGCGCGACAATGCCGCCGACGGAGTGATAGACCGGGAGACAATTGTAAAGACGGTCATCCGGCTTTGCGTCGGTGAGCCCGGCGAACCAGCCGCCCCAGTTCAGGATACGGCGATGGTTGATGCTCGCGGCCTTGGGCAGGCCGGTCGTGCCCGACGTGTAGATCAAGAGCGCGCGGTCGTTGATGGTGACGTCGCGCCGTTCGGCCTGGGACAGCGGACCGCCGTCGAGCGCGGCGAGAACAGCGTCAAGGCTCGCGTCCATCCAGACCCTTGACGCGCGCGCAAGCTGCGGCCGCGCCGCCTCGAAGACATCCGCGAGCTCCTCGGCAAGGATGATGTGATCGGCGCCGGCGACATTGATGCAATGCGCCAGCGATTGTCCGACGAGCTTGGTGTTGATCAGCGCCACCACGCCGCCGACCCGGCTGATGCCGAGCCAGGCCGCGACATAATCCGGACGCGTCGGCATGATCAGGCAAACCGCGTCGCCGGGCTTGATGCCGGCCGCCAGCGCCCAGCGGGCGTAGCGGTTGATGCGCTCGCTCAGCGCGCGATAATTGAGGCTCTCTGCGTCTGACACCAGCGCAGGCCGATCGCCCTGGCGTGCCGCCAAATCTTCGACGACATCGGCGAACAGCCGGCGCGGATCGGCCTCGATGCGCGAGGTCAGCTCGATCGCCTTCAGCCACGCCTTCGCCGCCGACGGCTTTCCGCGCGACGTTTCGCTCTGTCGATCGACGAGGCCGGTGGTCATGGCCCCTGTATAGGCGCCTCAGCCTGATCAGGTGTTAAGCGGAACAGTTAAAACGCAAATTTGCTGCCCGTGACCCGCAACACCGAACGGCCGGCCCGATCGTCGATAGGACGAAGGTCGAATGAATTCATTGAGGTTTCCGTTCGCGAAGGAGCTCCCGGACGGATTATCTTGCCAGCCAACGGATGGCCTTCGGATTCGCTCCGGCGGACCGCCCGAGCAAGGGTTTTGGGAAACGCACATCCGTGCTCGCGGGCCACCCGCGCGCGGCTCCCGGCTTTCGGGAAAAGATGCGCTGGCCATCACTGGACCTGGGCATGAACGAAAGCATTTCGTCGCCGTTTATCCGATTTCCGATCGGCACGTCACTATTGATGGCGGGCATCCTGTTCGTTGGCCTCGTCTCCTATCCGCTGCTGCCGGTCGCACCGCTGCCGCAGGTCGACTTCCCGACCATCCAGGTTTCCGCGACCCTGCCCGGCGGCAGCCCGGAAACCATGGCGGCTTCCGTGGCGCAGCCGCTGGAGCGGCAACTCGCGCAGATCCCCGGCATCGCGCAGATGACCTCGACGAGCTCGCTCGGCTCGACCGCGATCACCATCCAGTTCGACCTCAACCGCAACATCGACGGCGCCGCCAATGACATCCAGGGCGCCATCAATGCGGCGAGCGGTCAGTTGCCGAAAAACCTGCCCTCGCCGCCGACCTATCGCAAGGTCAACCCGGCGGACTCGCCGATCATGCTGCTGTCGGCGACCTCGGAGACGGTGCCTCTCATCCGGCTCAGCGACGCGATCGACGTGCAGCTCGGCCAGCAGATCAGCCAAATCTCCGGCGTGGCGCAAGTGTTCATCGGCGGCCAGCAGAAGCCGTCGATCCGGGTACAGATCGATCCCGCCAAGCTCGTGGCCAAGGGCCTGTCGCTGGAAGATGTCCGCGGCCAGATCGCGATCAACACCGTCGACAGCCCGAAAGGCAACATCGACGGCCCCAAGCGGGCGTACACGATCTACGCCAACGACCAGCTGATCGACGCCGAGAAGTGGAACGACGTCATCATCGCCTATCGCAATGGCGGACCCTTAAGGATTCGCGACATCGGCCAGGCCGTCGCGGGACCGGAGGACATGAAGCAGGCCGCGTGGGCCGACGGCCAGCGCGGCGTATTCCTCGTCATCTTCAAGCAGCCGGGCGCCAACGTCATCGACACCGTCGACAAGATCAAGGCGCAGCTGCCGCGCCTGATCGCGTCGATCCCGCCGACCATCAAGATCAAGATCATCTCTGACCGCACGCTCACCATCCGCGCCGCGGTTGAAGACGTCCAGATCACGCTGCTGATCACCATTTTCCTGGTGGTAATGGTGATCTTCGTTTTCCTGCGCAGCTTCTGGGCGACCGTGATCCCGGCCATCACCGTGCCGCTGGCGCTGCTGGGCGCCTGCGCGCTGATGTGGGCGTTTGGCTACACGCTCGACAATCTCTCGCTGATGGCGCTGACGATCGCGGTCGGCTTCGTGGTCGACGACGCCATCGTGATGCTGGAAAACATCACGCGCTATGTCGAGCAGGGCGAGCGGCCGCTGGCCGCCGCCTTGAAGGGCGCGAGCGAAATCGGCTTCACTATCGTCTCGATCAGCGTGTCGCTGGTCGCAGTGCTGATCCCGCTCTTGCTGATGGGCGGCGTCATCGGCCGCCTGTTTCGCGAATTTGCGGTCGTCCTTGCCATGACGATCTTCGTCTCGATGACGGTATCCCTGACGCTGACGCCGATGATGGCCTCTCGCTTCCTGCGATCGCATCACGAAACCAGACATGGGCGGTTCTACCAGTGGAGCGAGCGGCTGTTCGAGCGCATGCTGCATTCCTACGAGCGCGGCCTCGACCTCGCGCTGAGCTGGAAGCGGACGACGCTCTTGATCTTCTTCGCGACGATCGCCCTCTCCGTCTATCTCTTCATGATCATCCCCAAGGGCTTCTTCCCGCAGCAGGACAACGGCTTCCTGACCGGCGTCTCGGAGGCGTCGCAGGACATCTCCTTTGCCGAGATGAAGCGGCACCAGGAGGTACTCAGCAACATCGTCCAGGCCGACCCTGCCGTCGACAGCATTGCGATGTTCATCGGCGGCGGCGGCACCGCGCTCAATTCGGGACGCATGTACATCACGCTGAAGCCGCACGGCGAGCGCGACGCCGACGCGCAGCAGATCATCGCGCGGCTGCGGCCGCAGCTCGAGAAGGTCGAAGGCGCAAAACTCTATCTGCAGGCCTCCCAGGACGTGCGGCTCGGCGGCCGCGCCACGCGGACGCAATTCGAATTCACGCTGCAGGACGCCAACCTCAGCGAGCTGAACGAATGGGCGCCAAAAATCCTGGCCAGGATGCAGACGCTGCCGCAGTTGCGTGACGTTGCGACCGACCAGCAGACCGAGGGCACCACGCTCGGGCTCACCATCGACCGCGACACCGCCGCGCGCTACGGCATCCAGCCGCAACTGATCGACGACACGCTGTATGACGCGTTCGGCCAGCGCCAGGTCACGCAATATTTCACCCAGCTCAATTCCTATCACGTGATCATCGAAATCCTCCCCGAGCTGCAGGGCAAGCTCGACACGCTGCATAAACTCTATATCCGCTCGCCGACCACGGGCGAGCAAGTG
>Ga0210402_10006676_pt1 | contig 10194 bp, 7 predicted proteins | sample IncBWC7MmetaG_FD_161055 | JGI IMG/M metagenome (GOLD analysis project Ga0210402, IMG submission 161055) | Forest soil microbial communities from Barre Woods Harvard Forest LTER site, Petersham, Massachusetts, United States - Inc-BW-C-7-M | ecosystem: Environmental > Terrestrial > Soil >...
GGCAACGTCGCACGTGCTTGAAAGATTGCGGGGGTCGACGCAGCATTTCGAGCAGTTGGCCGAGACTTTACATGAGAGCACCAAGGAAGTGATGGAGATGCTGGCCGGGACCAAAGAGGCGGGCCGGCGGCTGGAGATTGCGGTTTATGTCACCATCGGGATTACGCTGGTGCAGTTGTTTAATTTGATTTTCGAGGTGTTTCGCAAGCGGTGAGTGCTGTCCCTGACGGGACTTGTTTCATCTTTTTTTTCTGCCCGGCGCTGCCCTAACAGGCTTTATTGTTACTGACAATGGTGGTGCCGCCGGTTTGCATCTGTTGTTCGAAGGCTAACCTGGGTCATGGGTTCACCTAAGCGCAGCCGCCAGTTGAATCGATGGTGCAAGACGCGGCACAAAGCAAAGCCCCGAGATTGACTCGGGGCTTTGATGGTACTGAACGATGCCTGCCAAATCCAGTCTGAAATCTTGTCCAACGAGCCGTTTCGACTGACCCAAGGCGGTATCGAAAAGCAGATTCCTCGCTACGCTCGGAATGACAAATCTGAAAGCTAGTCCGTTACCGCACGCTCGGAATGACAAATCTGAAAGTTAGTCCCTTACGCCGTCCATGAACGCTCGCAGCTTTCGCGAGCGCGATGGATGACGCAACTTGCGCAGGGCTTTGGCTTCGATCTGGCGGATGCGTTCGCGGGTTACGGCGAAGGATTGACCTACTTCTTCGAGCGTGTGCTCGCTGCCGTCTTCCAGGCCGAAGCGCATCTTGATGACTTTTTCCTCGCGCGGAGTTAGCGTGCGAAGCACCTGCGAGGTTTGGTCTTTCAGGTTGACGTTGATCACCGCCTCGGCGGGCGAGACTACCGCTCGGTCTTCGATAAAGTCGCCCAGATGTGAATCTTCCTCTTCGCCAATCGGGGTTTCGAGGGAGATCGGTTCCTGCGCGATCTTCAGCACCTTGCGCACCTTCGCCACCGGGATGTCCATGCGCTTGGCGATTTCTTCGGACGTAGGCTCGCGTCCCAGTTCCTGCACCAGTTGCCGCGAAGTGCGGATCAACTTGTTGATCGTCTCGATCATGTGCACCGGGATGCGAATCGTACGTGCTTGATCAGCAATTGCACGCGTGATTGCCTGCCGAATCCACCACGTAGCGTACGTCGAAAACTTGTAGCCACGGCGGTATTCGAATTTATCCACGGCCTTCATCAGGCCGATGTTGCCTTCCTGAATCAGGTCGAGAAACTGCAAGCCGCGGTTGGTGTACTTTTTCGCGATCGAAACCACCAGACGGAGGTTGGCCTCGATCAGCTCGCGCTTGGCCTGCTCCGCATCCATGTCGCCCTGGATGATCTCGCGCTGGGTGCGCTTGAGCTCCTGAAACGACACGCCGGCTTCGATTTCGAGCTTTTCCAGTTCGCTGCGGATGGCCCGCGACTGGCGACGATATTCTTTACGTTGCTCTTCACTGCGGGTCGCGTCGGCTTTTTTTTCCAGATTGGACGACTGGCGGTCGAGGGAGCGCATCATGTCGACCGTCTTGTTGGCCCGGTCGATCAGACGCTTGCGTTCGGTGTTGGTGAAGCCCAGCTTGCGGACACACAGGGAGACATCGACGATGGAGCGCGCCAATGCAATGCGGTAGCGGCGATAGTCTTTGGGACGTTTCTTCTGCGAGACGGCCGCGAATTTTTCCAGAAGATGATTGGCCTTCTTGTAAGCCTTGGCCAGGTCGTCGATCTTCCCGGTAAATTCTTTCAGCCGGTTTTGCAGAATCTCGTCAGTGATTTCTTCCTCATCGAAGGTAACCACTTCCTTGATGGAGCGGACACCCTTCTTGAGGTCTTCACCCATTGCCAGGAGTTCGTTGATGACAATCGGAGAGCGCGAAAGCGCCTTCAGAACGCGCAGTTGTCCGCGTTCGATGCGCTTGGCGATTTCAACTTCGCCTTCACGGGTAAGAAGGGGAACAGTGCCCATCTCGCGCAAATACATGCGGACGGGGTCGTTAGTTTTCTCTAAAGCACCGGGAGTTAAATCGAGTTCGACGTCTTCGCCAGCTTCGTCTTCGTCGAACTTCTTATCGAGCGCGGAGGAAGGAAGTTTCGGCCCTTCCAGCACATCGATACCTTGCGTACCAATGGTCGTGAGCAGATCGTCCAGGTCTTCAGGAGAGTGCACATCGTGCGGGATGAGATCGTTCACTTGGTCATAAGTGAGATATCCCTTTTCCTTGCCTGTATCAATCAGCTTTTTAATGTCGTCGTACTTGTCGTCAAGAGCCAAGACGGATTATCCTCAAGTCGTCCCATGGGAGGACGTCGAAACGTCGTTCATTGCGGTGGGAACGTGAAGTGGCGGGATTAGCGCCGACACAAACCTTCAAAGTATAGCACAGACACCGACTCCTGCCGGGGGTGAACTTCCAGCAAGAGAAATACCCGCCGCCTATGTTGCCCGCCGTTAATAACTTAGATGGCCAAAAACGTCATTTAGTTTCAAGCTCTCCAGCGGCAATTATGCTGCAGGGGGAGGACTTCCGGCTTCGGCCACGCCGGGGTCCATTAATGCCCGTTTCAGGCGTATCTTTTCTTCGAGCAACGCGTGCAACTGGCCTGGTTCCTGGTTCTTAGTCGCCTGGAGCTGGTGCTGTACTTGCTCCAGCTTGCGCCTCAGGTGAATGCGCCGCAGGGCTCGCACGGCTCCTTCCAGGCGCTCGGGACTCAGTTCCTCGTCCTGTTTCATCAGGATCGCCGCAAGCAGATTCCGATCGGGATCGGCCAAGGGCAGCTCCATCACGTGGGACACCTGTGACCCGGAGTTCAGCAAAGTCTCGATCAATGACTCTGTGGCCAATCCAATGTGCAGACGCTCTATCTTGAGGGCAAAGTGCGCCTGGCGAGCGGGATCGAAGTCCTCGTCCGCGCCGTCGCGAGCGGACAAACGCTCCTCCGACATCTGCATTTCGCTGGCCGACGTTAAGGCCTGGATCAGAAGCTTCTCGGCGTCGGTGACTTGAGTTTCAACCGATGCTTTCAGGCTGGCGGTCGAGCGGTTAGCGGCCGCATGCTTGAGTTCCTGCCGCAAAACGCCGGAATCGATTCCCAATTTTTGAGCGATCTCGCGGGCCAGTTCGTCGCGAACGATCCGGCTGGGCACGCGCTGAATGTGTGGCAGGAGGTAATTCAGAGCTTTGACCTTCCCCTCAGCGCTGCGAATCGGAAACTGGCGCTGGGCGCGTTCGATAAGATAGTGAAAGTAACGTTGCGAGTGTTTGAGCGCCTCTCCGTACGCGTCTTTGCCTTTTCGGCGGATGAAAAGATCGGGATCGAACCCGGCCTCAAGGGTCAGCACTTTGATTTGGAATTCTTCCTCGACCAGGAGACCCAAAGTGCGTTCCGTGGCCTTGGCGCCGGCGGTGTCGGGGTCGAAATTCACGACAACGTTCTTGCTGAAGCGGCCCAGCAGTTTCGCTTGCAGCTCCGTAAAGGCCGTACCGGAACTGGCGATCACGTTATGAAATCCGGCGGCGTAGACCGAAATACAATCCATCTGGCCCTCGACCAAGATGGCGTAATCCAGCTTGCGAACGGCCTCTTTCGCGCGATCAAGGTTGAAAAGAACGCGCGACTTGGAATAAATCGCGGTCTCGGGCGAGTTGAAATATTTCGGCCCGGCCTTTTCGTCGGTTGCGAGCGCGCGTCCGGTGAAAGCAATGACTCGCCCGGTCTCGTTGGTAATCGGGAACATGACCCGATTGCGGAACTTGGAGTAAATGGTCGTTGGTCGTTGGTCGCTGGTCGCGGGCTTGTCTGCTGGGGCGGAATCGGTTGCAGGTTGTCCGTCGGACTCGTTGCGCTTGCCTTGCTGAGAGCTGACGGCTGATGGCTGATCTTTCCAGGAGAACAGTCCACTTTCGCGCAGGAACTGCTCGTCGAAATCTCCCTTAAGCCGATCTTTCAAGAAAAAGCCTGAGTCCGGGGCGTAGCCGAGGCGGAAGGCCTTGATGACCTCCTCGGTCAACCCGCGCCCAGTGAGGTATTCGCGGGCACGGGCACCTTCGGGTCGTCTGAGATATTCCTGGAAGAACGCGGTGGCGCGTTCATGAATCTCGAGCAACACGGGGCGCAGACTGGCTTCTCGAGCTTCTACCGGACTGCTGAAGCTAAGCTTCGGAAGGGCTATCCCGAACTTTTGCGCCACGGCTCGCACAGCTTCCACGAACGTAAGGTTTTCGATTTTCTGGACGAAAGTGAACACGTCTCCCTTCTCGCCACAGCCGAAACAATAAAAAAACTGGTGTGCGGCATGAACGGTAAACGATGGCGTCTTCTCGTTGTGAAAGGGACAAAGACCTGAGAAATTCTGAGCTCCAGCTTTCTTCAGCTTGACGTAATCGCCGACGAGACGGACGATATCCGCCTGCTGCTTAACGATCTCTTTGAAGTCGGTGGCGTCGGTCACGAGTGGCGACAACTCTCCTTAGGAATTCTGAGGCGAAAAGAGGCAATAAGGAATATAGCAGCGGCTTTGCATGGCGGAAATCCTGTGAATTTCGAAAGTTACTGGTTGATGTAAGAGGAAAACCTCGATTTATTCAGCTCTTCATTTATTTCTATAGCCCCAACGCGTTCAGGTCCTGCCTTGTCTTATTCGCAATTGACGGCACATCAGCTACCGAGGCCACGTGCACGTTATTGTCTTTGAAGGCATCCAGGGCAAACTCGATGTCGGGATTTGTGCGATCAAGGTCGTCGGAAACAACAGCGGTAAGCCGGGCGATTGTACCGTTATCGGCAGAGATGCACTCCGCAATCTTGGGGAAGCGGTGGGCAAGAATAAGCGCCTGATTGGTGTTCGCTTTCAGAGGAACAGCTTGAAAGAATCGAACCTCGGTGCCGACCACGTATCCAAAATCAAAAACTAGTGAGTCACCCTTTTTTTTCGTATATTTCGCTGCCGAGATTTTTTCTATGCGCAGAGCCCATATTCCGGCTCGGGTTAAGGCGTCAGTTATTTGAGCGACAATCATCGCGCGCTCGCTTTTCTGGCGGGCTGCGGGGGGCAATGCTGCCAGTTGTGGTTCGTCTAAATAGATTGGGCGCAGCCTTTCCAACTCCAGGGCGGGATCTGCTGCCAGACAGACTTGCCGAGCAGTGATCTGGATCAAGTTTGCAAATGAGTCTTCCAACTTGAGGAGTAGCCGGCCCACATCCTGCGAATGCTGCAATTGCGTCCGAATGTCGGCTTCAAGACTTTGCAAGACTTCGATATCAACTTGCGGATCGAAGCAGCGCACGCGGCGCCAATCGCTAGTCATGCGCACATCCGCAGACCCGAAACCGCTGCCGCGCGGTTCGAATAACATTATTCCGATATTTACAAACTCCCCCCGCACTACGTAAGGGACGTACCGCAACAGGTAGAACTCGAACTGCTTCAGATCAGGCATCGCGGTTCGAACCGGAAACTCAGGATCGTGATTAGTGAATAGGTGGTCCATTGTCGGTTATCGCGGGAGCAACTCATGCGTCTTCCTTCCATTTGGGAAATGGCTGTCTCGCGCACGTGCGAAATGCCAAAATGAGCTCGCGTACTTTCGAGCGCCGATCAAGGAGGGAGCGAACCAGTTCTTCGAGCGCGCCCCAGTCACTGGAATACCATTCCGGTGGAATTTCGGCGGCGCATTTCCAGATAAGCTGTTCGCTCATCCCCTCGATCGTCGACAGCCACGGCTGAAATGACTCCCAACCGCGCACGTTCAAGTACACCTCATTCTGGGCATACACGCCACGAAGCGGGTAATCGGGGAAGGTCCATTCGCCTGCGTTGAAGCAGTAGCCCTGGTCAATGAAGGTGACCGTGTACTTGCGTTCCCGCATTTTCCGCCAGAACGTTGCCTGTCGGCCATTTGAATTTGCGGTCCACTTGTCGAGGGCCAGCATGCCGGCAAAGCTTTCAAGGTTTCGCACTCGACCAAGCATGGTTGAGGGAAAGTAATCGAAGATCTGCCCTTGCAGGGGATCGACTACATATTTGGAACCAAACTGTAACCCGGGTTGGCACCGGATCACACTGCCGGAAAGCTGAATGTTGAGATCAGAAGAATTCTCGACCAGCCAGTCCCCCACTTCGACGACCTCCGTGGGGGGGACCGGCAATCCGGCAGCCTCGGCGAGTCGCGTGGCCAGTAATTCGTTGGCCAGCACGCGCAAGTGCTGGGGATTGTTACGGAATTTCACCACGTAAAAGTTTCCATCAGAGCAGCGCATCATGTGCCCCTGTGCACCGCCTCGCATTCGTCGCACGTGTTGCACAGCAAGCACTGCCAAATGGCAAGTCCTCGAAACTATCCAAAAGGCAGGATGCTATACCTACTTTCGAGGGCTGGATGTGATGCTTGAACATCTTAACGTTGTGGATTTCTTGCTGGAGCCGATGCTGCAGATTTTCGCGGCTCCAGACGACATCAGATTCCTCGCTACGCTCGGAATGACAAATGGGATGGCCAGCAGGACAATCGGGATGGGATTTAGACTCGTAACTCGATGACAGTTGCCCCGCCGCCGCCTTCATTTTGCGGAGGCTCGGTTACAGACTCCACGTGCGGATGCTTCTGCAAATATTGACGCAGCGCCTTTCGAAGAATGCCCATGCCACTGCCGTGAACGACCCGGACGCGAGGCAACCCGGCCAGGAAGGCGCGATCTACAAATTTCTCTACTTCCCGGGTAGCGTCATCCACGGTCCGACCGATCACGTTAATTTCTGACGGGATGCTCTTGTCCTCATTCTCCAGCGACACCGAGATTCCGCGGGCGCGCGCGGCTTTGACAGGAGACTCGGAGGTGCTCGCGAGCACCTCCGCAATGTCATCGCGCGCAATCTTCATCTTCATCGCGCCGATCTCAACTTCGAAGTGGTTATCGTCGATTCGACGCGCTACCACCGCCGGGCGACCGACAGATTTCAACTTTACCGTGTCGCCCTCGGACACATGTTTTACAACTTGCGGTTGGGCATGCGGATCGCCCCGGTCGGCTCCGGTCGTGTGCGCGACGACAGTGGAATCAAACTGTTCGCGAAATTCACGGCGTAGTTTGGAGATACGCCTTTCGGCGTCTTTGGAAAGCTTTTGCGCCGCCGCCCGGTCCTGAATGACATTGACCATTTCGCGCGCGTGATATTCAAAATCACGCAGCAAGCTGTCCAGTTTCCTTTCCATTTCTTTGATTTTCGCCTGCTGTTCTTTCCTGCCTTCCGCCGCCAGATGCGCCTTCTCTCGCTGAATTTCTTCTTCACGAGCGCGCAAGCGTAAGCGTTCCGCTTCCGCCTCGCCCAATTCGAAATGCAGGCGGTCCAGGAATTGGCCGACATCCCGCGCCTGCGAACCCAGTCGCGCTCGGGCCGCTTCAATAATGGTTGGATTGAGTCCGAGACGCTGGGCGATGTTGATGCCGGCGGACGCCCCGGGCACTCCGATTTTCAGTTCATAGGTGGGCTGCAGAGTGGCTTCGTCGAATCCCACGGAAGCGTTGATGACTCCGACTGTATTTGCGCCAAAGACCTTCAGCGACGTGTGATGGGTGGAAATAATGGTGGTGCATCCGATGCGGCGGAAGTGCTCGGCAATGGCAACGGCCAAGGCCGCGCCTTCCTCGGGATCGGTGGCGGAACCGAGTTCGTCGAGCAACACCAACGATTGCGGGGTCGCTATTCGCGAGATGAAATCAATGTTGGTTACGTGAGCGGAGAACGTTGAAAGATTCTGTTCGATTGACTGGTAATCGCCAATGTCGGCGAACACCGCATCAAAGACGGGCAGCTCGGCGCGGTCTGCCGGAACTGGTATTCCGGATTGTGCCATCAGGACCAGCAATCCGACGGTTTTCAAGACGACGGTCTTGCCTCCCGTATTTGGGCCGGTGATGACAAGTTCCTGTCCTTCGTCGTCGAGTTCAATCGTGGTGGGAACAACGTGGCCCCCCTTTGCCTTCAAGTTGCGTTCCAACAGAGGGTGGCGAGCTTTAGTGAGAATCAGTCGCGTCGACACGGACGGCACAGGGTTGTTGTCCTCGCGCGACTCTTGCGCGGACGGAACTACTTCGACGCAGTTGTATTCTTCCGCAAAACGCGCCTTGGCAAACTGCAGTTCTAGTTCTGCCAGCGTTTCAACCGCAGCCAGGATCGGGCCGGCGTTATCGCCAATACGTCGCGTCATCTCGACCAGAATGCGGTGAATCTCCGCCTGTTCTTCATCGAGTAATCGCACCAGTTCGTTGTTCTGTTCGATGGTTTCAAGGGGCTCGACGAAGACGGTCTGCCCGCTTGAACTGGCGCCATGGACCACGCCTTGCACCCGCCGTTTCTGCTCAACCTTTACGGGGATGACAAAGCGCTCGCCGCGAATCGTGACCAGTTCGTCCTGCACTGCGCCCCCCTCCGATAAACGACGAAGATAACCTCGCAAGGAATCCTGAATCGAGCGTCGCTGCTTTTCAATCTCGCGGCGGATGCGGGCGAGTTCAGGCGACGCCTTGTCGTCCAGCGTCCCATCGGGCAGGATCTTGTTGCGGAACGCTCGCAGGAATTCGGTAAAGTCTGCGATTCCCGAGGAAAGCCGCGCCACCGCCTTCCATTCCAGTTTCATCGCCGCAGGCGGGCTCAGTGCGATTTCGTGCCACTCGGCGGCGCGATCCACCATGAGCACAACATCCCGAATATCCGTTGTTTCAAGCGCGGCACCCGCGATTCGAGATTTCTCAACCAGTTTCGTGACGTCAAGCAATCCGGAAAAATCGAAGCGTCCGCCCACGCGGCGGAACTCGCGAAGCTCGGCAGTGAGTTGCTGCTGGTCCTCGATCCACTCGCGGTCCGCCGAAGGCGCGAGGCGGGCGATCAGTCCTTGCCCCAAAGGAGAAGAAGCGTATCCGCTCAGCAAGTCGAGAAGAGAGCCGAATTCGAGAACTCGGGCGCTGGTTTGAGAAAGCCACTGCGGAGACATCGGAATTCAATGTTACAAGAAGGCGAGGGGAAGCTCTGCTAGAATCGTGCCATAGGGGATGGGCTCTAATCGCCCTGGACCTGCTGCCATGGCCTTTCCGATCACACGCCTTCGCCGCCTTCGTCGAAGTGAGCAGTTGCGATCCATGGTCCGCGAAACCCGGCTTTCTCCAGCCTCGTTGGTCTATCCGATGTTCGTTTGTCCCGGCGAAGGTGTGCGCAAAGAAGTGCGCTCCATGCCAGGTGTCTTCAACCTATCAGTGGACGAAGCGGTAAAAGACGCGCAGGAAACGAATTCCCTGGGAGTGCCCGCGGTCATCCTGTTCGGGCTTCCGGAAAAGAAAGATGAACTGGCAACCGGCGCCTGGTCGGACGACGGGATCGTGCAGCAGGCTACCCGCGCGATTAGACGCGAAGTTCCGAAGCTTGTGATCATGGGCGACGTGTGCCTGTGCGAGTACATGTCCCATGGACACTGCGGAATTGTGCGGGCTGCGCATCCCCAGTCGCTCGGGGCTGCGGTTGCGGCGCCGCCGGCGGTCGACACGGATTACGAAATTGTCAACGATGCCACCCTCGAACTGCTGGCTCGCACCAGCGTTTCCCTGGCGCGTGCGGGCGTTGACATTATTGCCCCTTCCGACATGATGGACGGCCGCGTGGGTGCAATTCGTAACGCGCTCGATCATGCGGGTTTGGCCAACACGCCGATTCTTTCCTATGCAGCGAAGTTCGCCTCAGGTTTTTATGGCCCGTTTCGAGAGGCGGCTGACTCTACGCCGCAGTTCGGGGATCGCCGGTCGTATCAAATGGATGGCGCAAACTTGCGGGAAGCCATGCGCGAGATCGAACTCGACATCGACGAAGGCGCGGACATGATTATGGTAAAACCTGCGATGCCATACCTGGACGTGATTGCCGCGGCCCGAGAACGCTTCGACCTGCCACTGGCCGCCTATCAGGTCTCTGGCGAATACGCCATGATTGAGGCCGCCGCCCGAAACAACTGGATCGACCGCGAACGGGTGATGATGGAGTCGCTGCTCTCGATCCGGCGCGCCGGGGCCAGCGTCATTCTTACCTACTACGCAAAAGAAGCGGCAAAACTGCTGACCTGATCTGTAGAAACATAGCTTGCAATGTTTCGCGCCTCGCACGGGGAACGTAGCTAGCTAAGTTTTTGCGATGCTTGTGCG
>Ga0210402_10006677_pt1 | contig 10193 bp, 5 predicted proteins | sample IncBWC7MmetaG_FD_161055 | JGI IMG/M metagenome (GOLD analysis project Ga0210402, IMG submission 161055) | Forest soil microbial communities from Barre Woods Harvard Forest LTER site, Petersham, Massachusetts, United States - Inc-BW-C-7-M | ecosystem: Environmental > Terrestrial > Soil >...
GGTCCTCCCACCAGAAAGGCTGGTGTGGAGAACGATCAAGGATCCGAACCGGAATCCCGCTCCGCCGACATCCGTCAATACGATCACGCTAGAGGAGTGTGGCCTTCAGACCAAGTGGATACTTGTTGCCCGATTCGACTCCATCGCTGAACGCGACCTGACGGCAAAGATGGGCTTCGGTCAGATGATCGGAGCCGGCCTCGAGCGCTTGGCTGAACATCTAAAGACGCTTTGATGCGTCAGCCAGCGTCTGAAATGATTTCCGCAATCCAAACAGGAGCTGATCCCATGTCGACAAATGCAGCAACCGCCGCCTCTCGCTCGAAGACAATGCTATGGGCGGGCTGGATCTTAAGCGGCTTAACGATGTTATTCATGCTTTTCGACGGCATATCCAAACTGGCGATGGAGCACCATGTGGTTGAGGCCACAACGAAAATCGGATATCCGGTGGAAGTCATTCGCCCGCTTGGAATCGTCCTTCTGGTGTGCACAATCTTGTACGCGATTCCCCGGACGGCCATCTTCGGCGCGATCCTGCTGACGGGTTTTCTTGGTGGCGCCGTCGCCAGTAAAGTTCGCATCGACGATCCGCTGTTCAGCTCAATCCTCTTTGGCGTGTATTTCGGCATCCTCGCATGGGGCGGTCTTTATCTTCGCGACGAACGTCTCCGTACTCTGATTCCGTTGCGATCGCACTTAAGCGGCGGCTAGTCCTGCCGCACGCGGGCGGCGGAGCGAGACTCGCTCCGCCGGTAATTGCCTACGTCCGCCAACTGCCATCGGACCGAGTTACTTCAGTAATCGTCCATCTAGAGATTGCCCATTTAGAGTTTGCGCAAGTACGCCAGTAGCGACGGGATCTCATCGGGAGTCGGCGGACGATCGGGATTCTTGCCATCCGTGGATATCGCCGGCGGAAGCGGCTTGCCGGTCGGTACGTTCAGCAGCACTCGCGTGAAGAATGCCGTGTAGTGCTCTACAACCTCCTCAAGGGTATCGGCGCTGTTATTGTGGAAGTAGGGGGCGGTGCGGCTGATGCCGCGCAGGCTCGGTACATCGAGTTTGTTCCAATCGTCGCTGGCAGGCGGGGCCGGCGGCGGCAGGACAAAGCCGGTCAAGAGCGCGCGGCCCGGATCGGAACTGCTGCGTGTGACGGTGGTGTGGCCATCGGGCAGCGTGAACACATAGGTACGTATATTGCCGGCGAGGCTGGTCGGACAAGGCTTGAACACGAAACGTGGCGCCGGGCCTGGATCGACCGGCCGCGGACAGGTGGTGCTGATGTCGTGATAGCGAACGGCAGGCGGCTGCGCGGTGGATTGCGCGGGACCGCCATGACACTGACCGCAGGCGCGCGTGAAGATCACTTTGCCGGCCTGTTCCAAGTCGTTCAACGGCGGGTCCGGATCGGGTAGCGGCGAAACGCCGTCTTCGATCGCGTCGGACAATTCGCGCATGCCGTGCGATGAGAAGAGCACGCTTTGAAAGGCGCTCAAGTCATCGAGAAAGCGCTGCGACGGCGCTACGTGAATTTCGGCATGCGCCTGCAAGGCCCCCAGCGCCTGTTCCTGCAGGGTGCCAAAGCGTGCGTCCAGCTGATACCCACCAGATGGATTGGGGCCTCGTGCCCAGGGGTTGAGGGCATCAGGACCGGTCAATTTCACGTTTATGACCGTGGGCACCGCCCGCCACACATCCACCTCTCGCTCGCTCGAGGGCTGACCCGTCGATGGGTCGATGAGCTGCACGTTGGCAGGCAGCGGCAGGGTCACGCGGATCAGTGCGTGCTGGCGTAAATTGGAGTAGTCACTCGCTTTGTCGCCATTCACGCGATAGTCGTTGGCATCGACGGGGCGAAACAACGGATCGTCGGCCAGTGGATTCTTAATTCGTCGGTGTTGTAGAGCTTGATAGCGCGCCTCCGCATTGGCGGGCGAAAGCTGGAAGCTGTCGCTCGCCATGTGGCAATCGGCGCAGGCTCGGCCATTGCCCTGAAGCCCGAGCAGGCGGCGGTCGATAAAGTGGAACAAGCCGCGCAGGACGGCAATGCACGGTTCTCCACGGCAATCCTCCGAGGTCATCAATTTGACCATATCGTCGTTTGGCTCCCGATTTTCGGCGGCGGCCATCGAGCCTGCCGCTGCGGCCATCGTCAACAGTCCGATTAGCGATGAGACCTTGATTACTGTCATTGAGGAATCCTCGGTTTGAAGTCTGGTTTGCGCCTTAAGCGAGCTAGGGCTTCGCTTTCGTGCGTGACTGTCCGCTCGCGGTGAGCCAAACTCCTTGGCAGACTGCTGAGAAACTCTGATGTTTTCTGAAAAGGCGTATGGATAGCGCGAAACCCACCGTTTACGAGTTCGGCGACTTCATTCTCGAAGGTGGTCGGCGGCGACTGCTGCGCCGCGGAAGCGATGATGCGCTGGCGCTGACGGGAAAAGCCTTCGATACATTGCTCTTCTTGGTCGAGCATCGTGGCGAGACGCTCGACAAAGACACGCTTTTACGTGTCATTTGGCCTGGGGTGATCGTCGAAGAGAATAGCCTGACGCAGGGCATTTCGATGCTGCGCCAGGTTCTGGGGGAAGCACCGGGAGAAAATCGGTACATTGCCACGGTGCCGCGCAAGGGCTATCGGTTCGTGGCCGAGGTGACTGAAGCCTCCCGACATATCCTGCAGGGCGCAGCCGCGCCATCTACCGTAACGATTTCCGCTGCGCCGAAGCGATCCGTGGGGCTGTGGATAGGGGCGGCAGGGGTCACGGTGCTGGTAGCGGTTGGGGTTTATTTTCTCCAGCGCGGCGTGGTAGGCGGCACGCCCTCCACCATTCGCACGGTCGCGGTGCTGCCTTTCAAGCCGCTGCTCCCCAGTGAGCGCGATGAGTCGCTGGAACTCGGCATGACCGAATCGATGATTGCGAGCATCGGTGCGCGCGGGCTGAATGTCAGCCCGTTAAGTTCAGTTCGTCATCGCGGCGCGATCGACCCGGATCCGCTGGGGGTGGGGCGCGCACTGCAGACCGGATCCGTGCTGGACGGCTCGCTGCAGCACCGTGGCGATCAGCTGCAGGTATCCGTGCGGTTGTTGCGTGTCGCCGATGGGCGCGAGCTCTGGGCCAATCAATACGAAGGCAATATTTCCAGCATCTTCGGGATTCAGGAACAGATATCCGGCAAAGTGGCGGAGACTCTGTCGGGTAAAAGTAGTGCCGCGGGTGCTGGCGCACCGCCAACCGTCGGTGGCACAAGAGATGCAAACGCCTATCTTCTCTACGCCAATGGCCGCTACGCCTTGGCTCGATCCACCGAGGAAAGCCTCGCCCTTGCGATCGGCTATTTTGAGCAGGCACTCGAGCGCGATCCGCAATTCGCGCTGGCGCAAATGGCCTTTGCCGAAAGCCACATGATCCTGGGAATCTTCGGCATGCGGGCGCCCGCTGAAACCATGCCACGCGCGCGTGATGCGGTGCTCAAGGCACTGCGGATTGAGCCGCGGCTTGCGGGCGCCTACTCGACGCTCGGACAGCTCAAGTTGGAGTATGACCGCGACTGGGACGGCGCCGCGTCGGACTTCGCTCGCGCGATTGCGCTCGATCCATCGCACTCTGAGGCCCATCTGCGTTGGGGCGTGTTGCTCGGCATGCGCGGTGAACTCGATCGCGGCCTCGAAGAGCTTAAACTGGCGCAGCAACTTGAGCCCTTGCTAACGCTTCCGAAAACACGGGCGGGATCGCTGCTCTATTTTGCGCATCGCTACGATGAGGCGCTTGCGCAGATCACGGAGAGTCTGGCACTCGATGACCGTCCGGGCATCGCGCACGCTTTGCTCGGACGGATCTATTTGCGCATGGCCCGTTACGATCTCGCGCTGGCGGAATTTGCGAAAAATCCCGGGCCGACGCCCGGGAGCTTCGGGGACCTGGGTCAAGCACTCGCCCTATCCGGCCGTCGCTCAGAAGCTCTGGCGGAACTTGATCGCGTATTGAAGCTGTCGACGCAGCGCTACGTACCGGCAGGGGATATCGCCTCGATCTACGCCAGCCTCGGGGATACTGAAAATGCCCTAGCCTGGCTCGATCGCGCGTTGCAGCAGCGTGCACCGGTGCTGGGTTTCTTGGCACAGAACCCCGCGTTCGACGGGCTGCACGGTGACCCACGATTTGCAGCGATAGTCGATCGGATTGGCATCTGGAAACGGCCGCTGGCAAAGTGACGGCCAGATCGCCCGGATTGAAGTGCACGTGCCACCGCTAGCGGTCGGACATGGAGTTCGACTGACCCTGTTCTTCGCTCTCGGCGGCATCTGCAGCTCCGTCCTTTCGCCCAGTTCACGATCGAACGCCGAAGGCATCAGCAATCCTGCCCCGGAGCTAGACGTCGTAGTTGTGACGGCGCGCAAACGTCAAGAAAATTCTCAAGCTGTGCCGATTTCGATCATGGCGGTGAATGGAGAACTGCTGGACCGCAGCCATACCCCGCTTCTGACGGACTTTGCGCAATTGATTCCGAATATGCAGTTGCAATTCATCAACCCGCGTCAAACCGCCTTCTCGATACGCGGGTTAGGCAACAATCCGGCGAGCGAAGGACTCGAAACCAGCGTGGGTCTATACCTCGATGGCGTTTACATCTCGCGCCCCGGTATGCTCACATCGGACTTGGACGACATCGAGCAGATTGCCGTGCTGCGCGGTCCGCAGGGCACGCTATTCGGCCGGAACACCACGGCGGGCGCACTCAGCATCAGCATCCGCAAGCCTGAGCGGACATTTGGTTCCAATGTCGAATTTTCCGGTGGGAATTTTGGCTTGAAGCAGGCGCGCGGTAGCGTCACCGGACCATTGAGCGGGACGCTTTCCGGCCGCCTGTCTGCCTTCTATACCGGCCGCGATGGCATCCTCGAGAACATCGACACCAAGTCGGATCTCAACAATCAAAACAGGCTGGGTACTCGCGGGCAACTCTATTTCCAGCCCAGTCCCGCATTCGATTTGCGCCTTACCGCGGACATCAGTCATCAGCAGGAGAATTCCGGTGCACAAGTGTTGGTCGACCCTGGTCTCACACTCGCCAATGGCGGCCCGCGGCCCAACAATATTTTCGTGCGATCCGCGCGCTTTGACTATTCACCCACATTCAATCCGTTCTCACGCCAAGTAAACGTAGATCGGCCTTGGTCGATCGAGACGACCAATGTGGGGACATCCCTGGAAGCCAATTGGAACCTGGCCGGATACACGCTCACCTCCATTTCGGCTTGGCGTCGGTGGGAATTTCTTCCGAGCGCTGACTTGGACTATTTGCCGCTCGACATCCAGCACACTGCCGGGAACGACATCTGGAATCAGCAGTGGTCTCAAGAAATGCGAATCGCTTCGCCGATCCATCGCAGCATTGATTTCGTCGGCGGCGTTTTTCTTTACAGGCAGCGACTCGAAACGGCCAGCGTCCCGGGAGCCACCTATGGTGCCGACGCGGCCAAGTTCTTTTCGCAACCCACTCTGTTGCTTCCGGCATATGTTCTGACGGGTGTTACGAGTTACACGCATGCGGACGCGGATACCGATAGCGAGGCGCTGTTCGGCCAGATCGCATGGCATGTGTACGACCATTGGGAATTTACGACCGGCGCGCGCAGCAACTGGGATCACAAATCGGCCGTGGTCCGTCGCACGCGCAGCGGCGGTTCCGTACTCGATCCGGCCGATCCCTTCTTCGCCGCAGCAACGGCAGCGCGCAATCAACTAGCGCCAGGCTATGCGACCGCCGACAACGGCTCGTCCGGTAACACGCTGTCGGGCTCCCTTTCGCTCAGCTACCGGCCTACCGCCATCCTGTTGGTCTATGGATCGCTGTCCCGCGGCGTGAAGGCGGCCGGTCTCAACACCGTCATTCTGCCGGTGGGCGCAGACCCGGTCATCAAGCCTGAAGTCATCAATAATATCGAATTGGGTGTGAAGACCAGCTTGCTCAACCACCGCCTGGAGATCAATGGCGACTTGTTCTACGCGAATATCGACAATTACCAGACAACCGTGCGCGATCGGGTATTGATCTCTTCCTATCTGGCCAATGCCGAATCCGCTCGCACCCGTGGAGCCGAACTCGAATTACGCTGGGCCGTTCTCGTCGGATTGCAATTGGATGCCGCGATCGCCTATGACGAGGCTACGTATACTTCGTTCCACAGCGCTCCCTGCGGGACCGAGTGGACCGGGATCGCGACAAGCTGCGATCTCACCGGCAGACCCATCTCCGGTGCGCCCCGCTGGTCGGGGGTTGCGCACGTCGAGTACACCCGTGGACTGACCAGTAATTTGCAGAGTACCAGCGGGATTGAGTTCACCTTCCGCTCCAGGAGTTACTACAATTCCGACGACTCCGCATACTCGCTGATCCGTGGTTACGGCCTCGTTAACATGCATGTGAGCGTGGGGCCGCCCTCGGAGCACTGGCAGATTTCACTATGGGCCAGGAATCTACTCAATAAAGACTATTTCTCCGCGCTCTCCTCTGGAGGCGTGTTCGGCGCAGGCTATGTGGCCGGATCGATCGGCGATCCGCGTACCTATGGTGCTTCGCTACGCTGGCAGTTCTGAATCGGCGCGAGCGTACGCGCACGGCGGAGGGGCAGGATCAGCAGAGCCGCCAAACCGGCGCACGAACGACCCAGCGAGACTGAGAATAATTTGCGATGCCGCTGATCCGGCCTCCCCTTTGGAAGGCCGGCTCAATCACGTCTTGAACACGGAATGGTTTTACTGATGATCCTCCGCGTTGAGCTGCGGCGTGGTGGGGGTCAGCGTCCCAAATAGGCCATCCGCATAGGCATTAATGCCTGCCGCAAAAAAGAGCGCGGGCCCGGTGGAAGGGTTGGTGGTGGTGCCGGCTTCGTTGCTGCCGCGATTGTCGAACTCAATGCCCCATAGGCCGTCGATAGCGATGGGTGAGCTGTTGACGTCCAGCAAGTTGCCGAGGAACTTGCCGCTCACGACGTCGAAGGCGCCGATGGTTCCGCCAAAGCGATTGCCGATCAGCAAATCATGACTGAAAAAACCAAAATCCTGAGGTGCGAGTGCAACTCCCCAAGGAGCTCTTAAGAATGGGCCGTGCTCCAAACGTTGAATCAATCTACCTTTCGCCGTGAAAACGTCGACCCGTCCACAGTCCTCCCCGCAATCGTCATCCGCACCATTCTTTGTGGCGTTTTGCTTGGCGTATGTCACGACGACGTTGGCGCCGACCGATTGCACGTTATAAGGAGCGAAGTCTCGCGGAATTCGGTCGTCGTCAAATGCTTCCTCATCCAAATGCACGCGCTTGAAATTCGCGTCGAATTTTTCAATGCGATTCTGACCGAAGTTCGCGGCTAGAAGGAAATGGCTGCCCTCAGATTCGATCCAGGTCAGCCCCAAGAAGACCGCGCCATGCTGCGATTCATCGACTTCGTTGAGAGCGGTCGACTGGCCCGCTACAACCGGTGTCGCCGGAGGACCCCAACCTGAGATCGTGCCGTTTCTGGTTGCAAAAATGAAAAGGGCTGGATTGCCGGGCGCCAGGGCAAAATCGGCGGTGCCGTTGAAGACCATTCCAGTAGGGCTGGAGGGAACGGACGCGCCCTTGGCGTTCGGGATCGTAACCACCAAAGGCACGATGCCACCGCCGCCGGTGTACAGAGTCGAAGTGCCTGTTCCCGCGTTGTTTGCCCACCAAGGAGTTGATGCGCCGCGCGCCAGCCCCCAAGCATTTTTGAGATGCGGATCGATCGTGACCAGAGTGCCGTTGGCGTTGGGCGGTTGAGGAATATCAGACACTAGGTTTGTTTGTACGTAGTTCTGAGCGAATGAGGAAAGAGGAAAAATCGACAACACACAACTGGCCGCGACGTATTTGATTGTTCCTGAAAATGCGATCATCTGGAGTCCCTCCTTTATGAGCCTTTGTTGGATCGAGCGTGCTGGCGACTATATGCGCGCGCATTTCAGCCGGCATTCGATTTAAGTTTTCTGCGGTCGCGAACTTTTGCTCCGGTGTGCGGAACGTACCTAAAAATGGGCTCGCGATGCGAATTGCGACGACGCGATCGGCGGACATGGACGATCTCGAATCCTCTTTGCTTTTCGGTGACAGAGAAGATCTGATGCTCAGTGACCGTTCGGGCATTCCCCTAATCAACGCCTTCATCCTCGGATCGCATTTGATTTCCGGGACGCCGTAAAGCCATCGACGGGTCAAATGCATTCCTTTGACCTGAAGGTGCCTGATGCGAGCGACCGCTTCCGAGCAAGGAAATTAGCGCGGCGTTTCAGGGAGTGATGCGGTCGACGAGGAGCGCCGCGGTGATTGTCGCGCGCGGCACTTCGGCCATCCAGGGCGCGCAGAGGTGGGCGGTCGCTGCCAGATACAATCGAACGTGCTCCGGATCGAAGGTCCCCATGTCGAGACAGGCGCGAGTGTACTTCACCAAGTGAATGTTATTGCGTATGGAGGCTTTCGTCGCAAGGATGCGCCGGATCGCGGCGAGCTCGCCGTCGGGCGCGTGCCACACGCGGGAGGCGGCCGCAGCAGGAGATGTGTGGAGGTCGGATGAGTCCTCTCGACCTGAAGCCGCCCAACAGCCGCCGCGCGATCAGGTTGTGGCATTCTTGCGTCGATGTCTACATTTCGAACCCGCGGACGACGGTGGTGGCTCGGAGCGATCACCACGGTCCTGGTCGTAAGCCTGGCCGCGCTGTTGCTGAGACCCATGCTGGAGCACGGGGTGCGAGCGCGGATCGAGTCCGAGGCCGTGCGCCATGGCGCGGTTGCCCGAATCGGTGTGGTACACGTCGGCGTCTGGCCGTTGCTGCGATTGGAGGGATTCGATCTCGATCTTAGGTATGGAGTGCGACTGCACGCCGACGTGATCGCGGCCACGTGGCCCGGCCGCCTGCGACTCGCAGTTCGCGCCGGCACTCTCGCGGGGCCGGCAGGCGTCAGGGTCAGCGCGGCGGCCACAGCCTGGGACATTGCGGGCATTTTCGGCGAGGACCTCCGGCTCACGCTGGTGGAGCCACAAGCCGGCCTGTCAATCCGCAAGCTGGCGTCTCCGGTGGGCAGCGCGTGGAGTATCGAGGCACGTGGGCTCGACGCCGGACGTCTGTTCGACGTGCGGCGCGACGGCCACCCGCTGCTCGATGGTGGTATCGCGGACGGCCGCGTGGACCTTCAGGCCAGCACCGATGCGCTCCGTTTCCACGTGGGCATGGGCGCACACGGCGCGCGTTTGGGAGCGCTGGCGGATAACGCCGAGGACGAGCCGCAGCTCGGCGATCCGACGGACGTGACCATACGATTCGATGGCGCTTGGCGCCTGATCGGGGGCACGATCGAGGTCCCCGAGGTCCACGCGACGGTGGCCGGTGCCGACCTGTCGGGCTCGATCACACTGCGAGATCTCGACACCGATCCGGTTGTCGATCTCGCACTCGGCATGCAGCATCTGGACTTCGCGCAACTGCTGGGTGCATCCGGGCTCGCGGTGCCCGAAAGCTTGGGAATGGCGCCCGGCGCCGGCCGTGACCTTGGCTCGGCCACGATCGACATGCATGTACGCGGACGCCTGGCGGACCCTGCCTCGCTCTCGGTGAGCCAGAAAATCGACTTCCGGCCGCCACGTCAGATGCCGCCGGCAGTCGCGCGCCTGCGCGGCGATTTCATCTTCAGATCCGAAGACGGCTCCGGGCCGCAGCGTCCCATCGACGTCTCGCTCGCGTCCCCCGACTTCATCGCCCTGCGCGACGTTCCGCCGCTGTTCGTGCGCACGCTGCTGCTTGCCGAAGACGCAGGCTTTTACGGGCATCGCGGCATCGACCTGCGCGAACTACCCGCCGCTCTGCTCACCAACTGGTCGCGCGGCGGCGCCGCGCGCGGAGCGTCGACAATCACCCAGCAGCTGGCCAAGAACCTGTTCCTGTCGCGCGACAAGCAGCTCGGACGCAAGCTGCAGGAACTGGCGATCACGTTCCTGCTCGAGTCGGCGCTCGGCAAGGATCGTATCCTCGAGATCTACCTGAACATCATCGAATGGGGACCGGACCTGCGTGGCCTGCGGCCCGCGGCCCGCCGCTATTTCGGTCGCGAACCCCGAGAGCTGACGCCGGCCGAGATGGCCTTCCTGGTCGCGATCATCCCCGGGCCGATCAAATACC
>Ga0210402_10006678_pt1 | contig 10192 bp, 7 predicted proteins | sample IncBWC7MmetaG_FD_161055 | JGI IMG/M metagenome (GOLD analysis project Ga0210402, IMG submission 161055) | Forest soil microbial communities from Barre Woods Harvard Forest LTER site, Petersham, Massachusetts, United States - Inc-BW-C-7-M | ecosystem: Environmental > Terrestrial > Soil >...
CGTCAGGATCGGCGACACCTCGAGTTCAGGAAGAACCGGCGGATCCTGGACAACCGCTATATCGACGCGATGGTGCAGCACCCATTCCTCAAGCTCGCTGCCGCTGCCTTCGCGAATATTCAGCGCGACATTCGGCCAGCGGGCCCGGAACTCTCTCGCCAAAGGCGCCGCGAGCAGGGGCCCCGCCTCGGCGGGAACCGCGAGCGACACTGTTCCCGGAACCGTCCCAGCGGCGGCGTCATCCAGCGGCGAGGCGAGCAACTGCATGATCGTCTCCAGACGATCGCGCAGACACGCACCGGCCGGGGTCAGTGCGACGCCCCGGCCGTGACGGACCAGAAGCTGCGTCCCCAGGCCTTCTTCCAGCTTGCGGACCTGATGCGAGATGGCGGGCTGGCTGACGTTCAGCTCGCGCGCCGAGCGCCCGAAATTCCCGGTGCGCGCGACACTGTGGAAATACCGGAGCTCCCGCAGGTCGAACGGCCTTTCCTTGGCGTCGCTTTGCAGCGATGTGCCCGGTTCCCTCGCAAGGAAATTGAAGGCGTTCATTCAGCCGCGGCCCCTCGTCGTCGCGCATGCAACGGACCACCGGAGGGCTCGCGGCTCGGCCGCGCGGTCCGGTCGATCGTGCTACGGAGGGAGCGTCAGTTCGGCTCTGCAAGAAAGCCGGAAAGGTCGGCGATCTGGTGTCAGAGTTATCCTAAGGGTTTGTCAGGATATTTCCTACAAGAATGGGCATTTTCCCTACGCTATCGAGGGGCAGTCGCTGGTTCTGTGGGATGTGCCAACCAGCAGCGATCTGGGGGGTTTACGGAGCTAGAGTTCCAATTGAGTGGGATCCGTCGGCAAAGAAAAGCAATCAAGCGGACCTGGCGCAGCCGTTGGCCGCAACCAAACCAAAGCGAGGGTCGCACGGGTGCCTCGCCATGTCAGTTTTGGGCCGGATCAGGCAACAGGAAGGGGAACCGCAAATAACGCAGAAACGCAAATGGCGCGCTTGCCCGGCCAGGGGGTCAGACTTGAGGCAATGTCGCTGCAACCTGCATTTGCGTTTTTTGCGTTATTTGCGGTTCCTCTTGCCTTGCGTCGGTGCAATCGCCTGCGTGCGATGACCCTTGAAGGATACTGTCAAGCGACGCAGCGCGTTATCGGCTGTCTATCGGAAAATCACCGCGGGCTGCGGTGATTTGGAGGGTTATTAGTACGGAGCTTCACGGAGTGCACACAGAGTTTTACAGAGTGCACACAAAGTTTCACAGAGTAGATTATTATAGGCGCTTCGCTCTCAGGTCCATTGTCCAGCGAATGCTTCTTACGCTAAGGTCTTGCGCGAAGTGCCATTTGCTTTGTTCTCTGTGGAACTCTGTGTGCACTTGATTACTTTCTGTGGGTCGCACCGACAGCGCCGATTAACAACACAAATGCAACGTCCACGCTGTCGTCAGTGCTTGTCCAGCCATCCCTGATCGGCCGCGTAGCGCACGAGTTCGACCCGGCTGCGGTAGCCCAGCTTCTCCATCGCGCGCGCCTTGTATGTCTCCACGGTCTTCACGCTGATGTTCAGCCGCGCCGATATCTCTTTGTTGCTGTGCCCGCCCGCGACCAGACGGAGGACATCGGTCTCCCGTTCGCTGAGTTCGGCCGCCTGGCCCAGCTGCGGATGGACGGCGCCTTTTGCCGACCGGCCAACCGCCTTCCCAGCAATGGCAGGATCCAGGTACATGCCCCCCGATACGACCGCGTGCAGCGCGCGGATCAACTCTTCCGACGCCGAACGCTTCAGCAGGTATCCGCTCACACCAGCCTCGACGAGTTGGCGAAGATACGCACGGTCCTCATGCACCGTGAGCACCAGCACGCGACATTCCGGCCGCTCGCCCAGCAGAGTGGTGGCAACCTCGATCCCGTTCATCTCCGGCATCGAAATGTCGAGCACCACGACATCCGGCAGCAGCTGCTTCGCCAGCCGAAGCGCGGTCCGACCATCGCGCGCGTTGCCGACGACCTCGAAATCCGGATCGGCCTCGACCAGCGCCTTGAGGCCGGCGAGGACGACCGGGTGGTCATCGACCATCAGGACGCGCGATGGCGTCGGTGTCATTGGCCCGATCCTTCCCCGATCGGTACGCAGGCATAGACGGTGGTGCCGCCGTTCGGCGCCGATTCGACCTCGAGACTGCCATTGACAAGGACCAGACGTTCACGAACCCCGAGCAGGCCAAGATGCGCCTTGCCGAGTGCGATGTCCGTGCACTCGTCCCTCTGGAATCCGCGGCCATTGTCCTCAACGATCAGCCGCACCTCGCCATTCGTGGCCTCCAGAATGACGCCGACCTGATCCGCGCCAGAATGCTTCACCACATTGGTGATCGCTTCCTGCAGCACGCGAAACAGACCGGTCTCAACCGCAGCCGGGAGGCGTCGGTCACCCAGCGTGATCTCCAGGTCGATGCGCAGTCCCGAGCGCTCGGCCCATTCCTCGAGATACTGCGTGATCGCGTTCCGCAGGCCAAGATCGTCCAGCGCCATGGGCCGCAGCTCCCACGCCATACGGCTGAAGTCGCGGCCGAGTTCGGCGGTCAGATCCTTGAGTTCCGAGACACGCCGCCGCGCGGTCGCATCGGTCGCGCAAATCGGTGCAATGGCGTCGAAGCCGAGGCGCAGCGCGGTCAGGTACTGTCCAAGGCTGTCATGCAGTTCCCGTGCGATCCGCTTGCGTTCGGCCTCCTGCGCCAAAACGGTCCGATGCAACAGCTCCCTGCGCTCTTCATTCGCGGCTGCCAGATCCTCGGCCAAGGCACGATAGTTCTGTTCGCTCTCGCGCAACTCCTGCGCCGCCTGTTCGCGCGCCTCACCGCTGCGGTGAAGCTGCTCGCCCGCCTGATGTAGCGACTGTGCAACCGCATCGGTTTCCTTGATCCCGGTCAGGTGCACAGGCAGCCGTTCGCCGCGGCCCACGCGTTTGGCGTAGTGCACGAGTGCACGGATCGGCCGCGCGATGCGACGCCCGATCAGGCTCGCCGCGATCAGCGCGATGGCCACCGTCACGAGACCGACCAGCATGAGGACCATGGTGGAGCGGCGGACCGGGGCAAACAGGATGTCGTCGGGGATGCCGATGGCAACTGCCCATCCGGCGAGCTTCACATGGGTGAATGAATTGTAGACCGGGATGCCGTCGCGCGAGGTGGTCGGAAACCAGCCCTCGTTGGCCGCACGGTAATGGTCCATGATCGCTGGACGAATTATCTGGCCGACGTAGCGGTCGGCGTCACGGCTTCTGGCGATCGTGGCGCCTTCACGGTCGGAGATCGCAACGATCCCGTTCGGCGGGAGGTCCAGCTGCCCCAGGACCTTCGGCAGATGCGGCGCTATGTTGAAGCTGAGAACGTAGGCCAGGCGGTCGTCGCGAAGCACAGGAACGCTGATCGCGATCACCGGCTGCAAGCTGACTGCGCCGGTGGTGACGCCGGATATGTCCGGTTGGCCGGTCGCGACGACCCGCCGTATGGCGTCGAGCGCCGTCGTCACCGGCAATTTGTCGCCAAACGGCAGACGCGTGTTGACGATCTGCTGGCCGTCCAGATCGCATAGCACCACATTGAGGCCATGGTGTCTCACGGCCTCGCTCGCCTGCGCATGAAACGCCGCGAAGTCTCCAGTCTGCAAATATTTGGATGCTGCGAGGACGAAAAGCTGCGATCGGAGCAGGCTGAGTTCATGATCGATGGTCGCCGCCACCGCCTGTGTGCGCTCGCGAACGGTGTTCGCCATGATCTCCTGCTCATGTTCGGCGGAGCGGAGAACAAGGAAGGCGCTGAACGCCATCAGCGGCACGATGACCACGAGGATCAGCCCTACCATGCAGGTGCGGACCGACAGGGGCGACGACATGCGGTCGCGCAACCACCGCGCGCGCGGCCGAAGCGCGATGGAGTCGACGCCGGCCCCCGATATGCCCCCCATGGGCGAGGTTTAGCAGCAAGTCAGTATGGCTTCCAGATAGACCGGCAGCTGGGTTCTGGCATCATGAGCGGAGGGAGGGCGTCATGAGCGATCAACTACCGACGGCGACCCGTGTGTCGGACCCCGGCATTCGCGCACTGTATCGTCTGGAGAACCGCTGGCAGGCCTGGCTGGATGTCGAGGTCGCGCTCGCCCGCGCGCAGGCGGAGTTGGGCATCATCCCGCGCGACGCCGCCGAAGCCATCGCGAAGGCGGCCCGACTGGAGCTGCTCGATCGTGTGCGCATCGACGAAGGCTTCGCGCGCACCGGGCACACGATCGTGCCGCTGGTCTGGGAATTGTCCCGAATCGTCGGCGAGCAGCATGGCGGCTGGGTGCACTGGGGCGCCACGACGCAGAACATCACGCAGACCGGCGATCTGCTGGTGCTGCACCAGGCGCATCGCGTCTTCCTGCGCCTGATCGGCGAGGCGCTGGCGGCGATGGCCGATCTGGCGGAACGCAGTGCCGAGATGCCGATCGCCGGCCGCACGCACGGACAGCACGCGGTGCCGGCCACGTTCGGCTACAAGGTCGCGGTCTGGATCGACGAACTGTTGCGCCACGTCGAGCGGCTGCGGCAGGCGGCGCCGCGCATCTTCGTCGCCATGCTGGGCGGCGGCGCGGGCACCTATGCCTCGCTCGGCAAGCAGGGGCCGCCGGTGCAGGCGGGCATCGCCAGGCAGCTTGGCTTCGGCACGATGACCGTGCCGTCGCGGGCGCTCGGCGACCATCTGGCGGAGAATATCTGTCTGCTCGGGATGCTGGCGGCCACCTGCGGCAAGATCGGACGCGAGATCTACACGCTGATGAAGACCGAATTCGGCGAGGTGGAGGAGCCGGTGCCGCCTGGCACCGTCGGCAGTTCCACGATGCCGCAGAAGCGTAACCCAAAGCTATGCCAGGACATCATCGCCGCATCGGCAGAGGTGCGGGCGATGGTGCCGCTGGCGCTGGAGGCGATGCAGACCGAACACGAGGCGGACCGGACCACCAGCCTGGTCATGGATTCGGCCGAGGCGCGCGCCTGCATCGAGACCGGCGATATGTTGGCCAGGCTTGGCGAGGTTGTGCGGGGGCTGCGGCTCGATCCCGCGCGGATGCGGCGCAATCTGGACCTCGGCGGCGGGCTGATCATGGCCGAGGCGGTGATGCTGCAGCTTGGGGCGGCGATCGGACGGCAGCACGCGCATGATGTGGTTTACGATGCGGCGCAGGCGACCGTGGTCGAAGGCCGGTCGTTCGCGGCGCTGCTTGCGGCAGACAGGCGCGTGGCCGAGCACCTGGATGGCAAGGCGATCGAGGCGTTGCTCGATCCGACCGTCTATACCGGCCTGTGTTCCGAGATGGCCTGTGCTGGCGCGAAGCGTGCGCGGGAGGCGGCCGACGGGATTGCAGGCGAGTCGAGCTCAGCCTGACGGGCCGAGCCTGACGGGCGCCGTGTGATGCGGCAACTGTGAAGTAATGCGGCAACTGTGACGCATTTCATAGGTGATATCGGAACATCCCGCGAGACATGGCCTTCTGCCGCGATCGCCGGAGGACCCAAACATGTCGGACAGCCTATTCGGTGCGGATTTCCAGCAGATCTACAGCAATCCAGGAACGCTCTTTCCGTCCCCGGAAGACTGGCGGGATTGTCCGATCTATTTCCTGATGGTCGATCGCTTCTACAACCCGCGCAAGGCACCCAATCACACGCCCTCCGATGACCCGAACTTCTTTGCCTATCAGGGCGGGTCGTTCGATGGCGTTCAGGCCCAGCTGCCCTATATCAGGAACCTTGGTGCCCGCGCGATTTGGTTGAGCCCGGTCCTGGAGAATCGGATCGTCGACGAAGGATCGTACCACGGCTACGGCATACAGGATTTCCTGCATGCGAACCGGAGGTTCGCTGCCAACCCGGATAACGCCGACGATGAGCTGCGGGCATTGGTCGACGCCGCCCATCAGGCCGGGCTGTACGTGATATTCGATATCGTGCTGAACCACACGGGCGATCTTTTTGCCTACACTGGCGCCGGATCGCAGGCGTCCTTCAACCGCACCCCGCTACCAATTCAATGGCGGGATGCGGCCGGGAACCCGCGCGCGGACTGGCCGGTCATCGAAAACATCCCTCTCCCGCGTCCCGCCGATGCCCTTGTCTGGCCGAAGGAACTGCAATTCAACGCCGTCTTTCGCAGGCAGGGCACGCCGGCTGCCAACGGCGACGACACTGTCGGCGACTTCGCGTCACTCAAGCAGATGATGACCGAAAACACCGCGGTGCAGAATGCTCTGATTCGGGCTTATCAGTATGTCATCGCCCGCTTTGACGTCGACGGCTTCCGCATTGACACGCTACGGTATCTCAAGGGTAGCCTTCCCCTGACATTTGGCAATGCCATCCGGGAATACGCACTCAGCGTGGGCAAGAAGAACTTCTTCACGTTCGGTGAGGTCTGGACGTCAAACTCGGAGGCTGCCATCGCCAACTTCATCGGCCGCAATTCGAATGATGGCGGCGATATGGTTGGTGTGGATGCAGCTCTCGACTATCCGCTTTTCGATTGCCTGAAAGCGACGGTCAAGGGGTTCGCGAGCCCCGGCAGCGTCATCGGCATGTACAACACGCGCAAGGGAATCGAGAAGGACATTCTGAGTTCGCATGGCGACGCCACGCGGTTCTTTGTCACGTTCCTCGATAATCACGACGTGAAGGAACGGCTTCGGCATTTGGACCCCAGCCAGCAGCCGGCGCTCGATGACGAGGTGACCCTTGGCCTGGCATGCCTCGCCGCCTTGCCTGGGATTCCATGCGTTTACTATGGTACCGAGCAAGGACTGCACGGGGCGGGCAGCGACCCGGCTGTCCGCGAAGCGCTCTGGGGCGGCCCCGGCTTCAACGCCACATCCTCGTTCTACGAGGAGATCGCCCAAATCCTTGGAGTCCGACAGGCGGAAGCCGCGATCCGCTATGGCAGGTTTTATTTTCGCCAGCTGTCCGGGGATGGAACGGACTTCGGCTTCTCCTCGTTCGCCCCAGGGGTGCTGGCATTTTCCCGCATCCTGAACGATCGGGAAGTGCTCACCGTCGCCAATTTCTCGAAGTCAGCGCCGCAGCGGCTTTACGTCGCGGTCGACAGCACGCTCAGTCCGGCCGGGACGGCGTTGAGCACACTTTACACCAACAAAACTTCGCCGGTATCGGCTGGAAACACCGAGTGGCTGGCGAACGCCACGGTCGCACAGTTGGACGGCTCGACCAGCCGGGGTGTCTGCGCATCATTGGTAACCCTGGCCGCCGGAGAAGTTCAGATCCTGGGATAATGGGCTGCCTTCACGCGGCTTCCTGCATGGCAATCGCGGGGCGACGTTTGCGGTTTGCGACCGCTGTCTCGTAGGAGTGCGCGGCCGTTAACAGCAGCGGCTCCGCGAACGGCTTGGCGATGAGCTGGACGCACACCGGCAGCCCACCTGCACCGAAGCCGCTGCACACGCTCATCGCCGGATAGCCGGTGAGGTTGAATGGAATGGTCAGCGACGGCTTCTCCAAGGTGGCCCATTTTGGCACCTCGGTGATGCGCGGCGCCTCGGCGACCTGCGACGCCGACACCAGGATGTCGAGCCCCGCCATCGCCGCCTTCAGCTCCAGGCACAGCTCGCGGCGACGGCGCAGCGCCTGCACATAGTCGGTGGCGCGGATGAAGCCGCCCAACGCCAATCGGTCGCGGAACAATTCGCCGTAGTCGTTGAAGCGGGTTTTCATCCAGGGCTCGTGGATCGCGTATGCCTCGGATGTCAGGATCAGCCAGCCGCAGGCGTGATAGTCGTCGAGCGGCGACAGCTTCACCTCGCTGATCTCGGCGCCGAGGTGCTCGAAGACTTCGAGCGAGTGACTGATACCCGCGAACGTGGCGGGGCTGACCGGACTGTCGGTCTCGAAGAAATGCCGCACCACGCCGACACGCAGCCCCTTCACGCCCTTGCCGAGATCGGCGGTGAAGTCGGGCACCAGACGGTCGGCGCTTGCGGGGTCGGTCGGATCGTGACCGGCCATCGCCTGCAGCAGCAACGCGCAGTCCTCCACCGTCCAGGCCAGCGGGCCGGCGTGGTCCAGCGAGAACGACAGCGGCAGCACGCCGGCGCGACTGACCAGGCCATACGTTGGTTTGATGCCGGCGATGCCGCACAGCGCCGCGGGTCCGCGGATCGACCCGCCGGTGTCCGAACCGGTGCCGCCGAGGATCATGCCGGACGCCACCGCCGCGCCGGTGCCGGACGAGGAGCCGCCGGTGAAGTGCTCCGGGTTCCAGGGATTGCGCGGCGGCGGCCAGGGCACGTCGAAAGACGGTCCGCCCATGGCGAACTCGTGCGTCGCGAGCTTGCCCATCATCACTGTTCCGGCCTCGGCCCACTTGCGCACCACGGTGGCCTCGCGCTCCGGCACGTTGTGCTCGAGCAGCCGGGAATGCCCGGTCGTGCGGATGCCTGCGGTGTTGTAGATGTCCTTGTGGCCGATCGGGATGCCATCGAGCGGGCCGCGCGACAGTCCTGCCATGATGCGTGCTTCCGCCGCACGCGCATCGGCCATGGCACGTTCCTGCGTCGGCAGAATGAAGGCGTGCAGCGTGTCATCCAACCGTTTGACGCGATCCAGGCAGGCCTGAGTCAGCTCGACCGGGGAAAGCTGCTTCGCCGCGATCTGCCGCGACGCCTCGGCGATGGTCAGGATTGGGTCCATCACCGTACCTCCGGGATGAAGATATGCGCAGGCTCTGCCGCAGGCGGCATCGGCTTGTTCACCCGCGCGATCATGGCTTCCAGCATCCAGTATGCGTCGTAGAGCGTGCGCTTCTGCTCCGCGCTGAGCGGCAGCCCGGTCTGCGCCACCATGACTTCGAATTCCGCTTCGCTGATGCACGTCTTCATGCGGATACCTCATTGGTTGCCTGGCTGGGAATTGAAGGAGCGGCACGCACGCAACGGACCATCGCGCCGGTTGGCGAGATTGTCTCCGGTATCTCGCCGCGCGTGCAGGCCTCGGTAACGTAGCGGCAGCGCGGGGCGAAGGCGCAGCCCGGCGGAACCTGCGCCAGGTTCGGCGGCGCTCCTGGGATGGTCTCGAGCACACGCCCGCGCTGGCCGCCATGCACGGTAGAGGCCAGCAATCCCTGTGTGTAGGGATGGCGCGGGGTGCGCATGATCTCGCGCGCAGTGCCGGTTTCGACGAAGCGCCCGGCATACATTACGGCGATGCGATCGGAGATTTCCGCCGCCGCGCCGACATCGTGCGTGACGAACACGATCGCCATGCCGAGTTCTTGCTGCAACTGGCGCAGTAGCAACAGGATTTGGATCTGCACCGTCACATCGAGCGCGGTGGTCGGTTCGTCGGCCAGCAGCACGCTGGGCGAGCAGGCAAGCGCGAGTGCGATCATCGCCCGCTGGCGCATGCCGCCGGACAGTTCGTGCGGGTAGTTCTTCAGCCGCCGTGCCGCCGAAGGGATTCTTACGTGGTCGAGCAGGCCCAGCGCGCGCCGCATCGCCGCGCGTTGGCCGATGCCTTCATGCTGGACGATGGTCTCGGCGATCTGGGCGCCGATTGTATAGACGGGGTCGAGCGCCGCCATCGGCTCCTGGAAGATCATGGAGATCTCCGCGCCCCGCAGCTTCGCCAACTCGGCGGCAGGCAGGGCAAGTATTTCGCGCCGATCCAACCAGACCCCCCCTTCGACTTCGGCGTAGGGCGGCAGCAAGCCCATCAGGGCCTTGAGGCTGACGCTCTTGCCGGATCCCGATTCCCCCAGAATCGTCAACGTCTCGCCACGCGCCAGCGCGAATGAGACGCCGTTCACCGCGGCCACCTCCATGCCGCGGCGACGAAACCGCACCGTCAGGTCCTCGACCCGCAGCGCCGGCGGTTCAGGCGGCATGATGTCAGGCATGGAACACCGCCAGCGCCTGCTGTGCCTCCGCCAGATGGCAGGCGACGCGATGCTCCGTCGCGTCGTCCGCGGCCTGATCCAACGGCGTGGCGAGCAGCGGCACCGCTTCCGCGCAGATCGCCTGGGCAAACGCGCAACGCGTGCGGAAGCGGCAACCGGATGGCGGATTGATCGGGTTGGGTGGATCGCCGGTAAGCGGCATCTCGGTGGTGCGCCGATCCGGATCGAGCGTTGGCTTCGAGGCAAACAAAGCGCGC
>Ga0210402_10006679_pt1 | contig 10192 bp, 9 predicted proteins | sample IncBWC7MmetaG_FD_161055 | JGI IMG/M metagenome (GOLD analysis project Ga0210402, IMG submission 161055) | Forest soil microbial communities from Barre Woods Harvard Forest LTER site, Petersham, Massachusetts, United States - Inc-BW-C-7-M | ecosystem: Environmental > Terrestrial > Soil >...
CAATAAGTCACAGCTTAACCGGAAGCCTGCGGCCGCCAGGTTGCCTGCGGCATCCGCCAGTCAATTCCGGACAGCAGATAGGATAGCTGCGCAACGCTGATCGTGACAACGCCGTCGGCCAGCGAGGGCCACAGGAAGCGTCCGCGCTCCAGTCTCTTCGTAAACAGACAGGCGCCCTGGCCGTCATGCCAAATGATCTTGATCAGGTCACCGCGGCGGCCCCGAAAGACGTAGAGATCACCAGCGTGCGGATCCCGCTTCAAACTCTCCTGAACCAGACGCGCAAGGCTCGGGAATCCGCGACGCATATCGGTATGGCCGGTCGCAAGCCACACCCGCACATTGCCCGGTATGGCAATCATCGCCGTTCAAGCACGTCGAGGACTCGCGCCAATGCTTCCGGGTCAACGTGCGCATCCACCCGGATGCGTCGCCGGTTGCCGAGATCAATCTCGATCAGCCCGATCCGGGCGGCTGCCACCGATCGCGCCCGCCTGTCATCCTCAGGCAATAGCTTCGAAGTCTCCTCAACCGCTTCCGCGGCGGCGATCTGCACCGGTGCAAAACGCGGTCCAACCTGCTCGATCGTCCGCGCCTGCCGACGCCAGGTGAACACCAAGCTCGCCGCCACCCCGTTGCGACGCGCAACCTCTGTCACCTTCGCCCCAGGCGCCAACGTCTCCTCGACGATCCGCGCCTTGTCATCCTGCGACCAGCGCCGCCGCCGCTCCAACCCGCCCAAAACTTCGACCCGCATCGCCTGATGACCTTAAAGCTAGATTCAAGGTCACACGCTTCGCGAAATGCTACGCGTCAGACAAGACGGCGCTCGTCGGATGCGTACTCTTGATGTCGGCCTGGATGTGCTCATTGTCGAGCAGCTCGAGGACAGCACTGACCGCAACCAGCGCGGGCGGCAAGGTAGCATCCGGCTTTGCAGGATTGGTGCTCCCGAAAGTGGCGAGTCAGGATCGCGGGAGATATGGAAAACGAAAAGCCCCTCCGGGGCGCCAATAGCCGATGCGTTGCGCTGGCGGGCAGCTCCGAAGCTATTCCGTGTAGGCGACGAGAATATGCTCGTCCGGTCTAGCGCCTCCAGGTCGTCTTCCGCGCCATTCCTTTAGCCACAATCGTCCTCGACGATGCGCAAGTGCCGGCTCTCCGAGGCGATTCCAATAGCAGCGGCGCAACGGCACGCCGGCATGTCATTCGGCCTGCAATATTGACCCCCTGCAAGTCGTTGGAATCGCATGCGCTGAATTTCTCGCGTCGATGCGAATGTTGACGGCTGCCGACCAAAGTACGCCCCCTATCGAAAGTCATGGTCCCGATTGACCTAAGCCGCAACACTTCCATTCGCGGAAATCAGCAAATCCGCCGGAATATGGAAACGTTCGCGCAGACGCTTCACCATCGTCATGCTCAATTCGCGCTTGCCGGACATGATCTCACTGACGCGACTCGCAGTGCCCAGAAGCGGCACAAGATCAGCGCGCGTCAAACCATGTTGCTCCACCAGATAGGTCAGCAAATCGGGCAACGGCGGCGCTTTGCGCGGCCAGCGCGCGCGTTCATACGCCTCGATAAGGCGAGCCTGCGCTACCATGCGCGCTCGATCGGCAGCCTCGTTCGATTGCATCAGCTTGCCGACAAGCGCCTTGGCCGCCTCATGATCGGCCTGGTTCTGGATAATTATCAATGTTGCCTTCATCACACCGTCTCCGCGTCCACCTTGTCATAGTCTTCATGACTGCCGAAAAAGCGGATCATCAACACGCCATCACGATATTGAACCATGGCGACCAGGCGGTAGTCATTGGCCTTGATGTTGAACACCACACGCCCGCCTTTCAGGATGCTCGCCTTGGGATGCGATCGCTTCACCTGTTGCGGCGTCCGCCAGTCCGAAGCCTCCGCAATCGCCAGCCATGCCCTGTATTGAGCGCGCGCCGCATCGATGCCCCGATGACCAGAGCGCTCGGCAAAATAGCGCTCAACAATGTCCGTGCCGATCACCAGCATGGAAGGATACTACCGTGGATTTCCCAAAAATGGAAGAGGGTATTCCATTTTTGGGAAAATTTTGTCGCCCGCCGATAACAAGATCGTCTTGCGATCGGGCTAATTCACGATTCGTTCGGTTCGCACTTTCGCCGCCCCGAAGCCCGCCGCGAACCTTCTTGTTTCACTCGGCGCCGGCGTCGCCGAGCAGGGGGCCTACTTTGCCCCGATTAGGGGATATACTTGTAGGGGACGTACTTTGACCGTCGCTGCAACCTTTGATTCAACACGATATTCCGGATAACCAAAGTTTGAAGGTCGTCCGTCGATCCAACCGGGACAGGCAGGCGACCGCACGCGTGAACTCGTTGGCCGCGTAGCTCTCGAGCACATTCGCGGGTGTCTCCGCGAACTTGGCAAGGCGTTCCTCGCGCGTTTGCTTGCGGTCGCGCCGCCAGGACGGTCAGCAGGGCGGATATCTTGAGGTCGTAAGGCGGGAAAGCGGCATTTGTCTCAGGTCGAGTTGCGTTCCGAGCAAGTATGTCGACGGCATCGACGTGCGTTCATCGAAAGCCTGGTGTGTCGCCATGCCGAGTACATCGACATGTACCATGAAGCGTCGGCCGAGAAGCGTCCGTTCAGCCTGGAGCAAGAGTTCTTTCCCGCACACGACCGCAAGGGCCACAGACTCCGATTGAGCCGAAAAGACTCAGATCGAACGAGAAACAACACCAACCCGAAACGACAACGCGAGACGGTTCGCACAAGGTTCATTACGGGAAACTGACCCCTGCACTCCTAACTTCATCTCCTCCACGCGACTTGGCGCTACCCGCTGCGCCGCGCCACGATTTCCTACGCCCAACTACGATCCTCTATGGTCTTGTAGTTCTGACCAGCCGAGCGGAGCGGAGTTGAGGAGCGGCGGCTGTTGGCGCAGAGCAGACGTGCTCCGCCGTGAATCAGTTTGAATCTGGCTAGACACCCTCTCTGGGTATCATCCCGTGCGGACTTGCACGAGCGAGCTAATTGCGTGTCCCGGGAGTCAGACCAGTCTGCGGACGCATAGTTGGTTCCTCGCGAGCAGGATATCGTTGATCCCGGATGGCTCGGGCAGCGCAAAGAGGCCCCGCCCGCTCACGCAGTGCGTCCAGGGCATCGAGCTTCTCCGCAAACGAGCGGGCGCGCAGATCGACCCCGCGCAGTTGATTCAGCCTGGCGGTTGAGTTCGGCAAATTTCATGGATTTCGAGCCGACCGTGCGGCAATCATCTGCAGCCTGTTTCGCTGCACAACGTAATCCGGAACGTCGTGAAGCCCGACAATCTTCTTTAGGGCATCGTGCTCACGCTTCATAACGCGCCAGAGCGACGGGTACCGACAAGTCGCTACACACTTCCCGTTAAATGGTTGAGTAGCCCGAGTTTATCGTTTGTGGCTTGCGGAACGAAATCTCGCTTGCCAAATTACCGCTTGACGAATGCGCAAACATCTGCGCATACCGCTGCCCCATCAGTCTGACCGCCGAATGTCTCGGCGCTCTTGAGGACCGCAACCCATGTTGAGCCTACGCTCACATATCGTCGCGATAGCCACCATCGAACGTCCGTTTAGCCGGTCGATCGATTGGTCGTGCATGCGTGCGACGAAGCAAGGTCCGAATTATCGACCCGGCACAGAGCTAGGGAAACCAGCAAGAGCGTAATCGGCGGCGGGAATCTCCCTCCGCCAATCAGGCGGAGAGGGCGATGGCCCGCAACATCACCAGACCAGGACTCGAGAACCGTGACGACGCGAGGATTTTGGCCTCGCCGGTCGCGCGCGCCTTCGTCCGCACGGTAGTTGCTCGCCGCGGGATCACCGAGGCCCAGGCTCGCCAGATCTACCTCGATTACATCAACCGAGCTCGACCGACGCCATCGGCGGCGGCCGCGCCGCAACGCCTGAATTGATCTTGAATTTCGACAGGACTGATCGCCCTTGTGCATAAGGCGATCCGCTGACCGGTAGTGGTCTCCTTTGGTGGAGCGGTACACACTGGTTTCCGGCAGCGATGAATTTTCCCTTTTGCCGACGGTGATTTCATGTCGGCATTTGTCAATTTTCTGCCGGCGTAGCACAGCGGTAGTGCAGCGTTTTTGTAAAGCGATGGTCGGGAGTTCGATCCTCTCCGCCGGCACCATCAATGGGGAAGCTGAGCAAGTTCGGCGAGCTCACCGGGAAAAGTTGGAAAACCGGCTCGGGTAAAACCGGGACGCGTCAAGTCGTTGCTGGGGTCTTTGCAGAAGCACCGAAACAACCAGGGAAGGTCGAGTAGGGAAGCGCATTTCAAACCAGCGGCGAGCCTGTGGGTAATGCCCAGGTTATCGCGGTCTTTGCGGGTTCGAATCCCGTCTTCTCCACCAATTGTCGCCCGCGTAGCTCAGCATAGAGCGCCGCTCTCGTAAAGCGGAGCTGGGAGGGTCGATCACTCCCGCGGCCCTATTCTCGCGGCCCTGGCTCACGTCGGCAGAGCGCGTTCTTGGGTCAAGCACGAGGTGGCGCGTTCGATCCGTCCGGCGGCAAATCAGTCAATGCGGACGTGGCGGAATTTGGTAGACGCCCCGGTCTCAGGAACCGGTTCTTCGGAGTGTGGGTTCGAGTCCCTCCGTCCGCACCAAAATTGTCTCTGTGGCGGAAACGGTAGACGCGCGAGGCTCAAACCCGCGTTCTCCGGAGTGCTCGTTCGATCCCGGCCAGGGACACCAAACCGTTTGCGCGGCTGGCGGAAAGGTAGACGCAAGGCACTCAAAACAGCCTCGGCAGATCCATGCAGGTTCGAGTCCTGCGCCGCGCACCAGACCGGAAGGTTTTTGCTCCCGTCGCCAAGTGGCTCAAGGCACCACGCTTACACCGTGGCATTTTCGCTGGTTCGAATCCGGCCGGGAGTACGCGTCCGTAGCTCAGCGGTAGCAGCGCTGTCTCGACACGGCAGAGGTCGGCGGTTCAAACCCGTCCGGACGCACCATCAATTTCCTCTCGTAGCTCAGTGGCAGAGCAATCGCTTGATAAGCGATCGACGCGTGTTCGATTCACGACGGGAGGACCAACATTGGAGGTCAGACTATGCGTATCCTATTCAAACCGGCGCGGCTCGCCGCCGCAACGATCTTCGCGATGGATCCGGAGCGTTAAACCTGACTGGAGATGGAGCGGACTTTTAACCCGTGCGCACGTGGTTCGAATCCACCCGGATCCTCCAATACATGGACGAGTAGCCAAGCGGTCGACGGCATCGGCCTCTTAACCCGACGGGCCCAAGAGCCCCGCGCTGGTTCGAATCCAGCCTCGTCCTCCAATCCGAGCTCATGCGCTCGTGGCGGAAATGGTAGACGCGCTGCGTTGAGGGCGCAGTGGGAAGACCGTGCTGGTTCAAATCCAGTCGAGCGCACCAATTGCCCATGTTCCCATCTGGTGAAGGGACCGGACTGTCGATCCGGGAAGGCGAGTTCGATCCTCGTCATGGGCGCCAATTCATCTGGCTGTAGCGCAGCCTAGCGTCGGGACACCAGCTCCAGGCAGAGCCGGCCGCTCATAACGGTCCAGAAATCCGTTCAAATCCGCTGGCGCCCACTGGAACGAAGGAGAGGGACTATGTTCGCGACAAATCCGACCCTTGTCCTCAACGCGGACTTTCAGCCGCTCAGCTATTTCCCGCTGTCCCTGTTCAACTGGGAAGGTGCGGTCAAGGCCGTGGTGAAGGGATCGCACGTCGTCGTTGCGGAATACGATCGTGTTGTTCGCAGCCCAACGACCACGATCCGGCTACCCTCGGTCATCGCGCTGCGGGAATACGTGCGACCGCCGGCTCGAGTGGCCTTCACAAGGTTCAACGTCTTCCTTCGTGATCGCTTCCGCTGCCAGTATTGCGGCGAGCAGCATCTTCGGCGAACTGACGTTCGATCACGTGGTTCCCCGCGCCGATGGCGGGCAGACCTGCTGGACCAACATCGTAGCGGCCTGCAGCCCCTGCAATGCGCGTAAGGATCGGCTGCACCTCAAGCCTTTGCGCAAGCCGTTCGAACCTACGCAATACGATCTCATGGCGGCTCAGAGGCTGTTCCCGCCGAACTTCCTGCACGAGTCCTGGGCGGACTATCTCTATTGGGACGCCGAGCTCGAGCGGTGACTATGTGGCCGGCGGCTGTTGCGATGGCCGCCGGCGATCGCCGATTCCTTGCCCCTTAGCTCAGCTGGAGATGAGCGCCGTCGTCCGAAGGCGGAGGTCGCGCGTTCGAGTCGCGCAGGGGCAGCCAAGTTGGAGAGTCCAGGCGGGATGGTCTGCCAGCGGTCTTGAAAACCGTCGCTCCTTCGGGATGGGGGTTCGACTCCTCGGCTCTCCGCCATTCGCGCCAGGCCGGACGTACGCCGGCGCCGCTGAGGCGAGAATCTCGGCACCATTTCTGTCGCAGGCTGATCGGCTAGGTATCCATGCGGTTTCATAAGCCGCGTTGAGCCTGGTGCAACGCCAGGGCCTGCAACCAACTTCACGGGTAACGCCAAGTCTGGTGACTGAGAGGGTCTGTAAAGCCTGCGCCTTAGCGCGTGCGCGGTTCGATTCCGCGGTTACCCACCACGTCAATGCGGACCTGGTATATTGGTTGTGCCCTGAAGTGCCACTCCGGTGATAGCGGTTCGATTCCGCTGGTCCGCGCCATGACTTTTCGCAATCATGAGACTCGCCCGGATAGCTCAGTTGCGTAGAGCGGCACGTTGAAGGCGTGCGCGTCGGTGGTTAGTGTCCATCTCCGGGCACCATCTCTCGAGAAAGGGGCACGCGCTGGGACCGCGGGCATGCTTTGCAAGCAAGCTGGGCTCGGTTCGATTCCGAGGTGCTCCACCAATTGTTTCCCGATCCGCTAATGGTAAGCGACCCGGCTGTTAACCGGTTCATCCTGGTTCGAATCCAGGTCGGGGAGCCACTCCAATATCGACATCGCTCGGAGAAATGAACGCGCACCGTTCGTCTAACGGTCAAGGACATCCGGTTCTCAACCGGAAAACCGCGGGTTCAAATCCCGCACGGCGCTCCAAACCTGACTTCCCGTAGCTCAACTGGATGAGCAGCGCGCTACGAACGCGAAGGCATGCAGGTTCGAGTCCTGCCGGGAAGGCCATCAATCAGCGTGTAGGGGAGCCTGGCCGTCCCTACCTGCCTTGGAAGCAGGGGATCGGTGGTTCAAATCCACCCGCGCTGACCATATGCGTAAGTCAGGAACAGTTTTGCGCGCGGGGGCGTTCAATGCGAGGGCCATGCGCGCTATTCGGTTCCTTGGGCGAGCCCCAGACGTTCGGTTATCATCGCTATCACCGCTGAAGCCCGATCGTCACCCTCACGTTCGCCCTTCAAAATATGCCGGACGAGCCCCAGAAGCGTCGGTTATCCTCTGATAAAGGAGAGGTCGTCGGTTCGAATCCGACCGCCAGCGATGGCGTAGCTCAGTGGTTAGAGCGCTAGACCCGATCTTCGTCCTGACGTTCGTCCGGCCACCGTTACAGTGTTTCACAACAGACCGGTTTGCGAGGCCGAGCCCCAGAGCTTCGGTTATCTGGGTAAAGCGGGTTCGAGTCCCGCCACGGTCCTGACCGGATCGTGACGAATGGCCCGAAAGGATCATTCGAAAACGCCGATCTCGCCTTCATGTTCGGTCCCGCAAAGCGGTCTGTCACCACAGAGGCCTATCAACTCGAACGAGCCCCTGGACCATCGATTATCCTCCACACGGGCGCTGGTTGGGAGACCGGCATCGACCGAAGAGGTCGGCCACTCGATGTCCGCCATCACGTTCGTTCGGTTTGACCGGTCTCGCCACCTTGGAGGTCAACATGAAATATGCAGATCTGGTTTCTGCTGACGTCCCGCAGTCGGAGCCGCTCAACGATCGGCAGGTCGCGAACAACGCCGGCGGCTTCGTCTTCGCGATCGACGACTGGGCGCGACTCGACCGCTTCCTGATCCTCGGCAGCGATGCGCCGACATATTACCAGTCGGCGCGGGCGCTCACCCGCGAGAACACAGCAATGGTCGACCGGTGCTTCGCGGCGGATGCGGCGCGCACCGTCGCACGTGCCGCCGAGATCTCTGACGAGGGCAGGGCGCCGAAGAACGATCCGGCCATCTTCGTCCTCGCGATCGGTGCTGTGCATGCCGACGAGCGCGTGCGGAAGCTGGCATTGGCGGCAGTCCCGAAGGTCTGCCGCACTGCGACGCACCTCTTCCAGTTCGTGAAGGCGGCGCGCGCAATGGGCCGCGGCTGGGGCCGATCGATGAAGACAGCGATCGCGAGCTGGTACAACGCGAGATCCCTGGACGAGGTCGCCTACCAGGCCGTCAAGTATCGCGAGCGCGAGGGATACTCGCACAAGCGGCTGCTGCAGACGGCTCACCCGGCTGCATCGGAATCGCCAGCACGGATCGCACTGTACCGGTGGATGCGTGGGCTCGAGCCTGGCGGTGACTTGCCTGCGATCGTGCAGGCGCATCTGCGCGTCATGAAGCCCGAGGGCATCACCAAGGCTGAGGTCCTCGAGATCATCGCGGCCAACCGGCTGCCGTGGGAGGCGTTGCCGACCGACGCCAATGCCGACCCGGACATCTGGCGAACCATGCTGCCGAGCCTCGGTCTCAACGCAATTGTCCGAAATCTCGGCAACATGACGCGGCTCGGTGCCATCAAGCCGCTGTCGGAGGCTGAAGCCATCGTGGTCGAGCGTCTCTCCAACGAAGCCGCGATCCGGAAGTCTCGCCTGCACCCGTTCTCGATCCTGCTGGGCATGAAGGTCTACGCGTCTGGTCGCGGCGTCCGCGGTTCGGGTGCCTGGGATCCGTCTCGTGCGGTCCTGGATGCGCTCGACGGCGCCTTCTATGAGGCGTTTGCGAACGTGCAGGCCGGCGGCAAGCGAATCCTCATCGCGCTGGACGTCTCCGGCTCGATGGGGTCGCCGATCATGGGGTCTCCGATCTCGTGTCGTGAGGCCACCGCCGCACTGGCGCTGATCACGATGGCGACGGAAAAGCAGACCCATGTGGTCGGCTTCACGTCGGCCGGCCATGCTCAGCGGCGCTACGGCGGACGCTGGGGCGGTGGTGATGCCGAGTTGTCGCCGGTGGCGATCTCTCCGCGGCAGCGCCTGAACGATGCCGTGCAGGCTGTCTCCAACCTGCCGTTCGGTGGAACGGATTGTGCCTTGCCGATGCTGTACGCCCTGGAGAAAGGGATCGAGGTCGACGCGTTCTATGTCTACACCGACAACGAGACCTGGGCTGGTAGCATCCATCCGGTCAGCGCCCTGCAGCAGTACCGGAAGAAGACGGGCATTCCGGCCAAGCTGATCGTCGTTGGCATGACGTCGACAGGGTTCTCGATCGCCGACCCGAACGACGGCGGCATGCTGGATGTCGTTGGCTTTGATGCCGGTGCGCCAGCCGTCATGGCCGATTTCATCCGCTGACAAGTGAAAAGGCGAGGCGTACGCGCCTCGCCAAGATCCGGGAACGATCATGGTCCGGCCCGCAGCATCCGGCTTGGAGGCCGGACCATCCGCCGCGATTGTCCCGTGGCGAAACAGGAACGCGGCGGTCTGCAAAACCGCTACGAGTCGGGGCAGCACCGACCGGGACATCCAACGACAACAGGGATCACATCGGAGAGTTAATCGGGCGAGTGCCCGGCGCCGGTTGCTAACCGGATGGTGGCGCAGGCCATGGGGATCGAGACCTCAATTCTCCGCCATCGACATGCGGGCGTGGCGTAGTGGACTGCGTGCTTGGTTTCCACCCAGGAGGTGTCAGTTCGATCCTGACCGCCCGCGCCAATTCTCCCAGACCTGCCATCGCCTGGTGCCAAGGGTACGGCGCTTTCAACGCTGGACATCGCGGGTTGAACTCCCGTTGGCAGGACCAAATTCGGGGATGACCGAGTCAGGTTAAGGTACCCGCCTTTGAAGCGGTGGTCGGCGATCGCCGCGCGCGTTCAAATCGCGCTCCCCGGGCCACTCGAATGTTCTATTCAATCGCGGGGCCTCGGCAGGGAAGGAGCCGGCTCTCATAAGGCTGGATCGGCGGATTCGACCTCCGCACCCGCGACCATTTTCTCGAAACATCAACTTTGTCCGACTTCGTCTATCAGCTAAGGCGCTCGGTTGTGGACCGG
>Ga0210402_10006680_pt1 | contig 10192 bp, 8 predicted proteins | sample IncBWC7MmetaG_FD_161055 | JGI IMG/M metagenome (GOLD analysis project Ga0210402, IMG submission 161055) | Forest soil microbial communities from Barre Woods Harvard Forest LTER site, Petersham, Massachusetts, United States - Inc-BW-C-7-M | ecosystem: Environmental > Terrestrial > Soil >...
TGCCGGTCCGGTGGTCGCGTAAATAACGGTTGAGGCGGACGTAGGCATCAGGATCGTATCCCTCGTTATTGCGGTAGACGATGTCGAGGTGTTCCCCTGTGTGCGCGTGGAACAACCGCAGGCGGTAGACGTCGTCCGAAATGACTGAAAGCTTCGGCTGACCCGCAGTGGACGACACTAACCCGCAGGCAAGGAACAGTGTTGCGAGAGCGAAAGTGCAAGAGGTTCTTTGTGAACTGAGCAAGAAGACTCCAAACAGACTCAAAACCGAGAAGGTGGCGTAGGCCCTGCTGAATAGGTGCAAGCGGCGTCGGACTGACGGTTAATCAGCCGAGCCGCGAAACAGAACGTTGCAAGACGCGAGTCAATTCGAAGTCTAACTTCTAATTCGCGGGTCGTCGTTGCTCCAAAGCAATGTTTTTGTGTGTTGACAAATAGGTTTCAAGCGAAGAGGAATTGCGGGCAAATATTTGTTGAGGGTTCTCCTCCTGCAAACGCAGAGATGGCCTGAGACTCTTTTAAAAAAGTGCGAGAAGGAGCGACAGATCACTACCAACTGGAGACGCGTTATTTTCGACGGGGTTTTGGACGCTAATCAAACCGGGCCGGGCTGTAGCTGGGCCTCAGAAAACTCCAGGCGAGCAATTCCTCATCGGGCGGCATTCACAAAGATATATGCAAAGCCCGCGATTTAGATGGCGATGAACCAGTAAGGCCACAGTTCGAGAGCGCGCCTCAAACCCGATGCTGATAAAGGTATTTGCTTCATGGGTCTCGACATGACCATTTCCTAAATGGGACAAACTATCGTTCAACTATGCGGCAGTCACAGCCGGCGAACGCCGACAGATCTCTTCGTAGACTTGGTAGAATAGCTGAACTTCAGCTTCGTTCAACACTTCTCCCGAAGCGTGCACAAGCACACGGGCAAGGGCGTTCTCCAACTCCGCATCAGTAAACGCCTCCAACTTTGTCACTGGGTTCGTCACTTTGTCGGAGAGGGTCATGGCTGAAACCTTTCTTGCTTCTGTTGTGGGTAACGAATCCCGCTGCAAAAGCGCCGCAATCGTTGGTAGCAATTCTCGGCTAGCTTCAAGCTTGAGTATAAAAGCATCGACCAGGGCCAATGCATAGGTGGGTACGTCGCTGCCAGAAAGCAGTATCACAGGCAGTTCCGGTCTAACGCGTTTAATTTCGCACGCGACATCGCAGCCGTTCATGCCCGGCATCTCGAAGTCCAGGAGCACGGCGTCGAATTGGCACGTGGTCGCTAGTGCTAGTCCTTCTCGTGCCGAGGCTGCGGTGATGACCGAGTATCCGGATCCCTCGAGCAGCGCATTCTCATAGGACAAGATCACTGGGTCGTCATCGATGCACAGGATGAGCTTCAGAGAGGCGGGGTGAGAAGAGATCAAATTGGCCTCCTGCCGACGTCAAGTCCTATCGCTCAAAAAATATCTTCTCATTCAGGTTGGTCAGGTAACAGACGCTTGGATCGCCCAACTCAGTCAAGAACCCTGACGAGGGAGAAAATATGACGTCCCAGAACCAAAAACAGTCCTGGGACGTTAAGTCTGAGCGGCGCTCCGTCCCTCCCCCGAAGTCCACCCGGCAGTTACCTTACCTTGTTTACCGAAACTGTCACCTGTCATTTCTTACAGGGGATATCGAAGCCCAAGCGGAGCGGGAGCGTCGGTGGCTTCTGCCGACTCCAAAGAACTGCACCACTTTCGTGGAGTTGACAAGAATTGTGATTGGAATAATGATCCAGAGTATCGAATTCACGCCTAGGAAGTGTGCGGTCGTCTGAAAAGAAGGTTGGTGACAGGATGTCGTCAGTGCGGATCCTGGTGGTCGATGACTACGAACCGTTCAGGCGGTTCATTTGTTCAACGATGGAACATAGGTGGGGGTGGCAAGTTATCGGTGAGGCGTCCGATGGATTAGAAGCGGTGCAAAAATCCGACGGAATGCAGCCGGACTTGATAATCCTCGACCTCGGGCTTCCTAAACTCAATGGAATTGAAGCCGCTCGCAAGATCCGCGAGCGCTCTCCTGCATCCAAGATACTTGTTGTGAGCCAGGAATCCTCAGTGGAGATCGCCCACGAGGCTTTCAGCGCGGGTGTGATGGGCTACGTAATTAAAGCACACGCGGGAAGCGAGTTGCTGCCGGCCATAGACGCAATTATGGAGGGCAGGAGGTTCATCAGTGCCGGTCTGCTGCCGAGTAATGATGCGCAAGCGCCCGGCCGCTTTGAGCACCGAGCGGGAACCGCATCCGTTGCACCAGGTGAAGAGGAGGTCGCTCATGCCCACGAGGTTCAATTCTATTCTGATGACGAATCATTGTTAGTTGGCTTCAGTCGCTTTATCGAGGCTTCTTTGCTGGCCGGAAATGCAGTTATCGTAGCCGCGACCGAGGCGCACCAGCGCGGGCTGCTTCAAAAGCTGCAGGAAGGTGGCGTAGATTTGTCCGCGGCGTTGGACGAGGGGTGCTATCTCCCGTTGGATATCGCGGCGACTCTCGCGACCTTCATGATGAATGACCTGCCCGACGCTACTCGATTCCGGAAAGCCACCAGTAGTCTGATCACGGCAGCAGCCAAGGCGGCGAAAGGGACGCCTCCGCGCGTGGCAGTGTGTGGCGAATGTGCCCCTACCTTGTGGTTGCAAGGGAATGCGGATGCAGCGATTCAACTCGAACATCTCTGGGATGAAATATCCGTGAAACATGATTTGAACGTTCTCTGCGGCTATGTGTTGACCGATTTCCAGCGCGAGCATCAAAACGACGTTCGCGAACGGATTTGCGCAGAGCATTCAGCGGTTTGGCCCGAGTGAGGACTGCCCAGGGATATGTGGGCGCTGGATCGCATCAGGTTCCCTGAGACGATGCAATTCCGCATCGGGAATCGTAAATTCCGTGAATCCGCAATTGGTGCAGACGACTAGCTTCGGAAATACCAGGACGGTCGTCTTGTCCAGCCCTTTTCGCCCGGGAAAGTGGATGCTGATTTCGGAGCCAAATGTTTTCTGGCTTTCCGAAGCGCACGATCGACACGGCATCAACGGTCTCTCCTGGCGGGCCTGAATTCCATTTTTCGTTTGGCCCGCATCACGCGACACCCATCGATTCAATTCCAGAAATCACTGGAACGCGGGCTTCGATCGTGGTGCCACGGCCGGGTTGCGAGTCAATCGATAGCGTTCCGTTCACCAGCTTCAGTCGTTCCTCCATGCTGATTAGGCCAATCCCTTGACTCGTGCTTGCTGCTTCGCGATCAAAGCCTTTGCCGGAATCCTTGACTGTAAGACGAATGTCGTTTGGAGTGCCCCACAGCCGGACTTCGAAACGCCCTACTCCGCTGTGTTTTGCCGAATTGTGCAACGATTCCTGTAGAACGCGAAAAAGGGAAAGCGAAATTTCCGCCGACAACGGGCCGGGCAAGTCATTGATCTTGAAGTCGATCTTCACTTTTTGCTGCTCGCCGAACTCTCGGCAGAAACCCCTCATTGCCGCGGCGATACCCAGGTATTGCAATCTTGCCGAATGCAACTCGTGGGACAACGACTGAGTATCAGCAGCTATTTCTGAAGCTCTCTTATGAAGCCCCTCCAGACGGGTGCGGTGTCTGGGGAAAATCAGAGGGTCTTTCTGAAGTCGCTGTAACTCGACGGCCAACAGCGCTAAACGCTGGCCGATGTCATCGTGAAGTTCTCGGCCGATTCGGGTGCGTTCCTGCTCTTGAGCCTCAATCAACTTGCGGCTCACATTTGCCACCGCAGCTTCCGCTAATTTGCGCTGGGTGATGTCAATAAACATGACCACCGCTCCAACGACCTCTTCTCCCCTGTGTTGCGGATAGGACCAATATTCAGCGGGGAAGCTGGTTCCATTTGCCCTCCACAGCACCTCGTCCTGGGCGTGGATTCCTTCCCCGGTTCGTGTGACCCCGTGAATTCGACATTCCTCTGCAGGGAATGGTGTCCCGTCTGCCCGCGTGTGATGGATCAGCTCATGCATATTCTTGCCGAGCACTTCGTCAACCGTCTCGTATCCCAAAGCACGGAGCCCGGCCGGGTTGCAGAACGTGCATCGGTTTCGGAGATCAAGCCCGTAGATGGCCTCGGCAGTTGAGTCGAGCAGAAGCCGAAGTTTGTCCTCACTGTCGCGCAGTGCTCGCTCCGTTCTTTTCAGTTCCGTCACATCTATCGATGCCCCCACTGCTCCGCAAGGCTTGCCACTCTCGTCCAGCAACGGAACCGCGTTGGCTATCTCCTCCCGGGTCGTACCATCCTCGTATAGGAGGGTGAGCTCGCGCTGATACATCGGACTCCCGGTGGCTGCCGCTTGCTGCATCGGCAGCGAGTCCGCCGAAATCTCAACCCCATTTTTTATCTGCCGAAATGCAGGACGCTCTCCGGGCGGCGCACTTTGTGAAAGGTTCTGGCCTCTCGCCTCCCGCAACTGTTCGGATGCGGCACGGTTACCGGTGATATGCCGGCACTCCGCGTCGTGAGCGATAAGGACTGGCACTGGCACCGCATCCAGTATCGCTTCCAGTTCCTTAACCCTAGTTCGCTCACGCGCCTCGCTCTCGCGCAGTCTTACTTCCTCCAGCTTTCGCTGCGTGATATCGGCCACCATGCCGATCACCCTCACCATCTTGCCGTGCGAGTCGAAGAAAGCTCGTCCCGTTTCTTCGAGCCAAGTGATACTCCCGTCTGAGGCCAAGATTCGAATGCTGATTTGATAGGAGGGGTTTTCAGGAATGAGCCTGGCCTCCGTGGCGGTATACGATGCGACGTCATCCGGGTGAAGCTTTGCGCAAAAACTCCGGCCAGTATCATGCTCCGCGTCTTTGGAGTGGAGAATGTCTGCACACTCCTTTGAGCGCTCAATCACATCGGTTGCCACATCCCAGTCGAACGCATACATTCGGCCAGCCTGAACTGCCAATCGAAATCGCTGCTCGTTCTCGCTCAGGGCTTCTTCTGCCCGCCTGCGGTCGGTGATGTCGACTGCCATTCCCGTCATCCTCACCGGATCGCCATTGGCTTCGTAATAGAAGCTTCCCCTGGCAGCGACCCAGCGCACAACCCCGTCGCCCCTGACAATCCGGAATTCGGCCGCGTAGTGCCTTTGATTTTGCCTGGCATCTGAAACCGCTTTCGCAACCATTGGCCGGTCTTCCGGGTGTACGTAACGATAGAAATCGTCTATTCGTCCGACGAACAAATCGGACGAAATGCCAAACATGTCTTGCAGGTCGCCAAACCAGGAAAGCTGCCCGCTCTTAGGGTCCCATTCCCATGCCACTGACTTGCTGGCTTCCAGGGCCAGGCGAAAGCGATCGTTGAGTCGAGCGAGTTCCTGCTCCGCGAGTTTGTGCTCGGTGATGTCCTGAACGGTGCCATGGAGGCCAATGATCTGGCCGTCTCGATCATGGAGTGGTTCGCCGCGTGCGGTCGCCCATCTTGCCTTGGACGTTGGGCTGGCTATTTCCAGGTCCAGTTCGTATGGTTTTCCCGTTTGCAAGGCTTCTTGCACAGTTCGCTGCAGCCGGTTCCAACTTTCCGCTGTGAAGAAGCTCGCCTGATCCTTCAGCTGTGGCGCCGGCAAACTGGGATCATGCCCGACCCGCAGGCTGATCTCTTTCGACCAAAGCACTCGATCCGAGCGTGCGTCCCACGACCAACTTCCTATTCCCGCCTGATGCTGGGTTTCGGCAAGTTCCTTCTCTTTCTGGTGGAGCGCTGCCTCATCTAGTTTGTGTTTCGTTATGTTCTCCACAAACGCAAAAACCAGAGGGGATTCTCCGTTGCCTTGCTTCAAAAGAGAGACATTCAGGCGCCCCCACAGGGGTGCGCCATCTTTTTTCAGGTAGCGTTTCTCCAACGAGTAGTGATCAATGATGCCGGCGCGGAGTTGTCCGAAGAGCGCCCAATCATCCTGAGAATCTTCGGGGTTGGCAAACTGGGAACAATTCAGCCCGACCAGTTCATCGTCCTGGTAGCCGAGCATCGAGCAAAGGGCGTGGTTGGCCAGCAGGATTTTTCCCTCGAGATCTTCCACGGCAATTCCAAGGGACGCTTGCTCAAAGAGGTAGCGGAACAAGTTTTCCGCCGTGGCCGGCAGTGCTCGTGCGGACATAAGGACTCCAGAAGTTAAAGCGTTTTCGCCCAAAACCTTAGCACTTCTAGAAAGGAGAAGTTCCCGAGAGATAACTCAGCACTCTTGGAATTGTTCTTGAGGCAGACTTGGTCGCAGAACTATCCGGCAGCTTCTTATTCCGACAGGGCCGACCCGTACACATGAAACCTCCATCCCAAAAGCTCATCCTCACTAAGACCTCGTTCGCTTTCAGATCGACGAAGCGATGATCTTCGCGACACAAGTCCACCGTTGTGTCTAGGACGTGTTGACGAGTCTTATACACGGCCTTGTTCTCGAGTGCAAGTGCGAACCTAACCTACCTGCACTTTTTGCCAGCTGACGGCTGGTATTACACAACCTAGAGTGCACTGAGAGAGCAGGCCGTGCACCCCTGATGAGTATCGGATGCGCGTTACGCTTTCGTATGGAGATGCCGCTTTGCCGAAAATCGGTAGCGGCTCCGGAGAAACTGAGAGAAGTCACATGACTTCAAGACGAGAAGGTCCGACCCTCCGATCAATGCTGGCGCTGGTCTGCACCGCGGTCCTCTTGCCGGGTGACACACTGGCATTCATCTCCTCCCCGGCGCAGGCACCCGCGTCTTCGACGCAGACCCAGGCGAGCAAAGTCCCCCCTGAGCAACTGGACTCTCTTGTGGCACCGATAGCGCTCTATCCAGACCCGTTGTTGGCGCAGACGCTGGCTGCATCCACGTATCCTCTTGAGCTGATCCAGCTCCAGCAGTGGCTGGAGAAAAACAAGAATCTGAAGGACAAAGCGCTCGCCGATGCTGTCGAGAAACAGCCTTGGGATCCAAGTATCCAAGCCCTAGCGGCGCTCCCGGATGTGGTGAAACGCTTAGCCGACGACATTCAGTGGACCACCGATCTGGGCAATGCGTTCCTCGCGCAGCAGAGCGAAGTGATGGATGCGGTCCAGCGGATGCGGAAGAAGGCGCAAGACAAGGGTACCTTGAAGTCGACCGAGCAACAGAAGGTGGACACAAAAGTTATCGAAGGCGACAGTGTGATCCTGATCGAACAGGCAAATCCACAGGTGATTTACGTGCCTTCGTACGATCCCATGTACGTGTACGGCGCACCATTCTATCCTTACCCGCCAATTTACTATCCGCCAGCGGGGTACTACGCTGCCGGGTTGGCAATCTCCTTTGGCATCGGCATCGCTATGGGGGCGTTCTGGGGTGGCGGTTGGGGGTGGGGCTGCGGCTGGGGCGGCAACAATACTATCAACATCAACCGCAACAACAACTTCAATCGCAATACGAACATAGGAGGAGGTAACCGCAACAACATTGGTAACGGGGGTCGCAACAACATCGGCGGTGGGAACCGCCCCTCGAATCCGATTGCTGGCGGTGGCAATCGCGGCAACATTGGCGGCGGGAACCGCGCATCAACTCTTCCTGCTGGCGGCGGAGGCGACCGCTGGCAACACAACCCGCAGCATCGCGGCGGGGCTCCGTATCGTGACCGAGCGACTGCGGACCGATTTGGGGGAACTGCACGCGGTGACTCACTCGCCAACCGTCAAGCGGGTGCCCGTCAGCAGGTTGGCCGGCAGGGCGGCAATCTTTCGAGCGCCCGCGGAGGAGCTGGTGTGAGCAACCGTGCCGCGACGGGCAACAGGGCCGGCGGCGCCAGCGGTGACCGAATTGGGAGCAGGGACGTCTCGCGCGGTGGCGGCGGGAACCGGGACGCATTCGGTGGAGGTTCCAGAGGTTCAAGGGGATACAACGGTTCGAGCGCTCGTTCGGGCAGTAGCCGTGGCGCCTCCAGTATGGGATCTAGAGGCGGAGGCAGTCGCGGTGGCGGCGGGCGGCGCAGATAGGCACTTTGAACGTAGAAAGGAATTTAGGAGCACGAGAATGAGACCAACATCTTCGAAAGGAAGGTTTTCTTCTTTTCTTTGGATCTTCGCCGCGGTGGCATGGTGTTGTCTGAGCGGGGCGATTCCTTCTGCGGCGCAGGAAGCTGCAGCAAAGCAGGGAGCCTCTGCCGGTACCGTCATAACGGATGCCAGAAAATTCGACTCGCCGCAGCAGGCGGCTGACGTGCTAGTCGAAGCCGCCGAAAAGTTCGACGTGGTTGCGCTCGCTCAGATCTTTGGACCAGACGGCGACGACATCGTATTTAGCGGAGAGTACGCGCAAGACAGGCAACACGCCGTCAATTTCGTTTCCGAGGCGCGGGAGAAAAAAAGTGTTTCCGTGGATCCCAAGAGCGGGAGTCGCGCATTTCTCCTTGTCGGCGACGAGGATTGGCCTTTTCCTGTTCCCCTCGTAAGGGCGGGAGAGAAGTGGGTCTTTGACGCAAGAGCAGGCCGGCAAGAACTGCTCTACCGCCGCATCGGGGCGAACGAATTAGACGCCATTGCCATCTGCCGCGGTTACGTAGAAGCCCAGCATGAGTACGCTCTTCGGCCCCACGAGGGCTACGAAGTGAATCAGTATGCCCAGCGCATCGTCAGCACGCCTGGCAAGCAGGACGGCTTGGCTTGGCAAAATCCCGACGGCACTTGGGGAGGTCCCGTGGGGGACAAAATCGCCGTCGCAATCGAACAAGGCTATAGCGGCGGTCAGCCTTACCACGGATATTTCTTCAAGGTTCTGAAAGGGCAGGGGCCCGCGGCTCCGCTCGGCGAATTGGATTTTGTTGTAAAAGGAGTGATGATCGGCGGATTTGCCCTCGTGGCAGCGCCCTCTGAGTACGGCGTGACTGGAGTGAGGAGCTTCATCGTCAGCCACGACGGCGTCGTCTACGAGAGAGATCTTGGGACGAGGACTCTCGACGAATTCAAGAACATGGAGCGATTTAATCCGGACCAATCTTGGACCCCTGTGCCAGTGGGAGACGAGTAGATTCCACCGACTGGCCTACTCGATCATGGAAGACAACGACTTTCGCATTCCAGCCAAATATGCGAGGTAATCGGAAGCCCCTCGCCACGAGGTATCTTGCGTGAAAACTGACAGTTCTTACGGTTCGAAAAAATCTTTCGACCTGTTCCACTCGGTACGGACTCTGAGAAACAAAGATGATGTCGAACTGCGACGAAGGAAAAGAGTTCGTCAAGTGGCTGAAAGAATGGCACTCAGAAGTCCAGAGTCGGCAGAGCTTCGCAACGAAAGGAGAGCGCCAGTGAGGTTTCGGAGCGTTGTGGCCTTTCTCGTTGTGATCTTGCTCGTTGGAGGTTTAGCGACCGCGGGGGACTCGCCGGATAAGAAACGAGAAAAGACTCGGAAAATGGCAGCTACGACCCTGAATGATTTGTACAAGCTACAACCGACGTCCAAGGATCTGATCCAGCAGGCTGCTGGGTACGCGGTTTTCAACAACATGGGCACCAACCTTTTCCTGCTAAGCACAGCACGCGGCGGCGGGGTCGCGGTCAATTCGCAAACTAAGCAGGATACTTTCATGAAGATGATCTCCGCTGGCGCCGGTCTGGGAGTGGGAATTAAGGATTATCGAGTGGTCTTCGCGTTCGAGACGAATGACGCCCTGGCAAGATTTCTCGACTCTGGATGGTCGGGCTCCGCTCAAGCTGACGCCGCAGCCAAAACCAGTAAGTCGGGCGGTGCCTACTCGGGGGCGACCTTGATAGAGCCTGGTGTATGGGTATATCAGATCACAAAAAAAGGTCTCGCGCTTCAGTTAACCCTGCAGGGCACGAAGTACTACAAGGATGACGATCTGAACAAACCCTAACTTCCTGCCGAGTGCTTTCTTCCGGCAAACATGCTTTTGTCGGAGTTGATTTCGCAGAAAAGTTCACTGAAGGACGACACCATGAACCTATCTAAGCGGGCCGTCGCAGAGTTTCTCGGGACCTTTTGGTTGGTGTTCGGGGGGTGCGGCAGCGCAGTGCTGGCTGCAGCGTTTCCCCAACTTGGAATTGGATTTTATGGTGTCGCCTTGGCATTTGGATTGACGGTGCTGACGATGGCCTACGCGATCGGACACATTTCGGGCTGTCACTTGAACCCTGCGGTTTCGATTGGGCTGGCAGC
>Ga0210402_10006681_pt1 | contig 10190 bp, 5 predicted proteins | sample IncBWC7MmetaG_FD_161055 | JGI IMG/M metagenome (GOLD analysis project Ga0210402, IMG submission 161055) | Forest soil microbial communities from Barre Woods Harvard Forest LTER site, Petersham, Massachusetts, United States - Inc-BW-C-7-M | ecosystem: Environmental > Terrestrial > Soil >...
GTCTCTGATAGGGTTACAAGCGAATCCGATCTTCGGCTACAGTTTCTATAGTTTCCCTTATTCGCTAGAGTTCCGCCGAAAACGGTATCACTGGTATCAGTAGAGACGGGTGCCAACTTCCCCGAAGAGCGTTTCCGGACCGTGTCACTTGTTTCCGGTTTGTAACAACTCAAGAGAGGTGTTCCACGACACATTTACGGTGGCAGTGTTAGAGGAGGTCGGGTCGTCGAACATTCCGTTGTCGGTAGTTCCACCGAGGTGCAACTCACGTGCGAACCTTATCTTCCTGTGACCGCGTCGAGCTTGTGCAGCATCACTCCGATCTCCGGGTTCGCCATAAAGTTTCTCCAGACCAGGCCGGTGCGGTGATTCTCGATCATCACCACTATCGGAGCCTGGTTCAGTCCCATGTAGATTGGGGAAATCCAGTCCTGCCCCGGGTTGTAGGCATCGCGCGGTCCATAAACGTCCCAGAGTTGAGCGCCTAGGTCACGGTAGTAGTGCTTGAACGCCGCTATAGAGGCATCCGGTGTGTAAGGAAAAGACGCCAGCGCCCCCGTCGGAGTCAGTGTGCCGCGATCGTTGTTGTCGTCCGGGGCGTGAGGCACATAGCCCTCAGGCCCATCGCTTGCGGTCAGTCCCCATGCATCCGGCCCGTAGCCTTGAAAGTGCTTCGGATTAGCGATGCAATACGCGCGGTTGATGAGCGCGATGTTGCGGTTGTTTTCGAAGTACGACGAGGTGAAACGGTCATGCAGGCTATGCGGATCGAAGCCGAAGAAGGCGTAGTGCGTAAAGAACAGCGGGCCTCCAGTGCCCACACCAACGTCAAGTTTGATCCCGTAATATGTGTGGCCATTGCCATAGTGATCTCCGTCAGAACTCCCTGACCATCCTCGCCGATAATCCTGCGCACGCTGTTCTTGCGAAGACCAACCGGAGTAGTACATCTCTGGCGCAACAGCATGAGTGGGCGACGTCATCGCCAGCAGATAGGTAATCATGACTTCGTTGAATCCGATCAGGGGGTGCTGGATCTGCCAGCCCCATTCCGCCGACCAATGCCAGTAGAGGAAGTCGCCAGGTTGTGGGCCGCGATACCAATCCCACTCGACCGTCTCCCACAATTGTGTGATGCGGCGATGGAGGTCGCGCTCGACTTCACTGTCGCCGCGGAAATATTGGCGGGCGGCGAGCAGGCCCTCCATCAGGAACGCCGTTTCTACCAGATCTCCGCCGTTGTCGAACATTCCAAACACGGGCATCGTCCTGCCGGTACTGCCATGCATGTAGTGCGACCACGCGCCATGATAACGTTGCGCGTGTTCGAGGAAATTGACGATTTTCGTGAGGTGTTCGAGACCTTGATCGCGGGTTATGAATTTGCGGTCGACACCCACGATCAGAGTCGCGATACCCATGCCACTGGCGCCGGTTGCGACAATGCGGTCGTCGCCAGGAATGTTTTCCCGCGTCATGCCTGAGCTCGGATCAGCGCCCTCCCAATAGTAGTGGAAGCAAGCTTCCTGCAGCATGGTCAGCAATTCGTCGTCGCTGAATTCGCGGGTTGTGGCACTGGCGGCCTTCGACGGCGGCGATGTCCGATAGCGCCAGTCGGACGCCGACACTTTGTATTGGGCCGTGACGCCTGATTTTCCGAGGAAGTCTTCGTAACGATTCGTTCCAGGAAGTTGAATGCCCACAGGCTCGAAATCCTTACCGTCGAGCGACCTGTAGATGACGTACCGACCCAAGGCCGGAGCGTTCAACGCGTCCCATCGCACTTCCACGTGCCGGTCGTACCCGATGGCACGGACGTTTTCAGGCGCAGTCAGAGAGCTTGGTTCGCTCGTGGGCGGTTCGTCGTCGACCCGAATTTCGTCGATGATCAGAGTGTGGCGCACACCATCGGCACGTCCCTGATGAAAGATAAGGTTTTGTAGCTGCTCGGGGCGGAATTCGTAGAGCGAGGCCGTATGAAATTCCGCAAACGGAATTCGCACTTGCACCCACTTCCCGGCCGGAATGTTCCCTGCGAATATTGCCAGCGCTAACGGGCGAGTAAAGGCCCCAGGGAACTGCGCAACTTGCAAACCTTCGCGCGCGTTCGAGAGCACGAGCACTGGAAGATTGTCGGCAGCGATCGCTCTCGGAGCGAAACACCAGAAGTAGAGATTGTGGCCTTGGAGTTCCGGAAAACGATTGCGATGACTCTGGAGGTGGACTTCAGCCTCCCATCGACCGCCGGGCTGCGATTGCCACTGCAAGCGAAGCGCGTTGGGGGGCGTCAGAACGGTTTTGGTTTCCACCGGCAGCCGCGAGCCGCTTAGCTCCAGAAAACTCGCGCCGTTGCCCGTGCCGTGGCTGTAGAAATACGAATCGGGCGTAAGGCTGTTGTCGAAGACGACGTGCCGGTAATAGTCTGTGTTGCCGAAGGCAATCGCACTGAACCAAACGAATCCGAGCACGAGACGAAGTACGTTGCGTGGCGCGGGAGAGTCGCGGAGATTCATAGACTTCATCCCTCAGAATTTGCCTAACAAATGTACACGGCTTACGCCAGGATCGCCGCGTGCGAATGGACTCGTCGACGCCCTCGCAATCGAGCGGTGATCGTAGGTCCTACGGCAAACGACATGAGCTGGCACCCCCCATCGGGGCCTGATCCGGCTATCTCTTAAATCGGGATCGTGAGTCCGGTGCGGTGATACCCCAGAGATGATCGTTGCAATCAGGAAACTCATCGCGCAGGGACAGGCAGAATTGCTTGTGCGCCGTCGTCGCCTCGACCGAGTTCACAGCTCTCGACGACTGAACTGTTGATTGCGTTGCTGCGGGCGCAGGCGACGTTCTGGCCGAGGCGATAGATCTTCCTCGGCCCTGACCGTTTCCTGAATCACACTGCGTGCACAATCAGAACTCAACCCTCAGCGCAAACTGCCCAACGCGATTGCCGCCGGCGTCGCCGACGCGAGAGGCAAGAACCTGTCCGAATGTGCCTTGGCAAGGCGATCCCGCACACTCAGTCAGATTTTGGCGCGGATCATCGAAATTCGGGTGATTGGGGAGATTGGTAAAGCTGCTTTCGAACTTGAACACGACTCGCTCAGTGATCCGGAAGTCCTTGGCGAGCCCCAGGGAGAGGTTAATGGTTCCGGGGCCGACAAGCGTTCCCACGCCGGCGTTGCCAAAGCGGCCAACGACGCCGCCGTTAGTGAGGCTTGAGCAACTAAGCGTGTTGTTGGACAAGCCAGTTCCTGGGGCAAAGCCGGGGCAGGAGAATACGTTCGGATCCCACCACTGCGTGCGAGTGTGGTGAACGTTGTTGGGATTGCCCGCAAGGTCAGGCCGGTTAAAGCCATTGTTGGCATTCCCGGAGGAATCGAATTGAATGAACGGAGTTGCATAGGGGCCAGTTTGAACCAGGAAAATTGTGCTCAGCCGCCAGCCGCCGACGATCCCGTTCAGCACGCCTCTAGCGTTGCCCAGGAGAAAATGCCCTTTCCCGATCGGAAGCTCGTCCACCATGGTCGTGATCCAACGATGCTTGCGGGTGCCACCGAGGTTGCCGTAGTCCCCTCTCAAGTTGTATTGGTTCATCGCGTCGCCCGTAACTTCCCCGGAAAAGCTGGAACCGGGCCATGATTCGGTGTCCGCCAGGTTTCGCGCCCAAGTCCAAGTACTTTGGAAGGTAAGACCGTGGGAATACTTGTGGATTAGCTCCGTCTGCATCGACTCATAGGTGCTGACAGCGCCGCCGCAACGGCACCGGACTTTATTCCAGGCTGGGAAGGGCGCCGAGCCACCGGGAAGCGGCTGATTTAGATTCGGGCTCCAGGTAAGCTGATCCCCGCGGTTCGCGATATATGACACACGCAGCGCGGTGTTGCCATGGAGCACCCGTTCGACTGACAGGTTCCACTGAATGCTATAGGGGTCCTTCTTGGCCCGCTGATTCGCGGTGAAGAACGATTGCGAACCAAAGCCGGCGTTAGTGGGGTCAGGATTTAGCACGTTGGGGAACTGGAAGAATCCCGGGTCGCCAAATCCAGCATTTGAAAAATTGCCCTGGAAGCCGTCGTGGATACCCGCCACCGAGAAGAATACGGCTCCCAATGTCGTAACGTCGTAGATGCCGGCGCCGCCGCGAATCACCGTCTTATTGTCCGCAAATGGCCGATATGCAAAACCGATGCGAGGAGCCCAGTCTGTGTAAGTATTGCGCAATTGCTTCGGCCACCCCGCTTGCTTTGAGGTCAGGAAGGGAGTGCAGGGCTGCGGGCCGGGATTGGGATTGACGTTGTTTGGAGTGTTGCAAGCGTTGACGGCCTCTGCCCACAGAGGCTGCGTTGCCGCCAGGGACCTGGGGTCCGAGGAAATGATTACGCGCCCTGGCTGCGTCCCCGGGTCGCTGGCAGTCGCCGGCGTGCCGGGATAGCTGGGATCGAAGTTGGTGAGGTTAATGGGATCGTATAAAGGCGGCAATCTTGTAATCCTTAGGCCAACGTCCACCGTCAGCTTCTGAGTGGCCCTGAATGTGTCCGCCGCGTAACCGTAGTAGTGAGTGGTTGCGCCGTCGATGTTCCTCGGTGGAGTGTGGGTGACGTAGGTGTAATAGGGAACTCCAAGCAGGAAGTCGGCAAAGTTGTTATTTGTGTACTGGCCATTAAAGAAAAAGTCTCCGTAGTCGTCGGCGGCCGACGATCCAGAGTACCAGGCAGTGACCAGGTGGAGTTTGCGGAGATCGAAGCCAAACTTCATGGTGTGCTTCCCTTTGGTCCAGGTCAGGTTCTCGTTGATCTGGAAGTTGTGGGAAAGCTCCGGATTGGGCCGGGTGTGAACAATGGCGTTAATGTTGCCATTCCTGGGTTCGAAGACAAAATCGGGGAAACCGCCGGGAGGGAAAGGGCCCAGTTGCTGGGGATTCAACCCTAGTTTTTGCATGAAGGCCGGTCCATCGATCGGGAAAACTCCGCCATTCTGCCTGCCGCTGATTCCTCCGCGCAACTCATTCACCAGGTTTGAAGTAATGGCATAGTTGTGCGCGAGCACGACCTGATTGTCATGTTCGAAATCTTGTTCCGCCGGAAGGCCCAGGCCAGAAGGGTTCACCTGCCTTTTGTTCTTGTAGGTCCAGCGTCCGAAAATATTCTGCTTGGTATTGATGGTGTGGTCGATGCGAATGTCAAACTGATCGGAAAGGATAGGATTGGGAACGTTCAGGGTGTGGTTGTTGGGCGCAAAATTGTCCACGCCCCCTTGGATTGGCAACGGATAGTACTGGAGAATCGGGGCGACTCTCGAATCGAACTCACCGGTCGGAATAATGTTGCCGGGATAGGGTGTGCCGTCCAGGTGTTGCAGTTGGAGGTGGGGCAGATCTGGATCCGCTTCGTTGCAAATCTGGTTGACATCGTACGAATCGCAGAATGCCGCAAAATTGCCGTTCCGCATATCCTGGTTGGGTACTGTTTCCAGGACGGCCTCTTGAGTCCGGTACCGCATGCCTTCGTAGTCGCCAAAGAAGAAGGTGCGATTCTTAAAGATGGGTCCGCTGAGGGATCCTCCGAATGTGTTTGCACTCTTAGCAGCTTTACCCGGAGTCCCAACAACGAATCGCGTAGCATCCAGAGCCGCGTTTTGAAAATACTCAAATACCGATCCATGAAATGCGTTTGTGCCGGACTTGCTGGTCGTCGTAATATCCGCCGGGCTGCCATATTCTGCTCCGCCGCCAGACCCCTGCACCTTCATCTCTGAAATGCTCTCGGCAGAGGGAAACATCTCTTTTTGAGGGCCGGAAGAGCGGATATCGACTGTGCTAATACCATCCATCGAATATTCGGCTTCATTGGTCCCTGTTCCCTGGACCGAGATGTTGCCATTCTCGTCGCCGGTGACGCCGGGGAGAAAGGCCAGCAGGTTATATGGGCTTGTGCTTCCATTCCCGCGGTAGTTGGCCGGCAACCCCAAAACCTCGGTGCTGGTGACGCTGGCGGAGACTGCCTGTGACTCGGTGTTCACCAGTTCGGCGTTCGCTTCTACGGTGACTTTTTCTGCCTCGCGTCCCACCGTCAGCTTCATGTCGGCGCGCACAGTCTGCCTCGCGTCAAGGCGGACGTCCGTCAAAACCGCGTCTTTGAAACCGGTGGCCGTGGCTGAAACCGTGTAAAGCCCGGCCTTCATGTTTTCCGCTTGGTAATTTCCCTGGGCGTCACTGTGCACCTCGCGCGATATGTTTTCGCCCTGGTTGGTGACGGTGATCACCGCGTTGGACAGGACCGCGCCAGAGGGATCGGTCACGGTACCGAGGATAGTTCCAAAGGTGGACTGCGCGAATGCGGGCGTTGCGAGACACACAGCAACCACGGCAATGCTTAGCGCAAAGACATAACGACTGATCTTCATGGTCAGCCTCTAGTTTTTAAGTTTGCGACCCATCCGCACGGAGGGCAGGGGGTGCCCAAGTCAGGCCCTTGAACTGGGCGCAGCATACGTACCAGGTGGATTGAGAGTCAAGAAGAAAAGAGGCACCTATACATCCGTATAGGTGCGGAGCGCGAAGTGAGATGGCGCTTTCCGTAGGTTGACAGGAACCGCATTGTTGTGGGAATGTCCGAGGCTGAAGAGGGTCTTCTTTTGCCAGTCCTGCGGCGTTGGTTATGGTTAATCTTAGTGACAGCCTACGCTAGCGCTGGCGCTTCGCCGGTTCCCCAAAGCGCCGCCCTGAGACCTCCTAACGTAGTGCTGATCACCCTGGACACCACACGCGCCGACCGCATGGGCTTCCTTGGTTCAAACCGTGGCCTCACAGCAAGTCTTGACGCCCTCGCTCGTACGTCTATCGTTTTTTCGCGCGCCTATGCCCACGTTCCGCTGACAACGCCTTCTCACGCAACGATCCTTACCGGTACCTATCCGCAGTTCAACCACGTCAACTACATGGGCGACGCACTGGGCATAGGGCTTCCGTTTCTGCCTGAAATCCTTCACCAGAATGGGTACAAGACCGCCGCCTTTGTGGGCGCATTGGTACTCGACCCAACGAAATTGGCTCCCGGCTTTGACCGGGGTTTTGACGTTTACGACGCCGGGTTTCATCGGCGCCGCCGTGGAGAAGACAACTACCACAGCCTGGAGCGTCGCGGAGAAGAAGTGTTGCGCCGTGCCTCCGCTTGGTTAGGCAAGCATCCGGGCGGTCCATTTTTTCTTTGGATTCATCTCTACGACCCGCACGATCCCTACACTCCTCCGGAGCCTTATCGAACTCGCTATCAAGCAGAACCTTACGACGGAGAAATTGCTTACACCGACTCCGTCGTTGGAAAGCTGGTCAACGATCTGCGCAAACGGGGACTTTTCGAAAATTCCATCGTTGCTGTCATGGCAGATCATGGCGAGGCGTTTGGAGAGCATGGCGAAAAGCATCACGGTATTTTCCTGTACGACGAAACCATCCATGTTCCACTGCTGCTCAAGTTGCCGGGTCAACACACTGCGACGAGAGTGGAAGCGCGAGTCGGACTAGTCGACGTTGCACCGTCTATTCTGCGTGCGGCACATCTTCAAATACCCGATGCCATGCAGGGACAATCGTTGCTGCCTTTCATGTCGCCGGACAAAGTGCGATCTGGTCAACAGAAAGATTCAGGTGCGCAACGCGCCATCTATTCGGAGAGCGGGTACGGTCATCTCTCATTCGGCTGGAGTGCGCTGAAGGCATGGCGGGCCGGGAACTATCTGTACGTCGATGCCCCGCAACGCGAACTATACGACCAGACAATCGACGCTGCGGCAACGCATAACCTGGCGTCGCAGGCAACGGCTGTGGCAGACACAGCGGCCGAACAGATGACGGAATTTCGCCGTAAGACGGTCGCCGAGAGCAGGGAAAAGACACAATTGACCGTGGAACAAGCAGACAGCCTGCACGCGCTGGGCTACTTGGCCCCCGATTCCGCGGCTAGCAACGATCCCAACGCCGAGGGTGGTGCAGACCCAAAACCAAAAATTGCCATTGCCAATTTGCTATATGACGCCATGGTATACACCGAGAACGAAAGTTATCAAGAAGCAGTACCCATCCTTGAAGAGGTCGTGAAGGAAGAGCCTCATGCCCTTTCCGCTTACTTGCAGCTGGGCCGCGCGTACGTGTCGTTGAAGGAATTTCAGAAGGCAGTCGCGCCGCTGCAACACGTGGTCGACATGACGCCCGACAATTCTCTCGCTCGCTACGAACTGGGCTGTGCTCTTGTAAAGACCGGGCACTGGGACGAAGCTGCGCCGCAGTTTGAAGCTGCCGTCTCTCAGATGAATAGCTCGGCGATGATGCACTTTTACCTGGCGCTGGTCTATGAGAGAACTTCACGCGATGACGAGGCGCTAGCCGAGTTTCAGGAAGCGCTGCGCCGGGATCCTGAGAATTTTCCTGCGAATCTCTTGCTCGGAAGGATGTACGTCAAACTACAAAAAGCGGCCGACGCCGTTCCTCTCTTGCAGAAAGCAGCAACGCTTCGTCCGGACGCGATCGATCCGCACCGGCTACTGGCCGATGCATACACCCAGTTAGGACGTGAAGAAAATGCGAGGTTGGAGCTAACGGAAGCAGGGCGCATCCAGGCCAACGGCGGCTCAAGACTCGGCACGCGGCCCGACGACCGCCCGGATGGCAAGTGAGGAACTGCACGCCCGCCGTCGGGCGGGTTCCCCTACCGGTAATTCCCAAGATTGGACTGACGGCGAAGGCATAGACGAGCTTTGTCACCGCTCTCTGAAGTGCCCTGCCGCCAGCGGCTACAACGTTAAGGCAGACCAAGCCGGTGCGAAATGACCTGAAAGTGATATATCCGGCACGCAGGTGCCATTTTGAGATGATTCGCTGCAGCTCGGCTTGCAGATGGCTTGGAGTGGTTCACAAGGCCGAAGAGCTACAACCGGATCTGATTGCCGGAGACCTATCGGCCGCTCTGGACGCGGTTCTCACGGCGGTCAGTTTGTCAGCGGTGGCTTGCCGGCTGAGGAATTTACGACGCAAGCCAAGAGCGCCCCATTTATCATCGCCGTCAAATCTACAACTCGGCTCGTTTGATGCCCGCTTTCTTTAGCCTACAACCACTGCCCCGTTCATGGAACAACTGAGAGGTCTCCGTCCGGAATTCGTAACAGTAACAACAAGTCGAACTGGAATGAGATGAACTGGCCCAGCGTGCGTTAGGCCCTTGTTCGCGGTTGATGACGCTCGCCGTCGCGCCCAATTAATTGCTGCACCGCTAGCACCAACGTGTAAGCGCGGCTCACCAACGGGCCAGAGACAGGTTGAGTCATCTCGTGGAGAATTCCGTGCATCCGTTCGATAGGCAAGCTCAAGAACATCGGCGCAGACCTGTGGGGTAACATCTGTGCGGAAGGTGAGTTACAAATGAGTGGAAAACATGGAAATCTGGGTTGGTCGAGCGGGCGGCCTCGTGCCGTTCCGCCTGCCATACCATCTGCGTTCGAGACGCGTGTCTGCGAGTTGGGACTCGCCACACCGGCCTATATGGAGTCTCGCGAACTGCGTTGCTGGTGCGAGGCCAACCGGAACAAGTACTACATCCCTGAGTGGCTACTAAAGGCTTGGGGCATCTCTGTGAATTCCGATGTGCCGTGAGACGTCAGTGTTGGATCGGCAGACGCTTCCCCAATCGACTTGAACGTCCGCATTGGGCGCTAGCAACGCCCGCGTCGTTCGGATCGTCCTTGCGGCGCGGGCTTTTGGTCCTTCCTTAGGCAACGCTCTTTATCTTCGCCCACCTGGCACGCTGCGCGGCGGCAATTCTCCTCCGCCCTGCCGCCGAGATCGTTCGCTTCGGCTTGGCCTTGTGTTTCGCCCATCGTGCCTTCTGCGCGAGACTGATTCTCCGGCGACCGGCTGCGGACATCGTGCGTGGTGCGCCGTTCGAGCTATTTCCCAACGCCGCGAGTGCTTCGTCTATACGTTGGAGTTGTTTCTGTACGTGTTCACGTTCCTTCTTTAACTGCTGGACTACGACGGACATGTGCTTCATTGGGACCCCCGCCGAATTATCCAGCAGAAGTGGCCTTAAAGGGGCGTAACCGCTTACTTCAGCTTCACGTATTCTGCCCTAGCTTCTTTCAGGATGGGGATGTCGGGGTCGGCGTTTTTCCAGAGCGAAAGGAAGTCTTGATAG
>Ga0210402_10006683_pt1 | contig 10190 bp, 9 predicted proteins | sample IncBWC7MmetaG_FD_161055 | JGI IMG/M metagenome (GOLD analysis project Ga0210402, IMG submission 161055) | Forest soil microbial communities from Barre Woods Harvard Forest LTER site, Petersham, Massachusetts, United States - Inc-BW-C-7-M | ecosystem: Environmental > Terrestrial > Soil >...
ACCGCGGCCGTGCTGTCCGACGGAGCCGGTCACGAGGGCATGATTCGTGGAATCGATTGTTGGCAGCCAGATCTGCCGCGCTTCGTACTTGATGGCGGCCTCTACCGCGCTGGGATTGACGCCCCCGACTTCCAAGTTGCAGGTGATGCTGCCGAATATGTCAATGCCAGGCACATGTTTGCGGGTCAGCAGCGCCATGGGTGCGGTAGGAAAGTTGTGGGTCTTGAGACAAACCCCGCGCATTCCCGCCGCTTTGGCGTCCTGCGCAAGCTCGAAGGCATCCTGAATGCGGGGATAGAGATCGGGACCGTGATGAATGTGGATATCGACGGCTCCCTGCAGGAGCTCCAGATCCAGGCGTGTCATCTCAGGCTGTCACCATAGCGTTGCGCAATTTGTTGCTCGGAGCTGCCCTGCCCACCGAGGCGTGTGAGGACAGACTGCGCATGATTACATCCGCTCGGCCACGATCGGCACCATCTCCTTCTCGGATTCCGCGACCAGGCGCGCCTCCTCGAACAATTTCGGCAGGATCTCGTCCACTTTCTCGGCTACAAGCAGGCGCACCGACAGGTCGGCCCGAATGAAATCCAGCCGTCGCATGTGATCGATGAGCGCGCATAAAGGGTCCCAGAAACCCTCGATGTTCAGGATGAGTATGGGTTTGCGATGCCGGCCGAGCTGTGCCCATGTGAGCTGCTCGACCAGCTCCTCCAGGGTGCCGATTCCGCCAGGCAGTGCCACGAACGCGTCCGCCCGCTCAAACATGATGCGTTTGCGTTCATGCATGTCGCGCGTGACAATGCGTTCCTGCACGCGCAGGAGCATGTGCTCGCGGTTGACCAAAAACTCCGGGATCACGCCCGCTACGCGTCCGCCGCCGTCGAGGACGGCTTCGGCCAATGCCCCCATCAGGCCGACTGATCCCCCACCATAAACCAGCCCGATATTGTTCTCGGCCAAAACCCGGCCGAAGCTTGTGGCTGCATCCATGAAGGTGGGAGTGTTTCCCGGACCGGAAGCACAGTAGACGCAAATGGATCGGATTGCGCTCATGATGAGGAGATGTGACCTCGCTGCAACGGGCAGTCAAGCGGATTGATTTGCTGCGCCGGAGGGGTGCTTGTTGGCATCGGAAACCTCTATATGAGGGGGGAGTTCGACGGTCTGCGCTGCGGCCCGTCCATGCGCGGGCCTTCCACCCTATGACCGAGTTCAATCTGCGATCGACTGCGGCGTTGAAGCGCGAGGTCTCCGCCGAAGGCGGCTCGCTCTTCACCATCATGCGTGGGCTGTGGCCCTATATCTGGCCCTCCGACCGCCGTGACCTGAAGCTGCGGGTTGCGCTCTCGATGGTCCTTCTTCTCGCCGCCAAGCTCGCAACCATCGCAGTCCCCTTCACCTTCAAATGGGCGACCGATGCGCTTACCGGGCAAGGGAGCGCGCCGGTCGCCCCGTCCTCCTGGATGGTCTGGGTGTTCGCGGCGCCCATCCTCATGACGCTTGCCTATGGCGGCATGCGCATTCTGATGGCGTTGCTGACCCAGGTTCGCGACGGGATCTTTGCCAAAGTAGCGATGCATGGCGTCCGGCGACTCGCTTACCGCACTTTCGAGCACATGCATGAGCTCTCGCTGCGCTTCCACCTTGAGCGCAAGACCGGGGGATTGACACGCGTTCTCGAGCGCGGGCGCAACGCCATCGAGACGATCGTACGCATGGTGATCATGCAGCTGGTGCCCACGATCCTCGAGCTCGGGCTCGTGATCGCGGTCCTGCTCTATCAGTTCGACTGGCGGTATGTCGCGGTCATTCTGGCGACCGTAGCCTGCTACATCACGTACACCTTTTACGCGACGGAATGGCGCATAGGCATTCGCAGGCGGATGAACGACAGCGACACCGATGCCAACGTCAAGGCCATCGATTCACTGCTCAACTACGAGACCGTGAAATATTTCGTGGCCGAGGAACGGGAAGCGAAGCGCTATGACCGCTCCATGGCTCGCTATGAGGAAGCGAGCGTCAAGTCCTATGTCTCCCTCGCCGTGCTCAATGCGGGTCAGGCGACGATCTTCACGGTGGGGCTCGCTGCGGTCATGATGATGTGCGCCCATGGCATCCAGCAGGGTGTCAACACGGTTGGCGATCTCGTGATGATCAACACCATGATGATCCAGCTCTACCAGCCGCTGAATTTCATGGGCATGCTCTATCGGGAGATCAAGCAGGCGGTGATCGACATCGAGATGATGTTTGCGATTCTTTCGCGGAATCCTGAGATCAGGGACCGACCGGGCGCAAAGCCGCTTGAGATCAAGCGGGGCACGATCCGGTTCGAGAATGTCAGGTTCTCCTACGACCCGGGCCGACAAATCCTCAATGGCCTGAGCTTCGAAGTGCCCGCCGGCCATACGGTTGCGGTGGTCGGACCTTCCGGCGCCGGCAAATCGACCCTCTCGCGCCTGCTGTTTCGGTTTTATGAGGTCACGGGGGGCCGAATCTCCATCGATGGGCAGGATATTCGCGACGTGACCCAGAAATCGCTGCGATCAGCCATCGGGATGGTTCCGCAGGATACTGTGCTGTTCAATGACACAATCCGTTACAACATCCGGTACGGACGCTGGGATGCGAGCGACGCTGAGGTCGAGGAGGCGGCTCGTCTGGCGCAGATCGACGACTTCATCCGCATGTCGCCCACGGGCTATGAAACCGAGGTCGGCGAACGGGGGCTGAAGCTCTCCGGGGGAGAGAAGCAGCGTGTCGCCATAGCGCGGACCATTCTGAAAAGCCCGCCAATCCTGTTGCTCGATGAAGCGACCTCTGCGCTCGACAGCCACACTGAGAAGGACATCCAGGACGCGCTGCAGCGCGTATCACGAAACCGAACGACACTCGTGATAGCGCACCGTCTTTCGACCATTGTCGGCGCCGACGAGATCATTGTTCTCGACCAAGGGATCATCGTCGAGCGCGGGTCCCACCACTTCCTCCTGGCGAAGGGCGGTCTCTATGCCAGCATGTGGAATCGCCAGCGAGAGGCCGAGGCCGCCCGGGAGAAGCTTGCCATGGTGGATGACGAACCGGTGGCTCCAAACCGCCATCCGCCTGTGATCGAAGACATTACGCTGGACCGGCCCATCGAACGTGCCGACGCGGCGGAGTGATGATGTCGGTCCTTGCCTCCATTCGTGGCCAATTGGCGCCGGTACACCGGGAGGGTTTGCCATTTATTGCTGCTTTCGGGTTGGCAAGCCTTGTTCTGCTGTGGCTGTGGTCGCCGCTCGGCTGGCTCGGGGTATTGGCCACGCTCTGGTGCGCTTTTTTCTTCCGCGATCCGCAGCGGGTCACGCCAATCCGCGACGGAATTATTGTTGCCCCTGCTGATGGGCGGGTCAGCAGGATCGCCAATGCAGTGCCGCCGCAGGAGCTCGCGCTGGGCGAGCAGGCGCTCCCTCGCATCTCCATTTTCATGAGCGTATTCGACTGCCACGTCAATCGCAGCCCGTTGGCGGGCAAGATCGAGCGCATCGTCTACCATCATGGTGCGTTCGTCAGCGCCGACCTCGACAAGGCAAGCGAGAACAACGAGCGCAACTCGCTCGTCATTGCTACCGGCAAGGCCCGGATCGGGGTGGTGCAAATCGCCGGACTGATTGCACGGCGGATCGTCTGCTTCGTGCGAGAGGGGACCACGCTGCAAGCCGGCGAGCGCATCGGAATGATTCGCTTCGGGTCGCGCGTGGATGTCTATCTTCCCTATGGGGTGCGTGCGCTGGTCGCCGAAGGCCAGACTGCGATTGCCGGAGAAACCATGCTCGCGGACTTGAATGCGGGCGATGCGCAACGCGCGTTTCGCGTCGCTTAAAGACTGCGGCCGTAGGGCGGGGTTAACCAGAACTCGACGCAGCCGAGCCCTACGCACCAGGTGGCGACCACGCAATTTCGGCGTTATATATTCGCCATGCCGCTTTCGCCGTTTGAGCTCGATAATCGAGCAGCCAAGCCCCGCCGTTTCCGGCTGATCCCGGTACGCACGCTGCTGCCCAATCTGATTACGTTGCTCGCGCTCTGCGCGGGGCTCACCGCGATCCGTCTCGCCATCGAGGAAAAACTCGAATGGGCGGTGGCGGCGATCGTATTCGCGGCGCTACTCGATGGCATCGATGGCCGTATCGCCCGCCTGCTCAAGGGAACTTCGCGCTTCGGCGCCGAGCTCGACAGTCTTGCCGATTTTGTCAATTTCGGAGTTGCTCCGGCGCTCATCGTTTATCTCTGGGATCTGCATGAGCTCAAGTCTGCCGGCTGGATTGCGGCGATGGTGTTTGCCATCTGCACGGGCCTGAGACTTGCACGCTTTAATGTCATGATCGATGACCCGAACAAGCCTGCCTGGGCGGCCAACTTCTTTGCAGGTATTCCGGCGCCGGCGGGCGCCATTACGGTCCTGCTGCCGATCTACACCTATTTCCTGGGAATGCCCCGGTTTGCATTCGTGGCGCCCGTAAGCCTGGTCTACACCCTCGCCATCGCGTTCCTCATGGTGTCGCGCCTGCCGGTATTCTCCGGCAAGCGCGTCGGCAAGCGGATCGCTCCGGAGATGGTGTTGCCGGTCTTTGTGGCCGTAGTCCTATTCTTTGCGTTGCTGGTTGCCTATCCCTGGGAGGTGCTTACGCTGGGCACGGTTGCGTATCTCGGCGGGCTGCCATTCGGCTGGGTAGCGTATCGAGACTACCAGCGCAGGGACGCAGTTGCTGTCCAGCAAGTCTCAGCGCAGGCCCGTGGTCATCCCGCCGGAGAAAGCGACTCGCCGTCGCTTTCCCCTAGCCATCCAGAGCATCCGCCCAGCTCGGACAGACCGGCGCGTCTGAACTGAGTGGTCCACATAGCCGAGCGCAGGCGCTCGTTTGCTCGTTTCCCCTACCGGCCCGGGAGCGGATGCCCGGGCATGAGGTCATAGGGGTGCTTCCATCCCGGCAGCGCCTTTATCCGTTGCAGCCAGGCGGCGATATTGGCGTACTGGGCAGCGATGTCGAATCCGAATTCTTCGGCCGGGTAGTAGAGATAAGCGACGAGGGAGAGATCGGCGATGGTCGGGCGCGCGCCGAGCACAAAAGGTCTGCTCGAGAGCCGCTTGTCGAGAATGGCGATATTGTTGTCGAGGCGGCCCTTGAGAAAAGCGAGCACCGCCGGGTCGCCGGGCGGCTTGGCCAGGGTGCGGAGGAATCGATACGGGCCAAGGAAACCATTGAGCTTCTGGTTATCGAAGAGGATCCAGCGCAGCGCCTCCAACCGTTCATCCTCATCCGCTGGTCTGAACTCCCCCGACCGGTCGGCGAGATAGGTCAGGATGATTCCGGATTGGGTGAGCTTTCTGGGCCCGTGCACCAGGACCGGGACCTCGCCCATCTCGTTGACGCGCGTGCGATACTCCGGCGTGCGCTGCTCGGCTTTGCCAAAGAAATCGACCCAGATGGGCTCCCAGTCGGCCCCGATCAGATTGAGCATCAATGCGGCGCGATAAGCGTTGCCGGATTGGGCAAAACAATAGAGCTGGTACTCAGGCATAAGGGTCTCCTGGAGGGAATTGGCAAGGAGTTGCGGCGCGACAACCGCAGCTATGCCTCAATTCGGACACGAGTGTCACCACAAATTTAGGCGCGGCAGTCTGTCCGGAGTTGGGGTTCCTGATCGTGACGGTTCGCGTAGTTGCCACCCGACCTTCCGCCGTGCTGTGGGCCGCACTGTTGCCGATATTGCTCGCGGCGCCGGTGCCGGGAGTGCTCGCGCAAACGGAAAAGACGCCGCAGGAGCTGCGGACGGCAGATGACGAGTTTTCCCGCCAGCTGAGCGAGCTCAAGCGTACGTTCGCGGATCTGAGCAAAAAGTTCGAAGACAGCGCGCAGACCATCGATCGGCTCAGCGATGCACAGAGCGCGCGCAAAGAGATCGAGGAGCTCAGAAACGACATCGGCAAGCTCCTTGGCGCTGTTGCCGATAATGGCACGGTCTGGAGTCTCGGCAGCAAGGCTCTCAGTCACGCCGACGAAAAGCTCAAGTCGCTCGAGCAGGAAACGCGGTACAAGCAGGAGGACCGGCAGTTCCTGATTGATCGCTGGCGCGAGTTGAAGGAATCGACCGAAGCGGCGATCAAGGAATTGGAGGGCGCGCGCAGGGAATTCGCCGAGCTGTTGCGCAAGCTGCAAACGAGCGAGGATTTCATCGACGAGCTGCTGCAGATTCGCGAGCACCAGAGAGCGTTGGACGTCATTCATACGCTCACCGATGGGATAAGGGACGCGTCGGAGAAACTCAAGAAGCTGCTCGGGACCATCAAGACGCCCGGAGCCTGAGCGTGCGCTCTCTCTCGGCTGGCCCGGCGTGCGCGCTGCTCGCCATGGGGCTTGCCTCGTGCAGCATCGAGAGCGGCACTGGCTATATCGAGATCAAGTCGATTCCGCCGTCTCCGCAGGTGGCGCTCTATCTTGATACGGTCAAGCTCGATCCCCTCAGGAACGGCAATGCCTTGCTGCGCCACAGAGTCGGAGTAAGCAAGCTGCAAACCGAAGGAGAGGGTGGTTACCTTGCAGTGCTTTGCAGCATCGACGTGAAGAAGAATCGCATAACAAGCGTCACCGTATCGGCGACAAGCCGAGCGCCGCGCTGCCAATGCGCGCGCACCGGCGGTACCGATGCGACCGGGAGCCGCACCTGCATCGGGTAATTCACTTCATGGTGGGAATGATGAATTCCGCTCCTTCTTTGGTTCCGGAGGGCCAGCGTGAGGTCACCGTCTTCGTTTTGGTGTAGAAGCGCACGGCGTCGGGCCCGTGCTGATTGAGATCCCCAAAGCCCGATCGCTTCCAACCGCCGAAGGTGTAATACGCCAAAGGTACTGGGATGGCGAAGTTGACACCCACCATGCCGACGTTCACGCGCGAAGTGAAATCGCGTGCAGTGTCGCCGTCCCGGGTGAAGATGGCAACGCCGTTGCCGTAATCGTGCTCCGAAGGCAGTCGCAGCGCTTCCTCGTAGTCCTTGGCGCGCACGACCGACAGCACGGGCCCAAAGATTTCCTCCTTGTAGATCCGCATGTCCGGCCTGACCTCGTCGAACAGACAGCCTCCCATGAAAAAGCCGTTCTCGTAACCTTGAAGCCTGAAATTGCGACCGTCGACTCTGAGCTTGGCGCCCTCCCTCATTCCAAGATCGACGTAGCTCTTCACCTTGTCGAGATGGGCCTTGGTCACCAGGGGACCGTAGTCCGCCTGGGCATCGCTCGAGGGCCCGACCTTCAGGCTCTCCACCCGGGGAATGAGTCTTTCGACAAGCGCATCCGCGGTCTTTCTGCCAACCGGGACTGCGACCGAAACTGCCATGCAGCGCTCGCCGCCGGAACCGTAGCCTGCACCAATGAGCGCATCCACCGCCTGATCCATATCCGCATCCGGCATCACCACCATGTGGTTCTTGGCCCCGCCGAAGCACTGAACGCGTTTTCCATGCGCGCATCCGGTCGTGTAGATATATTCAGCAATGGCTGATGATCCCACAAAGCCTAGTGCCCGGATGCGGGGATCCGTGAGCAGGGCATCGACCGCCTCTTTATCACCGTTGACCACATTGAGCACCCCTGCGGGGAGACCCGCTTCGATCAGGAGCTCGGCAAGTCGCATCGGAACCGAAGGATCCCGCTCGGAGGGTTTGAGTATGAACGCGTTACCGCAGGCGAGAGCCGGCGCGAATTTCCACATCGGGATCATTGCGGGAAAATTGAAGGGCGTAATGCCCGCCACCACGCCAAGGGGCTGGCGCATGGAGAACAGATCAATGCCCGGGCCGGCGCTATCGCTGAATTCGCCCTTCAACAAATGTGGTATTCCGCACGCAAACTCGACCACTTCCAGACCGCGCTGGATATCGCCTCTGGAATCGGCAATGGTCTTCCCGTGCTCGGAGGAAAGAAGTTGAGCGAGGCTGTCGAACTCTCGCTGTACCAGTTCCAGAAATTTGAAAAGAACACGGGCGCGCCGCTGTGGATTGGTTGCAGCCCACGCGGGTTGAGCCGCCTCGGCGTTCGCGGCCGCCCGCTCTACCTCTGATTTGCTCGCAAAAGCGACTTGGCCCTGAACCTCGCCGGTATTGGGATTGAACACGTCACCGGCGCGGCCGGACGTCCCTGCCACGGCCTTGCCCGCGATAAAGTGGCCGATCTGACGCATGGTTTCCTCCGAGTGCGGCACTTCACTCCAGTCGAGTGGCCGCTTCCAAGCTTTGAGATAGCGCAGCTCCAGGCTCTGCGTCCATCAGCCCGCGGTCGATGCGCCCATCCAGGCTATGCGCCGCCTACCGCGCCCGCGCCAAGCGCTCGTGAGCGGCTGCGTCCACTCGTTCCGCCGGTGCGAAATGCGGCATCACCTGTGCTGCAAACAGACGCATTGATCGCTGTGCATCCGCAATGTTCAGCGTTCCGAAATTGATCTGCAGGGAGGCATTCTCGAACTCGCCAAAGTTTTTGATGACCCGTTGGATAATAGTCCCGATCTCGGTCGGCGTGCCGACCCATGCGCCGCCGGATTCGATCTGGCCGTCCAGCGTGAACGCTGCGAGCTTGCGCATGGATTTCTCATAGCCCTGGTAGTCTTTGGAGGTGGTTCCCTGAATCCAGTCGCTCACCCCTTCATTGAGTGCGCGGAAGTATTCCTCGAAGGGATGGCGCGCGATCTCGCGCGCGAGGCGGGCGTCCTCGTGACAAAACATATGGAAAGCGATCATCACTTCGCCTTCGCCGGGATGGCCCGCATTCCGCCACGCCTCCCGATAGGCTTTTAGCATCGGGCCGAGCGGACCAATCGGTATTGCCATCAGGGCGTAGCCCTTCGTTCCAGCGAATTCGAAGGATTCAGGAGTCTGCGTGGCCGCTATGTAAAACTTGGGTCGCGGTTTCTGGGTCGGTCGCGGCAACGATGTGACGTCCTCGAAGGAGTGGAATCGACCTCGATGGGTGGCGTTCTCGCGCGTCAGCAGGAGCTCGACCTGCTCGAGGCCCTCCCGAAAGCGGGCGTGGGATTCATCGGGTGAAATACCAAATCGCCGGAATTCATGCGGCAGGAATGCGCGGGCAAATCCCACATCCAGGCGCCCGCCCGAGATCGCATCCAGCATCGCAATTTCACCCGCCAGTTTGAGCGGATGATTGAACACCGGCAGGACCGCACCGGTGACGAGACGCATGGTCTTGGTTCGTTGCGACACGGCAGCGAGAAAGACGATGGGGTTCGGGCTATAGCCACCATACCGCTCGAAATAGTGCTCGACCGTGCGCGCGTGGGTGAATCCCAGTTGTTCCGCTGCCTCGGCGATCGCGAGCGACTCGGCAAAATAATCGCTCGCGTCCTTTTCAGCAGGATTGACGGCCGGAAAAAACTGCACCCCGAATTGCATGTTGCGCCGTTCTCCGTCCATCCCTCCCGAGCGTGACGATGATTGTGATTACGCGGATGCTGCACTATAGGCGCGTATGCCTTCCCGTCAATTGAGGGGCGCGCTAAGGCCATCAGTGTTGGGCGCCTGCACTGTACGTGCCTTCCAGGAACTTGTTCAGCAAAGGCATGTTGCTACCTTGGTTGCGGTGATATAAGGCGCGCCCCGCTTTCGCTTTTCTGTACTCATGCCGATCACAGCTGTTGCTCCTGAGGTTACCGTGACGCCGGCCAAGGCGTCGCCACGCCGCAGCTTCTGGCCGCTCACGTTGGGCAGCATCGGGGTCGTATACGGCGACATCGGAACAAGTCCCCTCTATGCGTTGCGCGAAGCGGTTGCCGCCGCAACCGGAACCGGGGCATCCATGCCGCGCGAGGCGGTTCTGGGAGTGCTGTCGCTCATCCTTTGGGCACTGATCATCATCGTCACGTTCAAATACGTGCTCATCCTCCTGCGCGCCGACAACCGAGGCGAAGGCGGCACGTTGGCGCTCATGGCATTGGCTCAGGGGGCGCTCAGCAGACGCGCCGGCGTGATGGCGCTCTGCGGCATTGTGAGCGCGGCGCTGTTCTATGGCGACTCCATGATAACGCCGGCATTGTCGGTATTGTCCGCCATTGAAGGTCTGAAAGTCGCGACGCCCGCCTTCGACCCATACATCGTTCCTCTCACGGTATTGATACTGGTCGTTCTGTTTGCAGTGC
>Ga0210402_10006684_pt1 | contig 10187 bp, 9 predicted proteins | sample IncBWC7MmetaG_FD_161055 | JGI IMG/M metagenome (GOLD analysis project Ga0210402, IMG submission 161055) | Forest soil microbial communities from Barre Woods Harvard Forest LTER site, Petersham, Massachusetts, United States - Inc-BW-C-7-M | ecosystem: Environmental > Terrestrial > Soil >...
TTTCGATGGTAGCGGTGCCCAGATGGGGCAGCAGGAAAACGTTGGGAAGCGCCCGGTACTCCGGACGTATGTGAGGTTCACCGTTGTACACATCGAGCCCCGCGGCCGCAATCCTGCCGGATCGTAGGGCGGGGATCAGTGCGTCGTCATCAACCAGGCTGCCGCGTGCCGCATTTACAACCACGGCGCCCGGCGGCAATAGTTCTATCGTCTCTGCATTCAGGAAGTGAGCGGTCGCGTTTGTTCCCGGCGCGTGCAGCGTAAGAAATGAACTGACGCTAAGAAGGTCACGCGCGTCAGCATGAAAGACGGCCTCGCGCTCGAATTCGGGACCCAGCCTGTGCAAATTCGTATAGTGAATTTTCATTCTAAATGCACGCGCCCTCTCCGCCACCGCTTGACCGATGCGTCCCATACCGTAGATGCCTAAGTTTTTGCCGGTCAGCTGCCAGCCAAGCAATTCCGTCGGCCTCGGATCGTGCCATTGGTCGGTTCGCACGAGTGCCTGGCCTTCAGAGGCCCGGCGGGAAGCGCCGAGGAGAAGCAGAATGGTGATATCCGCTGTCGCATCCGTTACAACCTCTGGGGTATTCGTGACAAGGATCCTGCGGTTAACTGCGGCGGTGAGATCAATGTGATCGAATCCCACCGAAAGAGTCGCGATGACGCGGACGGAACCCGGCAGACGCGAGATGACCTCGGCATCCATCCGATCCTGGCCGGTAATCAGCAGCGCGTCTGCGCCTTTCGAAACATTGATCAACTCATCGCTAGAATAGAAACGGTCTGCAAGGTTAATGCGCGGTTCATAGTCGCGCGCAATGCGCAGTTCCACTTCCTTGGGCCATCGACGGGTAACGACGAGAATTTTCTTAGTCGCAGTCTGCAGCATTCCGTCCTCCGCACCCAAGGAGTGAAGTCTTAAGCGCACCCGCTGACCGGAGTCTTGGCCTCTTAGCGTTGCGTCGAGCCAGGAACAGGGAGCGGAATTCTCTCCAGGAAGCCTCGCTGGTGCCAATAGGGATAGGTAGGCACAAACTCACTCGCGGCATCGAGCCTAGCCACTTGTTCCGGAGTCAGCTTCCAGCCTGTAGCTGCCAGGTTTTGCCGCAGTTGCTCTTCGTTGCGCGCGCCGAGTATCACGCTCGAAACGGTCGGCCGGCGAAGCAGCCAATTCAGCGCGACTTGTGGAACGGTTTTTCCAGTCTCCTTGGCAATCGCGTCGATCACGTCCACGACTTTGTAGACGTATTCTTCGGGCACCGGCGGCCCCATTTCCGCTGTTTTGTGCAGGCGACTTTGCTGCGGCAAGGGCTGGCCTCTGCGGATCTTTCCGGTCAATCGTCCCCAACCGAGTGGACTCCAAACCAAGGCACCCACCTTTTGGTCGACCGCGAGTGGCAACAACTCTGACTCATATTCTCGTCCAACCAGCGAGTAGTAGACCTGGTGGGCGACGTATCGCGCCCAGCCGTAGCGCTGGGAAATCGACAAAGACTTCATCAGATGCCAGCCAGAAAAGTTCGAGCACGCGATGTAACGGACCTTGCCGCAGCAAACCAGCGTGTCGAGCGTTTCCAGGGTCTCCTCTACCGGCGTCAATTCGTCGAAACCGTGCATGTGGTAGATGTCAATATAATCTGTCCCTAAACGCCGCAGGCTTGCATCGCACGCTCTCAGAATGTGATGCCGAGACGAGCCAACATCGTTCGGTCCGTCACCCAGACGAAATGTTGTTTTCGAGGAAATCAACAGCTCCTGCCGCTTTCCTGCAACAGCCTTGCCCAAAATCTCTTCTGACAAACCGTTGGAATAAATATCTGCCGTATCGAAGAGGTTGATGCCCGCCTCCAAGCAAATGTCGATAAGGCGCTTGGCCTCATTCACATCGGTCTCTCCCCAGGCTCGGAAGAACTCCGTTCCTCCTCCAAACGTGCCGGTGCCAAAGCTCAGCTCTGACACTTTTAGGCCTGAATATCCCAGTTGCCGGTAGTCCATGGTCTGCTCCTTTTTCCGGATTGCTAACACAAACTCGCTTCTTTCGGTAATTCCGTGACGCTCCAGCCGCCGAGTGCTTTGATCACTAGCATCCATACAACATCGCAGGATGTCCACGCCATTCCGCTGATTCTGCGAGGTATGGCTTGCGCGCTCATGAACCTTGAGAAAAGTATCGACACCGCCTTTGTAGATGTTGCGATGTTGCGGGCGGCTGCTATTTGTCGAGAAACAAGATACAATTATCGCCCCAGTATTGCTCTTCAATCGCCGACAGCTTGTCGCGGGTTGCGGGTTCAACGATTCTAATCCTGCGATGCAGCTTGTACATCGGCAACGCTATTTGCTCTTCGTCGTCGCAGATGAGGGTCAGCCTGTCGCCTTCCTCCACCAAGCTGATAGCGTCAAGAATGGCTGGCAAGAAAGCGGTGAAGGTTGGATTGTTGCCAAGTATCTTATAGTAGTGGGACGGCAGACTCCTGAAGGCTACTGCATCGATGGAAACTCCCCGAACGCCTTTCAGATGTTTTCTGATACACAAAGGATGAACGGCATTTACGCAGAGATTCGTGCCTCAGTGCGAGGGCAGGAGCGTGTTCCCGGTTGGTCAACCCGGAAACTATCCAGAGACGTCGACCTGGAAGTTTCGGCCCGACCCGGACAATGGGCCGAAACTTCCAGATCGCCGTTTGAATCAAGCGGGTGTGACGCGCACTTGTCGGAGTCTACTTATCGGGACTTGAGTCGGTTTCGACCAACAGGAGAATTCTGTTAGTCTCTACCCATACGATTCCAGTTGTTTTTGCTGTGGCCACTTTCTTCTTTGGGTGGCTTCGATGAACTCCTGAGTGTCGAAGAACTGTCTCCGGCGCAACTTTTTCACTTTGTGACCGACTTGCATGGGAATTTCCGAGAAACGGGGAGGCAGATGAAGCTTCTGCGCTGTCTTGCTGTAATGTGCTTTCTCCTGGGAACCTGTCACGCCCAATTGCCGGAATACTATCAAACCATCAACCGCGTCACGTGGCTCTCGCAGAACATCGACGCGATTTTGCCCACGTGGATTGCACTCGGAATGACCGATATCCACAAGTACGCAAACATCAAGGCCGTGGGGACTGATCATGGCAAGCCCGCGACCATCTATACCTGGCAGGTTACCGGACGCCTCGGCAACCTGACCGTCAATTTCCTTCAGCCAGCCGAAGGCAAGTTGAACTCCTACAATGATTTTCTAGAAAAGCACAAGGACGGCATTTTTTCTGTTGTCCATGAGGTTCCTACCAGGGAGGCGATGGACAAGGAGATTCAGCGCATGGCCAGCCTCGGAGTAAGTGTGCTGCAGCAGGTTACGTTTGAAATCGACCGCACGCCGGTGACTTACACCTACTTCGACACGGAGCCACAGGGCAAATACGTTCTTGGCCTTGTCTACTGGCCCGGCGGAGCGCCCAGGCCTCTGGAGCAGAAATCCGTCTCTCACATCGCTCCTGTTGTTCGCGATGCGGCTGCGGTTACCGACTTCTGGCAGAAGCTTGGCTTCCCTGTTTTTGAGCTGGAGCATGCGATGCCACGCGACGATTCGCGCTATCGCGGCCAGCCGCTTTCGCTGGCGTTTCAAGTGGGTTTTCAACGGATCGGCTCCATCAGTTATGAGTGGATTCAGCCACCATCCACTCCAGCCAATATTTATGAAGATTTCCTGAAGCGCCATGGCGAAGGCATTCAGCACATTGGCATGCCTGTAGACGATCTATCCAAAGCTACAGCCGCATATGAAAAACTCGGCTTTCCCGTGTGGCAGGCCGGAGCATGGGGGGATATCGGAAAGCCTGATTCCGGGCAGTATCACTATATGCACACGGACAAAATCGGTGGCGTAAGTGTTGAGCTGATCCACGCATATTAACAGCCAAATTAGCCTTATCCTACCGCGAGCACCTGCCACTTATACTCGGGAAAATTCAGTAGAAACTGAATCGAGACCCAGGTTCCGATTTCGCGACTACTCTGGCACTAGCTCGACTCGCTCCAAGAAGTGCTGTTGGTGACCGCGCTGGCCGTCATCATGCGAAGAGCCGTACCGGAGCCGATTTCTCCTCACCGTCAGGAGAATCACAATCTTAGCCCGATGTGCAATACAGAACAGCCCCTAACCCTTCCAGCTCCTATAGTGATTGTACAGACTGCAAGAGAGGGTCGACGGCGCTTTTGCCGAGACAACCTTAGTTGTGTCTTCACTTCTCGAAGCCGTTCCAACGGAGCAGTTCGTAGAAAATCAAGTCTCGCGCACGGGTCGTACAAGCCAAGGGGGAGCCCCTGCCCACACCAACAGTAAGACACCGAAAACCGAATAACCAAGTCCTCTCCATAGATCGCAGAAAGCACCCTCGCAAAGAAACGATGGAGTCGCTGGTGACCTCTGCCTTCACGTCCGAAGATCGCGAACTGGACAAGATTCTGCGTGCCTTGAGTGATCTCTCGAAGACGTTCAAATCGGGAGCTGTCGACCCTGTGGCGGTAGACGCCACGCTCAAACGCGCTGCTCTATGGGCCGTGCAGAAGTCGTTGCTCGATCGCGAAGTCCGCTCACTGGCCATTACCGACGATCTCACCGGTTTCTTTAATCGTCGTGGTTTTCTGGCTTCCGTTACGCAGCAACTGAAACTCGCGCGTCGTGATAAACAAAGCGTTTTGCTCTTCTATTTCGATGTCGACGATCTCAAGACGATCAACGATTCCTTCGGACACCGCGAGGGAGACTTGGCGCTGATCCGCACGGCCGATGCCTTGGACGAAACATTCCGCGATTCCGACGTTCTCGCGCGACTTGGTGGAGACGAGTTTGCCGTCTTGGCGTGGGAAGCATGCATTCCCCATACGCAGGTGATCCTGTCTCGAATGGAGAAGCATTTGGAAAAAGTGAATGCTGCGGAGTTCCGCTACAAGCTGTCGCTCAGTATTGGAGTAGCCCGATACGACCCCCAAGCCCCAACTTCTATCGGTGAACTCATGGCCACCGCGGATCAGGAGATGTACAAACACAAAAGCCTTCGCCGCTGCGCTGCTTCAGCAATACCAAAACCAAGTGTATAGACCTTGCTCCTCGGTCCTTACCGCCGAGAGCCGTCGTATCGGCCGTCTCCGCCGAAGCGATGTGCACCAAGATCGTTTTCCTCCCCCTTGGGCGAAGTATGCAAGTAAATTTTGGAATAAGTTGTGGCTTTCTCGTTAGTGGCGTCGGCCCGAGAAGTTCATCGTTGTATTCGGCTGTTTTATTGGAGGGACATTCCCATGACGATCAGCATCACAGGCATGTTTCAACCGAGCAGCAAATACGAAGGTGTTCGCCCGATTCACATCTATCTCTTGCGGCTGCTCTACATCTTGATGTTCTTCGTGCTGGGTAGGGAGACTTGGACGCAAATCCTCACGCACCAAGGCTGGTGGGACCCCTTCAAGGCCGTGGCCTGGTGCGTCTGGACGGCCTTCGCCACTTTGGCCGGCTTAGGCATTTTTCGTCCTTTGAAGATGCTTCCGATCGTACTGCTCGAGATATTCTACAAGGTCCTGTGGCTCATTATTGTCGCGTATCCTCTCTGGGCAAAGGGTGCGTTGTGGGGGTCGCCAGCCGAAAGCATCGCCTCGCCGTTCTTGTGGGTGATATTGCCTATCGTTGTGGTGCCGTGGGGCTATGTGTTTGTGAATTACATTTACAAACGAAGAGGGGGGAATGACGTTGCTATCCCCGCGTCGTCTTCCTCAAGTCCCATCTGATTAACGCCGTACTTCCATCTGGTGAGTTGAAGACGGACGCGTGTCTAATTGTCGCCTCTGGCACTTCTTTTGACGATGAGAGGCATTTACCCGAAATGAAGCGTGGTGGCGTCAACTCACCCAGACACCGCAAGTATCAGTCGCTCAACGGCGCACAATTCGCCCGGCGCTATCCGATGGTCAAAGTATTTCCGACGCGCTTGAAGTGCTTTCCGATCTGCGCCGAATAAGCTGACGAAGCCGCGCTGACACTCCCGATCTCGGCTCCGCTATGGAAGTCGTGTGCGCCATGCAAAGTGATGTTCTCCGGCGGATGACTACCGAGGAAGAAGAGCGTAACCCAGCTGCGCCGTGTTCTGCTCTGTCGTTCCGCAGCTCACCCGCTTCACGCTCGAGTAGTTGGCCACGTGCTTGCCATTCTCCAGAACCTTGCCGCCCTCGGGCTACGACGACGGGTCGCCATCGCAGTCATGGCAGCCGGCCCCCTCGCGTGTCTCAACAGCTCCCCATTCTTCTTACCGCTGAATCCTGCGTCTCGAACGGTCTCACATTCGTGACCGCGGTCGGCTAACAGGAATTTGACCTTCCTGGGGACGCACTCGTCCAAGAACAATCTCATTTCAAAGTAGCGGTCAAGCTCGTTCTGGCTTCTTCGATCGCCGCAATAGCTTCGGCCTCGGTTACACTGGGGAAATCTTCGAGAAACTCAGACAGCGTCCGCCCGTGCTCCAGATAGTCTGTCAGCGATTTGAAAGGAACTCGCGTTCCGCGAAAGACAGGTTCACCGCTGAGGATAGCCGGGTTGCTGACAATGATGCTCGCGGACATATTGCGAATCTCCTTGCCAAATTTTAGCGTATTTCCTCATGGTTCGCAGCTTTCTCGTGCGAATTGCGTCCCACAGTGCACATCGCGGTTTGGGGTGACGTGTCATTCCCCATCCCCATGCCGTAGGCATGGCTCTTCCAGCGCTGCCCGTTAACCGGCCCCGGCAGGCTCTCAGCCGGGCCTTAGGAAAACTTGCTGACGCATCGGGCAAGGGCACTAGCCCTTGCAATCATAGAACGCCCCCTGCGAACACAATCTGCAGCTTGAACAAGTCCAGAAGCAGCATGCATTTGTTTTCGAACTTTGTCTCGGCCACAAATTCAGGATACAGAGAGAGGAACCTGTCTCTGAGGGACTGCATCCCGACCGCACTCCAATCAATTCTACTTTTCGTCGAGCCAACCAAGACGCCGTAGGTACGCAACACGATACGGAATGAGTCGATGTTGAACAAGATTTTGTCGATCATATAGGTCATGTCTTGGAACGGATCGTCGGGGATTGTGGCCAAGGGGGGGCCGATGTCAGGTAATCGTGAAATTCGACGGTCACCCTAATCAAGACGCCCAGGTGTTCTATATCTTTTTCATCGAAGCTCGGGCGAGCAGACTTCCCCATGTCGAGTTGAATTGCCTGGAGATGCATTTTGTTATCTTCCATAGTGCTAGGGCGAATCAGGCGGCTACAATCACCACTTCGCCCGCAAACTCAAGGTACGGTAATACGGCTATAAGTGCCCGCGTGGCGGCTGCTATCGCGGCCGCTGCCCCAGCGTATTTGCCGCAGTGTGTTACAACCCGTTTTAATGCGTCCTCTAAGTCCCTTTTGCGTCCCTCCAATTCCCTCTTATGCCCGGCATCTGGAGGTGGTCTGGTTGCCAAGAAATTTGACTAAAACAACGGGCGAACTGTCATCCGGTTTCAGAATGTTGGCCGGTTTCACGAGCGGGTTACTGCTGAAACGAAACAAATCGTGGGTTACGGCAGCAGAATCCTCTAGCGTGGATCTGTGCAGTGGCGGCTAGGGCAGCCTCACGATCGAGTCGCATGCAGAGCACTGGAGGACGTGCTTCTTCCTAACCAGCAGCCAACCAAGCAACCCACAAGTGATGGAGACCAATCCGAGCGCGCTTGAAAAGACGCCAGTAAACACGTGGAACAAAGGTGCCACCCTCATCGCCATGGTGAAAAATGTCAAGCCGACCGCTACTATTCCGAGGACCGCAAGAATCACCAAGATAAAGCCTATCGCGACGACCGGACCGCTTATTATAGGCGGAAGATTTTCATGGGAATAAGGTCGCCGGACTCGCACACCTTGCATCTAGTATGGAATTGCGACGGTGGAGGTAGTGGCGTGCGGGTGGCCATATCCGACTGGGGAACGAACGGCACTTCTTCCGGGCCGAGTATAGCACCGCGGTTGGGCCGAGGCATAGCAAACTGATGACAGAGTTATGGCAATCGGTGGCAGCGCCAAAAAGTAACGCGGATGACGCCTGCAGTCAGCTAACTTAACTAAGACACAATGCGCTTCCGTTCAGTTTTGATCGTCAATTCTTCTTCTGGTTCTATGTGGACAAGGACATCTGCTACTTGCGGCAAGCCTCTGAGAATTTCGTCTTCGACCTTGTGCGATAGCAGATGTCCTTCGCGCACCGCCATCTCTCCTGTGACAACAATGTGAAGGTCCACATAAAACACGAGTCCCATTTTGCGAACCAAGCACTTGTCCAATCCAATGACGCCTGGGACCCTTCCGGCTATCTCTCTAACCCGCGTTTCCATAGTTGTGTCCGGAGCAATGTCACCAAGTTCAAGGACCGCAGGTTGCAGTTGCTTCCAGGCGTTGTAGAGAATTACCAAAGCAGCGCATAGGGCTGCCCATCCATCGGCCGCTTCCCACCCCTGCCCTCCAAGTATTGCGATGGAAATGCCAACGAAAGCAAATGCAGACGTGAGGGCATCACTTCTATGGTGCCAGGCGTCGCTTTTAACCGCGAGGCTGCCGATGGAATCTCCCACGAGCTGGACTTGCCGGAACAGCAGTTCCTTGATGACCAGGACCCCCGCGAGCACGACAAGCGTGTAAGGCGCAGGTGCGGGATGTGGGGTAGCTATTTCACGAATGCCTTCATAAATTATGCCGAACGCAGCCACCATTAAGGTCAGACTGACGACTACCGCAGCAATGGGTTCCGCTTTCCCGTGGCCATAGGGATGGTCTGCGTCCGCGGGCTTTCGAGCAATTTTCAGCCCAAAGTAAACGACGAAACCGCTCAGCACATCGGTAATGGATTCCACGCCGTCCGCAACTAGCGCGAAAGAATTCCCGAGGAAGCCAGCGGAGCATTTGGCCAAGCCCAATCCCAAATTCACGCCGATACCGATCACCGTGGATTTCGTGCCACGGTCTGCGGCACCCCTCAACGCATTATCATTGCGCTTCATCGGAGGAGATCAAGCGAGGTGAGCTACCTATGTTCCCTTCTCCTCCCACATGCGGCCTCTCCTATCACTGCGCTTTCTCTTTGTTTGACAGCTGTGGGGGTTCGTTAAACGGCAGGTCGATGGTCATCGGGCTATGATCGGCAATCGGTTCCGGCGGAGCATTGTTAAGGTTAACGAGGGTTCGGGCGAAGTGCGGCGCAAACTGATACGGCCCCTTCGCGTCACGCGGAGTGTCAATGTCGGATTTCACGAAGAACCAATCGAGCTTGAATTTCGCGAGCTTTACGTTCCCCCAAACTAGCTGGGCCACGAAGGTCGGTGTGAATCCTGCGCCTTGCCTCTGATTGGAATCCGCCAGAGTGCCCGCAGTTCCGTTGACAGTGCGCTCCGGAATACCCCGAAAATCGATGGCCTTGCCGTCGGAAAATCGGAATTTCTCGACGGAGCTAAAGAAGGCGCGCTCGAGATTAGGCGATGCTCCGGGGATGTTTGCGGAAGTGGGGTCAATCCGGTACTGAACACCGGAAAGCTTCATTGCTGTTTTGGCCCCGGTGTAAACGAAACCAACGCCGGTGGTCCATTGAATGCCTTTGGTGGTCCAGAAATCCAGGCTGCCATAACGCTTATAAAGCATGTTTTCGACGCTGGTCGGCGTCGAATCCGTTCCCGTCGAGTTCATATCGCCGCCGATGATCACCGGATTGGTGGTGTCGCGCACTTCGTTGAGCAACTCCTCGATCTGTTGGCGGCGGATCTTCGGTTTGGCGCGGTTTTCCAGATGCGTGGAAGCAATGGTAACGCGATGACCGGGCGCCTCGGGGACGTCGAGGTCGACGTATAGTGTGGTTCGCCCGCCGCGGCGCACTTCGCGCAGTAGGTCCTCGCCAATTAGTGTGGCCGCCTTACGTTTTCCCTTCTCCAACGGCCGAATCTTGCTCTCTTTGAACCAGTCGTAGCCGACCGTCAAGGGCACCAAGCGCGCGCTTCGGATCGGGTAACGAGAGAGCACTGCATTTCCGTGCAAGGCCCGCAAGCGATCCTTGTCAACGGCGAACACTTCTTGAAGTTGCTGCTGCTCCTCCTTGGTTTCGCCGTCATCAAATGTGTCCGTGCCCAGTTGTTTGGGATCAATCT
>Ga0210402_10006685_pt1 | contig 10187 bp, 10 predicted proteins | sample IncBWC7MmetaG_FD_161055 | JGI IMG/M metagenome (GOLD analysis project Ga0210402, IMG submission 161055) | Forest soil microbial communities from Barre Woods Harvard Forest LTER site, Petersham, Massachusetts, United States - Inc-BW-C-7-M | ecosystem: Environmental > Terrestrial > Soil >...
TAGAATGTTGCCCTTGGCCTGGAGGTCCGCCGCCATGGCTGCCACGTCGTTCTTCTTCTCTGCGACGGCATATTCCTTGTCCATTTGTTGGAGTGCTTTGTCCAGCTTGCCGGTATCTGCGGCGACCACAGCCATGCCGAAGTATGCGGTTCGCAGCTCGCCGTCATTGCGCGCCTGATCGGCCATTTTCTGCAGCTCGGCTTGTGCTTCCGCCGATTTGCCCGAATACATCAGATCGCCGGCGATCCCAAAGTGTGACGGCGCGAAGTGCGGATCAATCGACAGAGCCTTGTTGTACTGCGTGATCGAATCGTCGAATCTTCCCATCTTGAGCAGCAACTCCGCGTACGAGTCATAGGGATTGGGATCGTTCGGAATCAGCTCTACATATTTTTTAAAAGCTTGCTCGGCATTCGCGTAGTCGTCTTGTTGCCGGTAGGCGTAGCCGAGGATATTGTAGGCAGGTGAATAGTTGGGAGCCAGTACCGTTGCTTTCTTGTAGTGCTCAATGGCCTGACTTAGGTCTTGCTGGGCAAAATAGTAGTTCCCCAGATTTAGTTGTGCCCGTTCGTCATTCGGGTAGGCGGCAACCAGCTTTTCCAGATACTCCTTTTGCTTTGTCACATCCCCGTTTGCTCCAGCCTGGTTTGCCAGAATGTAAATTTTCTCCCCTTCTGAGGCTTTGTCCGCAAGGCTTACTGCCTTGTTCAGATGGTCGAAGAACTCTTTGGCCGTCGGAGAGTTGTTGGCTCGAGCCAACTCGGCCGACGCGAAATCTGGATCGAGCGCGATGGCTTTATCAAAATGAGCGAGTGACTCCTGGCCCAACAGTTTTTCAGAGAGGCTCCGCCCTTGCAGAAATTCGGTCTTCGCGTCGTCTGACTTGGTTGTGATGGGAATCTTGCCGCCATCGGTTGAAGCCGCAGCGGAACTTACCGTGTTTTCCGCTTTGTTACAGGCACTCCATATCGCAACGCCCAGCACAAGAGCTGCAATCGGTACAGAACGCGTACGGTCATTCCGTCGCATGGGTTACCTCCTTCGAATGTAATTATGAAGCAGGTCCAATGGGCATTAACTGACCGCTTCGTCCTACCTAGACTCTGTGAGGGGAGTTTGGATAGCAAGTAAGGCGTGGGCAGGTACTCCGCGTTCGCAACGCTACATAACACGAAACACTTGATTCCTCGATTCGAGCGCTATGAACCCCCCCGCGCCCTTTCTTGTCTCTGCTGTCACACCACGAGATTCGGCTTCGGACCAAGTTCCATGAACTCTTGGCAGCCACATCGGTAGGAAGCCTGTGAGTCTCGAAACTGCGAAGACCAAAGAAGATGGTAAGCTGCTCTTAAGCAGCTATAGACATCGCGCCTCCGTCCGCCAGTTGGTCCAACTCGGCCTTCGGAACAGTGAAGTCCGTGACGCCACAATCTAAACAGACCAGAATCTTCGGAAACACCATCACGGAAGGCTTGTCGAGATTCTTGAGGCCGGAGAAATGGATCATGATTTCCGAACCAAACTGTGTCTGGTTGCTCGATCCGCACGATCTACACATAACGCACCGCATTTCCGTTTCTGGGCAGAGTTGTAACGGGGTCATGTCGCAATCTGTCCAGATAGCATTTATCATGAACAGCTTTTCCGTCCTCGTTCGTTTTGGCGGTTTTAATGTCCACGGGCTCGTTGCAGATGCTGCAGTTTGGCAATCCGCCATGTTTCCTTACTTTTTGAGATATCTCCGCTATGAATGCGCGAGTCAGGTGGTTGATTCTACGTTCGGTCATATAACCTCCTTTTTGCAGTCAGGGTGAGTAAAACGACTCGTAAAGGGCGCACTTGCATGCGCAGAGCACGCTCTTCGTTGGGCAGTAGTCAATTGTCTAGCGAGAATGCGGAAGGTCTAGCAAAGAAGCGTCCAGAGAAGATCGAGGAGAGAATGTGAGACGCGAATCCCCAGTCTAAGCGTCACCACTTGCATCGCCGTGACGGGTTCCCACCACCCCTGCTGTTCTCGTGGGATCACCACGGAATGCGCGGCGGGCGTGACGAGATTGGGCCGAGCTACGAGGGGGGTAGCGAGGTTAGCCGGAGCATCGGTTTCGTTGTACGCGGTCTCTGGAGAGTCAACTGGCGGAACGATTGATGAGAGGGAAACGAAACATACTCCGAAGATGACAATCGTCCAACGCAGATACTTCATTCACAAGACCCCAAGTTGCACTTAAATTACCCGGCTCGGAGATGCTTGTCAATGTGAAATTTGTACAGTGAAAGCAAACTGCGAGCTGACCTGATAAGTCACTCCAACCTTATACAATAGCCTCGGTTGTTGATCTTGAGGGGGAATCCATGGGGAACCTAGTGTAGTGCGTCACAACTAACAACCTTTATCAATCCGCCCGCGTCTTACGATGTAAGGAGACGGTTGCGGATGCGCAGAGCCCCAGTCATTACGTTGAGTCCGGAGCAGCGGAGGGTGTTGGAATCCCAAGCCCGGAGCCGATCGTTTCCGCTGCGTGTCGTGGAACGGGCTCGCATCGTGTTGTTGGCGGCCTCCGGCCAGCAGGACAAGGAAATCGCCGCCCGCATGGTCACTACACCGAAAAAAGTTTCGCGTTGGCGCAAGCGTTTCCTCGCCCTGGGGGTGGCGGGGTTGCTGAAAGACGCGCCCCGGCCCGGACGCAAATCCACGATCAGTGCGCGCCTGAGGCAACGCGTCGTGACCATGACCACGCGCCAGCAGCCCAGCAACGCCACCCACTGGAGCACGCGCACTATGGCGGCGGCGGTCGGCATCAGCGAAGCCAGCGTGCGCCGCATCTGGCGCGCCCACGGTTTGAAACCGCATCGCGTGGAAACCTTTAAGATCAGCAACGATCCCGCATTCGCCGAGAAGCTGGAAGACATTGTCGGTCTGTACCTGAACCCGCCCGAACACGCGCTGGTGCTGTGCGTGGACGAGAAGAGCCAGATTCAAGCTTTGGACCGGACCCAACCCGGCCTGCCGCTGAAACGCGGACGCGGCACTACCATGACCCACGACTACAAACGCAACGGCACCGCTACCTTGTTCGCCGCGCTGAATGCAGCCAACGGCGAAGTCTATGGTCTTTGCCAAGAGCGCCACCGGCACCAGGAATGGCTCAAGTTTTTGCGTCTGCTCGACCAAACTATGCCGGCGCATCTCACCTTGCACTTGATCGGCGACAACTACGCTACTCACAAACACCCCAAGGTCCAACGCTGGCTGGCGCGGCACCCGCGGGTTCATATGCACTTCACCCCTACCAGCGCGTCGTGGCTCAACATGGTGGAGCGCTTCTTCCGCGATCTCACGCAGAACCGGCTGCGGCGTGGCGTCTTTCGCGATCTGGAAGAGCTGATCATGGCTATCGGCACTTATATCGACCGTCACAACGAAAGTCCCAAACCCTTTATCTGGACCGCCCGTGCCTCCGATATCTTGGAGAAGGTCAAACGCGCCCGCCGCACCCTGAATACACGTCGATCTGTTTGACGCACTACACTAGCAGTCCGTGGTGTAAGTAGTTTGTCACTGCGCCGCGAACCGAACAACAAGGGTGACGCGCACGACCGGGGAGGGTCTGAACATTGGCGCGATGGGCTTGGCTGTGCAGCCCGCAACAGAATCGCGATCCAGAACTGCAACCCCAGCAGCAGGGCGTCGGCCGAGAATCCCTGCCAGCCGCGCGGCGTACCTTTTCCAGACCACTGCCGCATCACCAGCGACAGATTGAATCCCCCCAGGTGAATCAGCACGCGTTTATAAACATTTTCTTGTCCGCGCAAGTGCACACGCCGCATGCCTCCCGTTCCACTCGGCAGCGTGGCGAAATCGTACGAGAAGATCCTGTCCTACTTGAACTGTACGTGCAGCTGGCGGAGTCCAATCTGCCGAGCGGCAGTGCCAGCGTTTAATACCAGAATGCGTACCACGTAATCGCCGTTCGCTCCGGTCGGCAGGCCTTGCCAGCCACTCGAGTAAAGTCCGTTTGGCGTTGTCACAGGTACTTCTCCCGAGAGTGCGAACCAGTTCGTTCCGTCTGGCGTGTACTCGGCTTGAGCATAGCTTCCGCTCGACAGAGCCGATGGCCCGATCGTGACCACGAGGCGGACTGACGTCGCATTGGACATGTCGATTTGATCGCGATCGGATGAGTCCCCGACTTCAACTGCGCCCACACTCGCTTTGTACCCCGTCCCATAATAGAAACTGTAGTCGGACGGAGCGGCCGTTGTTCCTGGTGGCCCCTGTGGACCAGACGGACCCTGCACTCCTACGGGTCCCGCAGGTCCGACCGCTCCCGTTGTTCCTGCCGCGCCCGTCGCTCCCTGTGGACCCACTGGCCCAACAGCTCCCGTCGTTCCCTGCGCTCCTTGCGGCCCAATGGCTCCTGGCGCTCCCGTCGGACCAATCGGTCCAATCGCTCCTGTAGGCCCGGTCGTTCCCGCCGCGCCCGTCGCTCCTGGCGGGCCAATCGGCCCGACCGCGCCTTGCGGTCCAGCCGCCCCTGTCGCTCCTGCTGCCCCCGTTGCTCCGGCCGGACCAACTGCCCCTGTCGCTCCCGTCGTTCCTTGAGGACCGGTTGGTCCAGTCGCTCCTTGTGGTCCTTGCGGTCCCACTAAGGAGTGATAGCTGTTCCCATTGTCCGATTCTACGAGCATGCCGCTGGCAATCGACAGCGTGTATTGACCCGCTGCCGGCGCCAGCGCGGGTAGGCCAAGATCAACCAAAGTAATCGCTGATTGTGTGTTGTTTCCGGTCTGCGGCTGCACACTCAACGGTCCGCTACAATTCGTGCCTGGCGTGCCCGTGGTGCATTGTGCCAACGAAATTCCAGACAGCAGACTCAGCATAACGACCAGTAAACAGTTCTTCATTTCATCTCCGGATCTCTAGGGAATCACAACGACAATCTCGTTGCTGTAGCCGCTTTCGCTGTTGCCGTTAACCGCTGTGGTTGCGTAGTAGAGCGTTTGATTATGAGTTACTCGTACATCGGAATAAGTTGTTCCTATGATTCCCGAAGCTATCTTTACGTATGGGCCACCATGCGTGGTTCCGCGGTAGATGCAATAACTCGTCGCGCCCTGAGTGGCGTTCCAGCTGAGGGTGACCGTGTGCCCGGTAGTGACGATGGCCGCCCTGCCAGTGAGTTTCACACTGCCTCGAATCCCCTGCGCAAAGCCCAAATTCAGGCAGGAGGTCAGAATCATGCAGATTGTGAAGAGTCGATTCATCCTTCCACTCCACCCGCAAAACTGTACAACTTGTTTTCTGAAATCGAGCCACTACCCGGGATCGGGGCCTCGGACTGGTTGGAATACGCGCTCTCAACGTCCTGATTATCAACGGCGGTCGTAACGTAATAATAGGTTTCGCCGCCTTGCACTGTGGTGTCGGAATACGCGGTATTTGGATCCAACGATGAATTGATTTTGGTGTAGGGTCCATTTGCGCTTGGGCCACGGTAGACGTTGTATCCGACGACGTTCGGGGAGCTATTGGCGTCCCACGAAAGAGCTACAGTATGTGCGGCGGCGAGGACTGGGAAAAATAGAAAGGTTAAAAAGGAAATTAGGCGAGCGACAGACTTCGACTGCGGCGTGAGACAGCTCACGGTACCGCCTCTCTTGCCCGTGCTCGCGCACGGCGGGGGATTGAAGAGCCACTGCACCGCGATCCTGACCGCGAGTGCATCCTCACAGCCAAAACAACGTAAAGTGCAGCTTCCTCATTTTCCACGCAAGACCTGAATTGCAATAGATCACGAAAGTCCAAGCGGGGTATCGCCCAGATATGGTGCTAAGTTCGGAAACAGACCAGCACATTCTGGCAGGTTTTCTAACGCCGCTGCGGTAGCGTTGTGGTGGATTTGTGGAACCGCTATTTCGAGGGGTCGCCAACCCGGAAACAAACATGACGCGATCCACAAACGGGCATCGAGGAGGTTGACCGGGTTAGATCCTTTTCCAAATCAGGCGGTAGATGCGTTGGGAGGATTTTCGATCGACGAGGGCGGGATCTTTCTCATCTTTCTGATCCACTCGGCGGCTCTTTGTTCAGCCTCGAGCAGTTGCTCCATGGTCATGGACTGGTTGAGATGGTTTTTGGCCTGATTGATTTGTTCACCAGCGATCAGGAACCACATATAGGCATGCACCAGGTCCTTCGGTCCAGCGCGACGAGCGGCGTAAAGTTGTGCCAAGGCGATTTGCGCGGTAGGCAGGCCCTGCTCGGCAGCTTTTTCACAGATGGCCAGCGTCGCCTTATCGTGGCGAGCGCCATTGCTCGGGCTCGCAAACAGAGATGCGGCCAGCGATTGTGCGGGACTGGCGTGGCTCAGCGTCATGAAGAGCAGTTCCACACGGCCGGAAACGCCTAGCTTGTCAAACACGCGGAAGAGGTAGTTCTTGATCGTGTGCTGACTCAAGGCGAGCCGCTCGGCGATTTCTCGATTGGTGAGTCCCTCCGCCACACAGCGAACGACCTCCATCTCCCGCTTGGAAAGCACGTCCAAACCTTTGGCATCCACCGCTCGGACCGTGGGGGAAGAAGCCAGGGCTTCCACGGCAAACGACATCTGCTGGCTGCTAGCCCAGATTTGTCCGTCATGAACGCTGCGGACGCACTTGGAGAGCGAATCGACGGACTCGTGGCGGCTGAAGATTCCTCTCGCACCGGCGCGAAATGCGTGCAAGATAGGTTCGCGCTTCGAAGAGTCCAGTAGCATTACTGCTCGGATCTGAGGATGCGATGCTTTTAGTTCCCGCAGAACTTCAAACGCGCGAAGCGGTTCCTCGTCCAGGTTGGAACTGAGCAAAAGAACATCGGCTTTGTGTGCAGCGGCCGCCGCGATCAGACTGTGGGAATCGGAATCTGCACTGATGACGTCCAATCCGTGATCCCGCTTCAGCGCGTCGGCGAGCAACTGAGTGTGGATCCGGGTGTTGTCCGCAACTAGGACCCGAATTCTCTCGTCCCTCGCCCGTTGGGTCTCCATAAGTTTCTCCAGCGACACCATTCGAATAGGTTTCTAGTTTGGAACCGAATTAACTCGATGCCACAATCGAAACAAGCTTTCCTGGGTACGGGGGGATTCTCCCTCAGGTAGGGGAAACAAAACTTGTTTTGTTCGGGGGAGGGTACGAAAACGTCAACTATAATTAAGGATGCCGAGGCGAACATACGAACACCTGCGACAACGAAGGAAGTGTACTGTATCTCCGGTCCGAATGCAAGCAAAAGGTCGCAAGTCTTTGCACCGGTTGCAACGCACTGCAACTTCCGTGAAAACGGATACCGCCTCTCCTTGAGCGGTCCTGCGCGGTTTTCGGTTTTTCCAGGGCGTTCGATGATTTAGGATGTCTTAGTAATGTTTTTAGAATCATGGAGATCTGGTCGTTCGGTTCGGCACGGCTCTCAAGGCGTGAGGGAGGCGGCAGGGTTAGGTCTCCTAGCTGAGGCATCGCCAACCCTCTCTACCGAAAGAGAACTCCTTCTCTAGGCCTAGTGTCTGGTCCGAGCGGGAATGTACACCCTGCCGAATGTGAGACGTCCTTCGCTGAGAGCCTGTACCTCTTGCAGCAACCTGCATACGACTGTAGGCTAGCTTCACTTTCGGGCAACAACTCAAAGCCGAGTTCCCATCCCCCGTGCCCGGTAAGCAGAAATCTTGAGTGTCGGTGGGCCATTTTTGTGCAGCAATCCGAGTGCTAGCGCTACACCACGAAGTATAGCGCAGGGAACTATAGTTCCTACAACCGGTGCGCATCCCCGCTTGACGCGAAAAGTAATGTGTAATAATCTAGATAAAATTACTAGAGATTAATCCTCCCCCTGGTTCATAGAGATGGTTCCCCCGGTTCCCCCGGTTCCCCCAGTTTTGAGATGCACCGCCTCGTCTTGGGCTATTTCCTAGGCTTAGAGGTCACATTGTGACTGAGAGGGCGAAGCTATGAGTACCGGCAATCATTCGTGGGACTCTCCGAGTATGTCACCAATCGTGACACCCGATATTGAACAATGGTACGCCGTGCACACCCGCGCCCGACACGAACGAGTCGTCGCCCACCGGCTGCGCGAACAGGGAGTCAATAGTTTCCTGCCGCTGGTCACCGAAGTGCATCGCTGGAGCGACCGTAAGAAATCGGTGGAACTGCCACTGTTTGGTTGTTACGTGTTTGTGAAACTGTGCCCAACGGGCGAGGAGCGATTACGGGTGCTGCGCGTCGATGGCGTGTTCAAGTTTGTTGGCGCCCGCGGATTGGGAACTCCGATCGCTGAGTCGCAAATCGAGGCCGTTCGAACCCTGATTGGGCAGCAGATACCCTGGAGCGCCCATCCATTTCTTCAGATCGGGCAGCGCGTTCGAGTGCGCGGCGGCTCTCTAGACGGCGTCGAAGGTATTCTGCTGGCGCGAAATGATGACAGCACATTGGTGGTCTCGATTGACGCAATTCAGAGATCGCTAGCCGTTCGCATTCAAGGATACGACGTCGAACCGCTTTAGAATTCTTTCGTTTCGCTTTCCCTCGGCATCTCCCAAAGGAACTTCAATCCCGTGACAGAAAACGCCATCGAAGCGGTACGCCTGCTGGTAGTTAGCAAGGAACCCACCGTGGTTCGCTCGCTCGGGTCGATCGGGGAAATGAATTCCTGGCAACTGGAGACGGTGGGCAGCGGTTGGGAAGCACTGGAGTATGTGCAGGCGGGCGTTACGCCGGACCTGCTTCTGCTGGATTTGCCTCGCGGAGATGCAGACAGCCTGCACATTTTGCGGTGGCTGCGTAGACTTCGTCCTAACCTACCAATCATCTTGCTTTGCTATCCAGACGATGCCGGACGAAAAAATGAAGCCATCCGGCTGGGTGCCCAGGACTATTTGGTTCGGCCGGTCGACGACGAGCAACTGGAGAAAGTGATTCGGGGCCAGCTCAGCTCACGGAACGATACCTTTGATATGGATCTGGCAAGCGAGGACATTGAGCAGGTCAGCGACGACGCTTTCTTTGTGGGCGCAAGTCCGATTATGCGCAAGCTGCGGGCCCAGGCGGAATTGCTGGCGCAAGCCAACGTTCCAGTGCTGATACTGGGAGAGAACGGCAGTGGAAAGGACACTGCGGCTCGTCTGATTCACAAGCTGTCAGTCCGCTCCGGATTCAAGTTCCTAAAGGTGAATTGCGCGGCGTTGCCCGGCGATCTGCTCGAGACCGAGCTTTTCGGATACGAGCGGAGTGATTCTGGTGTAGTACGATCCAAACCCGGCAAACTCGAACTCTGTGAACAAGGAACGGTTCTACTGGACGAAATCACCGAGATGCCCACCAGCGTCCAGAGCAAGCTCCTCCAAGTGCTGCAGAACAAGCAATTCTTCCGGCCAGGCAGCGGCACCGCAGTCGATGTCGACGTCCGCATTCTGGCTGCCACTAGCGCCAACATTGAGCGGGCGCTTTCGGAAAAGAAACTGCGGGAAGACCTCTACTATCGCCTGAGCGCTTTCACGGTTCAGGCCCCGCCGTTACGCCAGCGCAAGGATGAGATTCCACTGCTGCTTCGCCATTTCATGCACCATCTGGCAAAACACTATGGCATGGCTCCACGCACTTTTTCACCTGCCGTGCTCGATGCCTGCCATGCGTATTCGTGGCCGGGCAATGTGCGCGAGCTTGAGGAGTTCGTGAAACGCTACCTGGTGATGGGGGACAAGGAAGTAGCCTTTGGGGCGCAAAAGTCGGAAGATTCGTTCGCGCAGGTTGGCCCAGCGGCGCAGCATTCTCGCCCAGACATGGCTGTCTTAGACGGGCACGGCAACGGCAACGGAAATGGTGGGCACGCTCCTAGTGTCAACTCACTCAAGTCGCTCGTGCAAAGTGTCCGGTTCGAAGCGGAAAGAAACGCGATCTCCACGGCTCTAGAAAAGACCGGTTGGAACCGAAAGGCCGCAGCCCGGTTGCTGAAGGTCAGCTATCGGACCCTGCTGTATAAGATCGAGCAATACCACATGAGCGCCCCGGAAGCCCCCCCGTCCGCATTTCCCGGGAACGGAACCAGGGGCAATGGGAAGCGGATTTAGCCATCAGATGAGGATGCGCGCGTTACAATTGCTCAGTTTGGAGCAAACCATGACAACCACAGTGAAGAACATGTTCCGGCAGCCGGT
>Ga0210402_10006686_pt1 | contig 10184 bp, 8 predicted proteins | sample IncBWC7MmetaG_FD_161055 | JGI IMG/M metagenome (GOLD analysis project Ga0210402, IMG submission 161055) | Forest soil microbial communities from Barre Woods Harvard Forest LTER site, Petersham, Massachusetts, United States - Inc-BW-C-7-M | ecosystem: Environmental > Terrestrial > Soil >...
GCAACGCGATGGAACCGATCAAGGTGTCCCTCGGGATCACCGACCACTCGTACACGCAGGTGACGGCGATCCTCAAGGGCGCTCTCAAGGAGGGCGACAGCCTCATCATCCGGTCCGTGGTGGCGAACCCTCTCACGCCGGGCGGAATACGACGCTAGTGCTCGGGAGCCCGCCTACGCGCGTACCGCCCACCCCCGATGCCGGAGTCGCGACGGCTGACGTCCCGGCCGAAGCTTCGGTCATTCGCGTGGAGGACATTCACAAGTACTACGAACTCGGCGAGACGCGCGTCCACGCACTGCGCGGTGTGAGCGTCACCATTGATCGCGGCGAATTCGTGGCCATCATGGGCGCGAGCGGTAGCGGCAAGTCGACGTTCATGAACATGTTGGGGTGTCTCGACCGGCCTTCCCTGGGCCGATATCTGCTCGAAGGGCTGGACGTCTCCCAGCACGACAAGCGGGCTCTGGCCCTGATCCGGAACCGGAAGATTGGGTTTGTGTTTCAGGGCTTCAACCTTCTGGCAAGGACGACGGCCCTCGAGAACGTGGAGCTCCCGACTCTGTATACGAAGGTGGACAATGTCGAGAGACGGAGGCGGGCAGCCGAGGCTCTCGCACTCGTCGGGCTTTCAGACCGGGCGCATCATTTTCCGTCGCAGATGTCCGGCGGGCAGCAACAGCGAGTGGCCGTGGCGCGTGCCCTCGTGAATCACCCTTCGATCTTGCTGGCGGACGAGCCCACCGGCAACCTCGACAGCCGCACCTCGGTCGAGATCCTCGAGATCCTCCAGACCTTGAACGATACGGGGCTGACGATCGTTCTGGTCACCCATGAACATGACATCGCGCAGTTCGCCCGACGTGTGCTCGTTTTCAAGGACGGGAGAATCCGTAAGGACGAGTCGATCACGAGTCGCCCAAGGGCCGCAGAGGTTCTGAAGACCTTGCCCACGTTGGAAGACTGAGCCTTTCTCGAAGAGCGATTCTTCGGGAGGGCGACCTGAGCCGCCGAGAGCATCGGGCAACCCGATCGAGCTAGAACGCGAGGAGCACACCGGCTCCCCGGGCCCGGTCGGTCACGAAGGGCGCGAAGGCGATCCGGACCTTGCCGTCGCCCGAGCGCAGGCGGTCGTTGAGCGCGACGACGCCGCGGCCGACGAACGTCCCGATCAGGGCGCCGGCCGTCACGTCCGAGGTCCAGTGGGCATTGTGGTAAATGCGCGCGAATCCGACGAGCCCGGCGATCGTATAGGCGGTCACGCTGACCCAGACCTGGTCGGAGTGGGCGCTGATCACCGAGGCGACGGCGAAGGCCTGCGTGGCGTGGCCGGACGGAAAGGAGTTGTCGCTCCCGCTGAACGGGTGGAAAGACGTGCTGCTCACCGATTCGCTCGGCCGGTCGCGCCCGATCACGAACTTGAGCGTCGGCGTGATGACCCCCGAGGCGAGAAGGCTCGCCATCGCGCTGTCGAAGAAGATGTCCTTGGCCGCAGCGTCGTGGAACACGTAGCCGGCGATCCCATAGGCCCCGATGACGGCGAACGAGTAGCCCTCGCCGAAGGGTTCGACGACCTTGGTCAGCTCGTCGAGCGTCGCAGTCTGATGGGCCTGCGTCTTGTCGCGCATCGGGACGTCGAAGGCGAAGCCGACCGCGGTGACGCCGGCCGCGATGCCTCCGAAGACGAGCCAGTCGTGTGCGGTCCAGTGGAGCGGCGCGCCGAGGATGGAGACGGTGTCCTTGAGGGCGATCGTGCCGATCCCGGGCGCGGGATCCCCCTCCGCCGCCTCCGGCGCGAGCGGTTGCATTTCGACGGCCGCGCTCCGTTCCGTGCAGGGTGCCATCGTGGAATCGGTGACCTCGGCAGTTCCCGTGTCCGCGACCGCGCGGGCCGACAGAAGCAGCGCGAGCAGCGCACCGCACCCTCGAACGCGGCGACCGGCCGGAAGGATCACTTCCGAGCGGCCATGGCGTGCCGGATCATCCGTTCCTCATTCTCCCGCTCTGTCCGAGCGTCGGATCAACCGTCCGTTGCTCGGTTGCATCCTAGCTCCGTCAACCTCTCAGAGGTGCAACGGGAGAAGCAGATCCAGTCCCCGAGTCTCGAATTGATGATTTCGTTAGTGTTGGCGGTGGAGACGGAGCTGCGCGCTTACGGTTTTGGTACGGGGCACAGATATGCCTCACCTTGCAGTCCACCCGCCGAAAGCAACAGCGTATTGCCGCCGGCCGAAAGAACGTCCTGCTTGAGCGCGTCGAGGGCGGTTCGGTCGTCGCGCGTCCGTTCCGCCTGCTCGGTTTCGTCGAACGCCTTGAGTCTCTGGCACGGCCGCACGACGTCGGAACTGAAGGTCACGTTGACGGTTGCGAGCAGCCTCTGGTGCTCCTCGCGCTTCTGCGCCTCCTTCTCGAGCCGGCGGCGCTGTTTCTCCTGCTCCGAAATGGGCGTCCTCGTCGGCGGGGGCGGAGTCGGGGACTGCGTCGGAGGTGCCGGAGGGGGAGGCGATGGCTGGGGTGGGGGCGCCGTCTTGCATCCCGACGCGACGAGGAGGATGGACAGCAGGAGATCAGTCCGGGTCCGGCTTCTCCTGCGCACGCTACGAAGTATAACCAGTGTCCCGGACCTCGCGCATCTGCAGGTAGCTCGCCTCGTCCACGCTCGTAAAGCCGCGAACGCCGAACTCCAGCAGACGCGGCGCCCATGCCGGGTCTTCCCCGAGGCCGAGCAGCGTCTCTCGCGCCGACGCCTTGATGTCGGGATCGAGCGACGAACGAACGAGGATCGGTTGGACGGGGGAGGGTCCCCAGGATTCCAGGAGTCTCAACTGCCGATCGAGACTCGGATTCCGACGCACTGCGAATCTCAAGGCGTTCGAGTCGACGGCCGAGACCGTCGCCTGGCCCCCGGCGACGAACGCGATCGAGTTCACGTGGGCGCCTGAGGCGTAGACGCGGGAAAAGAAGGATTCGGGTGCTCCCAACCCCAACTCGACCAGGCGCCCCAGCATCCGGAACCAGCCGGAAAGGGACTCCCGGTCGTTATAGGTCCAGGTCGTTCCGCGCAGGTCCGCAAGCGACCGGGCCGGATGATCGCGCGCGACGATGACGTCCGAGAAATAGACCGGCCGGCCCCCGTTGCGGGGATCCTCGAAGACCGCCGCGGCTGGAAGAATGTCTACCGGCGCCCCGCCGGCACGCAGACGGGCGTAGGACGGACCGCAGACGAACGCGAGGTCGGCTCGCCCGGAGACGAAGGGATCGGTCTCCGGCGTCGGGCCGGAGACGCTGGTCTCGAAATCGAGCGCCACGGCAGTCCCGGTTTTCGCCTCGATCGCGGACGCGACGAGCTCGAAGAGCCCTTCCGGAATGCTCGGCGCCAGGTAGGACAGCAAGCGCAGCGGGGTCGCGGGTGCTCGCATCACGCGCCGCTCAAGACGGACAGAACCAGCCGCGACGACGACCTGATGGTGTTGAGCGAGCTCGTGCCAACGCTGGCGTGGCGGAAGCCCAGCATCGCGGGAGTGTCGGCAATCTGGTCATCGCTCGTGACGAAAAGGCGGACGCAATGGCCGGACTGGAAACGCCTCGCGTTGGCGACCAGGGGTATTCGGTAGCGGAGCGTGCTGCCGATGGGGACCGGCTGGATGGCGCGGCACGGCAGCACGGGGGCGCCGGGGCGGCTCGCCGCCTCGTCCACCTCGCGCAGGCTTGCCCTCAGGTAGCCCGCCGTCACGTCCGTGACGCCTCCAGACGTGTCGACATCCTGGAGACAGACGATCCAGGCAGTGTCAGAAGCGGTGCTGGACGCGTCGAGCTGAAGCTCGATGTCGCCAACGACATCGAGGTCCTGCGCGAGGGGGCTGCTGGTCCAGGTCAGGCTCGACGGCGGGTCCGTCTCGCTGGCCCGAGGCCGGTTCAATCCGGCGCCGAGCGTCATCAGGGCGCGCGAGCCACTCGCCCCCTCGCCCTCGGCGAGCGCGCCGTCGGCGCGCAGTGCCAGCGGCCGGTGGGCCGAGCCCGTGATCGGCCACGTCTCGGCCGTGCGCCAGCCTTCGGCCCCGGGGAGGACATAGCGCACGCGGGGACCGTCGAGGATGCCCGTGTCCCGGCCCTTCAGCCAGTGGTCGAACCAGGCCAGCGCCTCCACGTGCAGGCTCTCCCACGGCCAGGCCAGGCCGTGCTCGCCCAGCATGGAGACCTGAACGTGCTTGCTGTTGGTCAAAGCCTCGTAGGCGGGGAAGGTCGACGGAAGATGGAGCGGCACGTTCTGCCAGTCGCAACCGAGGTAAGCCGGTACCTCGACTTGATGCAGCAGCGGCAGCAGGTTGCGGTCGTCCCACCAGGCGTCACGCACGGGATGTTCCACCACGATCGCGCGCCAGAGATCGTCCCAGGGATGGGGATCGTGGTGGAGCTTGAGGAGAACCTTCAGCCCAGCCATCGCGGCCTCGCCGTTTGCGGTGGCGAATTTCTTGTGCACGGCCGGGGTCTTGAGAAGGTGGCTCACCGCCTCGAGAAGCTTGCTGCGCCACAGCGTGTTGGTTTGGCCGGACGTCATCCCGATCATCGACAGGAACGGCGTGACGAAGGAGCTGCTCACCAGGCCATGGTGCGTCGCCGCGTCGTAGAGGTCGAACGAACCGGCCAGAGGCATGATGGCCTTGAGGTGCGGCGGCCGCTCGACCGCGGCCTCCATCTGGGTCATGGCGAAGTAGCTGATGCCGATCATGCCGACGTTCCCGTCGGACCAGGGCTGCTGCGCGGCCCACTCGACCAGGTCGTGCATGTCGCGACGCTCCTGGCCGTCGAAGAACCCGAAGGTTCCTCCCGAGCCGCTGGTTCCGCGGCAGTTGGCGATGACGTGGACGTATCCGCGCGGCACGAAGTAGTCACTGGCGCCGGCTTCGATGAAGCCCATCGGCGCGCCGAGGTTCTGAATCTGGCGGGGATAGGGCGAGGCCGCGATCAGCACCGGGTAGCGACCCGGTTTGTTCGGGCGATAGACGTCGGCAAGGAGCGCAACGCCGTCGCGCATCGGGACACTCACGTCGTCGTCACGGTCCGTCGCGTACTGCGGCGCCGAGAGGTTGCGGTAGGTCCGCCCGGTCGTCTGGGGACCGTTCAGCCGACGCTGGCCGGGTTCGGTTCCTGCGATGGATGTCGACGTGGTCACCGTGGTGCGGCCCCCATGCACTTCATCAAGACTGTAGCGCAAGCGCCGCGCCGCAATCGAGCGCCGAGCCGGCGCGCGAGGTCCGTCGGGCTAGTGGGACGGAGAGGAAGGCGATCGGCGCGGGGTGATCGGCCGCCCTCGCCAGGGCGGGCTGCCCCATTCGGCGACGGCGAGTCGCTTCCATTTGCCGTCCTGGTACCGCGAGACGTCCACGATCGAGCCCGGCGCCGGCCGCACGGCGTCGCAGCGCGAACATCGGAATCGGTACTTGCTGATGCTCGGGCCCGTGGTGGAGTTCCACCGGACGCGCAGGGCGGTGCCGCAGACGCACTTCAGCTCGGTCAGACGAATTTCGACGCTCAAGGGGAGAGAGTCTATCCTGTCCCTGGGTACAGGTGGGCGGCTAACCGGGGCCGAAGGCACTCCCCTCAACCGGCTGGGCTCGGGAGATCCCGCGGCGGCGAACGAGGAGCGCAACGGCAAGCCCGGCGAGGGTCAATGCGCTCAGCGCCCCCCCCAGCGTGACGCTCGCAGGTCGGTATCGAAGCAACAGGCGGTGCGCGCCCCTGGGGACCCGAAAACCGAGGAAGGCGTTGTTGTAGTCGAGCGCCGGGATGGGACGTCCGTCGAGTGTCGCGATCCAACCCGGCCACGCTGGGATCGAGGTGGCCACGACCGACGCCTCGTGCGCATCCACGGCGAGCGCGATCGACTGGGCCGCGTACGACTCGATGACGACCGTTGCCGCGCCGTTGCGGCGGAAGCTCCCGGCCGCGGTGCCGATTTCAGATCCGATGACGCCCTGCGAGCCGAAATCGGAGATCGACGCCATGAGGTCGAGCCGGCGAGCCATGTCGGGCTCGAACCGGATCCAGTCCGGCGCGAACGCGCGGGGAAGGCATCGCGCGTTCTGGAGAAGGTCGCCGCTGCGGTCCCGTGAGCGCAGGGTCCAGCCGGGCGGGGGCGGATAGTCCGGCGGCACGAGGGCGAAGCCCACGTTGAGGAACGAGAGGAAGGGTTTCTCGAGGTCGTCGACACGGTTGAACCACGGTCCCTGCGCCGTGCACCACAGAGGATACGTGGCCACGAGCGTGCCTAGCGTCATGGACTCGTAGCCGCGAACGTCCTCGAGCTCGTAGAGGGCTGAGGCATTCGGAACGAACGTCAGGCCGAGCGCCAGCATGCGGACCGGCTCTCCCCGGGGGATCGCGTCGAGGACGGGAAGAGGGGGAGCCAGCGCCGACGCCTTGCAGGCGGGGTAGATCCCTCCCGCCTCGAGCAACCGCCCGGACGCGAGGAGCACGACCAGTGCGCCCCCGAGGATTCGTCGCCGGAGAGGGTTCACGGCGACGAAAGCCGCCGCGATCGCGAGCGGCGCGATCTCCAGCAGGACTCGTCGGTGCAGATAAGAGATTGGCATGTCGAGCCGCCTCATCCCCGGCTCGCGGAGCAGATACAGCATTGCCACGGCGAGCGTACAGACAGCCGCACTCCCCAGAAACAGGCGCCGGCCCTCGCCGGCCAGCAGACGATCCGTGCCGAGGGCGGCCAGGCCGCAAACCGCGAATGCGGCGAGGAACACGAAATAATCGGTGACGGTGATGTCGAACAGAGGGAGCGACGTGAGCGCGTCGGTGACGAAGCGGGCGCGCGCGCCGACCGCGAGGCCCAGCACTCCGAGCGTCAGGAACGCCCATCGCCTTCGGTCGCGCGAGAGGAGTCCGGCGGCCGCCAGCGGCAGGAGGATCGCTCCCGCATAGCCGCCCGGGACTCCGAAGCCGTCACGCGCGGAACCGTGCCCCGACACTCCGTAGGCGAAGGGGAGCACGGAGATGGCGGCCCGGCGCAGGCTCTCCAGCGCCTCCGCCGATTTCTTGACGTGCGCGTAGTAGTCCGATCGAAAGACGTGCTCCCAGGTCTTCGGCAGGGCCTCGACCATCGGCGCCAGCTGCACCGCTGTGAGGCCGAGCGCGATGCCCCCGGCCGCCAGCGAGAGCAGGAGCGGACGCACGCGCCGCCCGCTCGGAGCGAACCCGAGGAGGAAGAGGAAGTAGACGCCCGCGCCGGAAACGGCAAAGAGCAGGCTCTCCGGGTGTCCGGCCGTGATGATGAGGATGAGCGCCGCGGCAGTCAGTGCCAGCGCGCGGCGGTCGGCGTCGCGGGCGAGCCGGGACAGGCCGAGAAGGAGGAGCGGGAACGGCCCGAATGAGTTTGCGACCGGGTACCCGAGCCAGAACATCATGAAGTCCGAGAACCCCCAGCCGAGCGCTCCCAGCAACGAGGCCGCTTCGCGGCAGCCCAGGTCCCGGAAGAGGAGGTAAGCGGACAGAAGCGCGAGCAGCAGTCGCGCGCTCATCTGGAAGGTCCAGGCCTGAGCGAGCGGAAGGAGGAACCCGATCCACGTCAGAGGATGCAGTGCGGCGGGTTGCTGGACCGCGAGGAGCGGCTCGCCCGCCAGGACGAACCGGTTCCAAAGGGGAAGCCGGCCGTTCTTCGCCGCCTCGCGCACGGCCTTCTGCCAGGGGATCATCGAGTAGACCACGTCGGAAAGCAGCGGAGTCCGGACCGAACTCACGCCGACTTGCGCTCGGTGGGAGGCGAACGGCTCGGATCCATAGAGGATGTCGAGAGGCGCGTAGACCTCGCCGCGAAGCGTAGCGGGGCCCGTGAACAGGAGCGGTGCCAGCGCGAGGAGCAGGGCCATCCAGACCTTCAGCGGAAGGATCCATCTGTGCGCGGCGTACAGGAGGGCGGCAGCCGTCAGACCGTAGACGACGAGCGAGCGCAGCACGAGGGTGGACACTGATCGCGCCTAGAAACGACGTCCGGTCACAGAGACTCCGTGTCGGGCGAGGATATACGACGCGACTCGTCCTCAGGCCGGCGACGATTCCGCCGTGCCCCGAGAATGGGTTCGACGCCCGAAACTGCCGAACCGCCTGCGCAAGAAGCGATTCGCGGGGGCCTCGACGAGCTCGTACAGCAGGATCGAGAGCACGTTGACCACGACGAAGAGAACGGCGACGTTCTGGAGCAGGCCCACTGCCGCGGCACCCGCTCGAGGCCCGAAGAGATCGGCGACGCGGACGAGGAAGCGAAGGCAGGCGTCGCGCACGACCCCGAAGTGCACGAGGTAGAAGGCGTAGGAACTGCGGCCGAGGAGATTCGCGAACCGGCTCGACAGGATGCTCTGCAGGAGCGTTCGCTCGCGGATCAGGCCCCAGTAGAACGCGGCGATGAACGCCGGCAGGACGATGTTGTTGAGGGCGATGCCGGCCGGGTGGTACAGGCCGTAGCTGTAGACGGCCCCGGTCGCCGCGCGGATCGCGGCGAGCCCGACGACGACGGCCGCGATGCCCACGCCGCCGGCGAGAGTGAATATCGGCAAGCGGCGTTTGGCGCCTTGGGCTGCCGGCGCTTTCGCGACGCGCTTGGCGAGCCAGATGCCGACGTAGAACTCGAAGAAACGACCCGGGAACGTGTAGAGAAGGAGGTATTGCGGCGACCCCAGGATTTCCTTCGTGGGGGGCAGCATGGCGACCGGAAAGAGAACGAGGAGGCCGGCTGCTGCGATGGCGAGCGGGAGCACGGGACGGCGCCGCCATCCCAGGAAGATCAGCGGTGCGGCCAGATAGAAGCACTCCTCGACCCGGAGAGACCAGGCCTGGGGTATTCCCGAGTGGAAGCACGTGAACACCGTCAGGTTCAGAAGCCACACACGCAGCGACCGCTCGCCCCAGAACAGCATCGTCGGCACGAGGAGGACGATGTACAGGGGATAGATCCGTGCGACGCGGTTGACGAAGTATCCCCGCAGGAACGGCTCCCGTTCCTGCCCCTGCCGGTCGTAACGCCAGGTGATGACGAAGCCGCTCAGAACGAAGAAGAGCGTGACTCCGACATGGAGCTCCAACCACAGAACGAGCGGTCCGACGACCAGCGCCGAGGTCGGGTTGTGATGGAAGAAGACGAGAAACGCCGCGAGAGCGCGCACTCCCGTGAGGGCCGGGATCTGGCTTCCGGCTGCGGTCGTCGGCGAAGAGGCCGCGGGCGGCCCCGGGCTATCGCTCGTCTTCAGTGCCGTCCTTCGTCCCTTTCAATCGCGAGCACTGTGAAATGATCCGGATGTCGGAGGTCGCATGAGCATTCGGCTCGAGGGCGTCCATCCCGTCCTGATGTCGAGCGATCCTACACGGTCCATCGTCTTCTTCACGCGGCTTGGCTTCACCGTCACCTTTCGAGACCGTCCCGAGTCCCCGAGGTATGTCGCGATCACGAGGGATGGTGTCACGCTCCACTTGCAATGGCAGGACCAGTCACAGTGGGCCTGCACCCACGATCGCCCAACGTACCGCTTCCTCGTGCAAGACGTCGACGGCCTGTTCGAGGCATTCCAAAGCGGCGGCGCGATCGCTCCTTCGCTCAGCGCCTGGGCGGCCCCCGGCGACACTCCCTGGGGCACTCGCGAGTTTCACGTCCTCGACCCCGATGGGAACGGCCTTCAGTTCTACCGCCCGGTCTCGCGTCGCAGCGTCCAGGAGGAGAGCAGCCGTCGCGCCTGAAACGCGTTCGAGGTCGGACGGAGATCCCCAGAAACACGTCGAGCCCGGAAGGTGTCCCTTCCGGGCTCGAACGCCCTTGTTCGCGATGTCGGTCTTAGAACTGGGTGCCTTCCGGCCACTGGATGAACGTGCCGTTGGAGTACGCGATGTCGTCGTTGAAGTTCGTCGTCGTGCCGCAGACCAGCGTCTGGGCCGTCTTGTCGCGCCCGTAGGAAACGATGTTGTAGTTGTTGCCCGGAGCGTCGAGGCCGTACACGAGGAAACCGCCCCAACCGTCCGTCTTGGGGGGCTGGGCGATGTAGGTCGGGGTCAGGTCGGTGAACGACGCCGTCGTCAGGACCGTTCCGGCCGTCGTGTAGAGACCGGCCGTGCAGGTCGCCGGCGGGTACACGTTGTTGTCGACCGCGTACGACTCGATCGCCGTCGCCAGCGCGCGCATGTCGCTCATG
>Ga0210402_10006688_pt1 | contig 10182 bp, 13 predicted proteins | sample IncBWC7MmetaG_FD_161055 | JGI IMG/M metagenome (GOLD analysis project Ga0210402, IMG submission 161055) | Forest soil microbial communities from Barre Woods Harvard Forest LTER site, Petersham, Massachusetts, United States - Inc-BW-C-7-M | ecosystem: Environmental > Terrestrial > Soil >...
GTCCCCGACTTGGTGACGATGTTGATGGAAGCGCCGCTGGCACCGCCCAAGTCTGCCCCGTAATTGCTGCGGTTTACCTGGAATTCCTGAACGGCATCTTGGCTCACCGTAAGCCGTACGCCCCCCGAGTCGCCCGAGGCTTCACCGCCGTCAACGGTAATGCTGTTCCCCCGTCCATTGCTGCCATAAAACGAGAGCCCGCTTTGCGGCGTCTGCTTCACTCGAAAGTCCTGGTCGTCCGCAAGCCGCGTGGAATCAGACACGCCTGGCAGCAAGAGGGTAAACGTGAGGTAGTCGCGGCGATCGATGGGAAGATCCACGATGTAGTTCTGAGTTAACGTATTGGCTTGGCTGCCTCTTTGCGTCTCCACCACCGGCGACTCGCTCGTCACCACGATTTGTGATGTGCCCGCCGCCACCCGCAGGTGAAAGTCCAGGATCAACGTCTGTCCAACGTTGAGCACCACATTTTTATGGGTCTCGGTCTGAAAACCGGTTACCTGCACGGTCACGGTGTAAGCGGACGGCGGCAGCCCCGCCACCTCATAAAGGCCGTCGCTCTCCGTCACTACGCTCCGGCGTATCCCTTTCTCGGGATCGGTTACTTCCACCGTGGCTTTGGGAACTGTTCCCCCGGCGGGATCCGTCACCGTGCCTCTGATCTCACCCGATGTGCCGATACCCTGGGCATGAGCCACAGGATTCGCCGGAAACGACCACGCTATTAACACGAAAGCGCCAGCCAGCAAGGTTGACCTCATAGATCCTCCTGGTATATCGAGCACATTACGGAGTTTTCTCTAGATTGGCCCAAGTTAAACTCTGCTTCCTACGACCAGTCCATGGCTGAGACGGCCACAACCGGTGTAACCGAACCTGCTGCCGGATTATTCCGGGCTCGTCAATTCGCATTAAGGCGCTACACGAGACCTTACGGCACCCCTCAGGAACTTAAGGACTCAATACCCCTCGACGGATGCATCCAAAATTATGATAGTGCGTATCACATAATATTTACTAACGTCAAGACGATTCAGCAATTCAGCACCGAATGGGCGTGAGCCTGCCACAACGTTGCTGCATTGGGGGTGGATTATGCTGCGCACGCGCGTCGCAGTTGCTTCTTGGCGGGCGTTGGGTTTGAGGATTGTTTAATGGGGAACCAACACCATCCGGCCATGAACTTGCCCGCGCCTAAGTTGCTCAAGAACTTCGTTCACTTGCGCCAGAGGACGTGTCGCAACCTCGCAGCGAACCTTCCCCGCTGCCGCCATTGCCAGCAGTTCGCGCATATCCTGGCGTGTGCCGACGGAGGAAGCCTTGATACGTATCTCCGCTGCTGCCATCAGAATGGGCGGGAAGCATAAGGATTCAGAAGGCAAGCCGACGACGAGCAGAATCCCGCTGGGTCTTACCGAGGGGAATGCCGCGTCATACGCTGCTTTCGCGGCGGAACTCACTAGCGCGGCGTGGACTCCTCCCCTGCGCCGCAGTTCCTTGACGACATTTACGGTTGCTGCGTTCAGCGTGACGGATGCACCCAGGCCTCTCGCATGTTCGAGTTTCTCTTCGGACACGTCTATGGCACTGACGGCCGCTCCCAGTCCCTGCCCGATTTGTATGGCCAGGTGGCCCAAGCCGCCCACGCCGAAGACCGCCAACCTTTGGCCCGGCTGGATTTTGGCGTGTTTCAGGGCGCGATAGACAGTGACCCCCGCACAGAAAAGTGGCGCCGCCTCGATGCAGGAAAGTCCGTCGGGAATCTTCAGGGCATGACTCGCGGGAGCCTTTACGAATTCAGCGTATCCGCCATCCACGGTCACGCCCGTGATTTGTTGTTTAGCACAGAGGTTCTCATTCCCCTCCAGGCAGAACTCACATTCCCCACAGGTCCAGTGCACCCACGGAACGCCAACGCGGTCTCCGAGTTCCAAATGATTGACGGATGCCCCCTTTTCTACAACGCGACCAGCGATCTCGTGCCCGAGGATCAACGGTTTTTTGGTGATGGGAACGATCTGCGGCCAATCGCCATCGGCCACGTGCAAATCTGAATGGCAGACCCCACAAGCTTGCACTTCGATCAGCACTTCATGGGCGTCGGGCTTGGGCCGAACGACCTCTTCGATGGTCAATTGCTCTTTGAATTCGTGCAGGATGGCGGCCTTCATCGCGTCCACCTCGATAAAGTGGGGAAGTGTAACTCAGATCTCAGCGGATGGGTCAAGGACTTCAGCGCCTCTGAGACAGATTAGATGTCTGGCTATGGTTTGGCTCCGCGCAAGAAGAATTCGACTGCATTTCTTACCCGCTCGGTGAGTTTGTGAGGTCCAGTTAGATCCACGGCCCACTGGCGCACGACCGTATTGAAAAGCCCTTCCATAAATTCGGCAAGGTGAACGACCGGGAAGTCACAGGTAATCTCCCCGTTTTTTTGTCCTTCCACGATGATTTCACGGAGCAGGCTAACTGTCGCGGCTTCCGCCCCTCTCAGTTCCGGCGAGCGAACCGGGTCCATCGCGCCGGCCAGAATTACAGCCTGCCAAAGCGGCCGCCCCACTTCGGTCACATTTCCCAGGGTTTCGTAAAATCGGCGCAAGCGTTGTTCCGTTGTTGCCTTGATGGATAGCTCGGCCTTCAGGCTTTCGGCTTGTCGCGCAAACGCGCGGCGTCCCACTTCGCGCAATACCGCGTCTTTGCTGGGGAAATAACGGAAGAATGTGGGCTGGCTGATTTCCAGAGTATGAACAATGTCATCGATACGTGTGTTTTCGTAGCCGCGCTGGCGAAAAAGATGCAGTGCGGTTTCGACGATCTGCTGGCGAAGGCGCGCTTTCTTACGTTCACGAAGTCCAGATTTTGGTTCTTTCCCCGGGGTGGAATGCTTGCGCCGTTTTTTTATACCCTCGCTGTCGTTGACGCTCACAGCTTCGGTCGACCTTCTCGTGGCAACCTTTACGCGGCGCATAATGCGTTTCCTCCGGAATGATGCGCCGCCGGTGGCGCGCGGCCTACATTTCGATAGTCACGCTAACATTATAGTGACTAACGCCAAGTTGCAAGCCTCCCGCTAAAGAGAGTTTTGTACGCGACAAAAAATGCCTACAACCGGCACGCGAAAAGTTATTGGGGCGCTTGGAGTCGCGCATCATGACGCCTACGAGACCCATATCGAGCCGATTCGTCCCTCCTTATAAGTTTCCGTCGACTATGCGATCCACGATTATCAGCGGATTCGCCGCGCGATGGCGCTTTCCGCTGGGATATTTTTTACGACGCGGAAATTCCGGGTGTGTACGTGGAGAATTTTCTCGTGGATTCGTTGGCTGAGCACGTGCGGCAACATGATCGCTTCACCGTTGCCGATCGTGAATGTGAAGACCGAGTTTTGCGACTTGCCCTCGAGCCGTTAAAGACCCGTCATTTTCTTTACGCCGATGGAATTGAACTGCGAAGTGACGCGAAATAATGTTCGACACATTTTACGGGGTTGCGGAGCTGCCCGTTGGCAACGGAACGAAGTTAACGATGCTCTTACCCGTTCCAACCGCCAGCCCGGTCGCGTCCGACGCAATATCACAACTTCCAGACCCGTTCAGCCAGAATCGCGCCGGGATTCGAAGCGTCGCGGAACGTGGCGGGGTCCGCGAAAACATAAACAAAGTTGTCGCGCCGGGGACATTCGCGCTAGCTCTTGGAAATTCGATTCGTCGACAAGAGATTCTCGCTCAACTGGTAGTCTCCAAATTCTTCGGTCCGCATATCGTCGTCGCCGACGCCCGAGGAACGGAGCAAGTCGGTCATCGCCGTGACCATTCCCGACGGGCCTGCGATATAGAAGACAGGTTTGTTGAGTCCGGCTAAGTGACGAGCGAGCATTTCACGATCTATGTGACCCTTCTCATAGGGCCAGGCGGGATTCGTGAGCCGGGTAATTGTTGGGATGAGCGTAAAGCAGGGATTTCGCACCGCTAAGGCTTGCAATTCTTCCAGAAACGCCGCGTCTTCCGCCTCTCGGTTCGAATACAACAAATATATCATGTGCGGCAGCCGTTCTTGTGTTGCCCAATCAAGGATGCTGTGCACCGGCGTAATTCCAATGCCACCTGTGAGAAAAACCGCCGGTCTGGCAAAATCCTTATGCAATGTAAACGATCCTCTCGGCCGGCTCACTTTGAATTTGGTCCCAAGGGCTGCGGCCTTCAAAGCAGTCTTGAAGCCAGTCTCACGCATGCGCAGCGCGATCATGACCAAGCCTGTGTCATTGGGGGAGTTTGCGAGAGAAAAGGTCCGCGAATTGTCGCTTTCGTCTCCAATGGATGGGTGCAGGAAGGCAAAGTCGGCGTGTTGGCCTGCTCGAAAGTTATAGTCGCTCCCATTCGTGTCAAACCAGAACGTCATCGTATCTCTGGCGATTCTTTGGCGATCCACTAAAGTCATTTGATATTCAGCCACGACTCCTCCTCGCTCTGAGTTTTCTGAAGGCCCTTATGGGCGCCGTCGACATTTCAACTACGTAGACCAAATTAATTAAACTTTATTCCGCTCCTGTTTCGATACAACATTCGCCGAAGGCCACAAACCAGGGATACGGATCCAAAGAAGCAATGCAAAGAAAAACGCAGGAGAGAATTGAGGCAGGCTCACGGCTGGAACCCATGACGGGCTGGCCAAAGACGATGCGGCAATAGGTATGTGAATCCCACGATCGCTTCCCACCGAGTGGACGATTTGGTCAGTCCATGATTGAATCCTGCGTCGATCACCAAATTCTTGCGAAGGGCACGGGAAACCGCCCAGAGATTACCGACGGTGTTGGCCTTCTCGAACGGTTGTGAGAAATGCCAAACCTCCCCGGAAATTGTGAACTTCCCCAGGGAATGGGAAATGGAAAGTGTTTGTCCGAACTGCGCTCGACGTACATCGCCCTGAACCTGTTCGGCAATTATCCCGTTCGTATCGAAGTGAAATCCGCGTCGGTCTTCACTCAGAAGAATCGAGGTTGATTGTCGAAAAGTGCCAACGTCGAGTTCCGGGGCGACACTTGCGTGAACTCGCCGAACATAGCTGATCGAAACAGTTGGCCGTGATTGATCACCGGCAAAGAGTACGCTTTGCACACCTACGAAGACCTCTCCTTCATGCACCGCGGTCCGGTCTTTTGACTGACTGATGGCGAGCGGCTCACTCTGCAAGAACAACTCCAGCCGTGGAAGTACGGAGAGTTTGGTGACTTGGCTGATGCCGATGCGGTTCGAGAACTCGGTCGAGTCTTCCGCGAAGAGCACGCCATTCTCGAACTGTAGGTATCCAACCGGCGTGAGTGTCGCCGGCGTCGATACCGTGGGTCGTCCCGGATTAGCCTCTGGTACAGATGGCGTCCCCGATTGTGCCGGGCTGAGTTGAGCAAAGGCGCTCAACATACAAAGCAAGCAAATTGGGACGATCTTCAATCTCTCTCCTCTGAAAAAGACAGGGCAAATCTATTTCCGAAACAAATGCGGGGCGTACCAGCGCGTGTATGTTGCCATTCCCAGTGACAGCACGACCCACCAGAGCACGGCGACGCTTCGCATCCACACTTTGTATTTGGTTATTTGTAATTGTTCCGGCAAGACGCTCGTGGCCGCGGACAGCAAAACGTACAATCCAGTGAGTTCAGTTAAGGTCGCACATCGTCGTCGCGAATGAACAACTCTCCGGGGTCGTCGCGACGACAACCCCCAAAGCCACAAATGTGATCGGGATACCGTGTTTCGGCGTAACTCCTTAGTCCCCTCCTGCGCTGACCTCGGAATCCTTGCCGGTCCCGCCAACCACCGGGCATGAAGCAAATTCTCGCCAGGACTCACGTCCCTTTAACAGCGCATTGGAATCGTTCCTTTTCAGCAGGACTACACTTTGAATCTTTGCCTTGCCGGCATTTTGCCCCGGCTCCGCAACGCACACGTAAATTCCAGAGGACTTCTGGTCGAGAACCTTGATCGACAACTTTCTCGTGCCGCCCACCGCTTGGATGATGGTTTCTCCGTCGTCCACACCCTGCGCCGTGAATCCGTAATCCGCAAAGGTTTTCTTTCCTTTTTCCTTCTTTGGCCGGATCGCAACTGGCAGTGAAGTGATATCGAGTTTCTCGACAATGAACTCCGCCACTTTTTCTTTTGGATAGACATTCTTGTCCCCCGCCACCGTGAGCCGCGCATAGGACAGCGCAGCAAGCGCCAATACGACTGTGGTTTTCATTTTCATCCTCCTTTATTTTCTGTGGGCTTTCCCCGCCTGTTTGTTCGCGAGGGCGGCCCGGGTTCTGTTCTTGTCGATCCTGCCGCGGCCTCAACTTATGCCTGTAGACAATCGTTTCTCCTGGCCATTTCGGGAAACGTCTATCCTGGTCCATTCACTCCACTGAGAAATCCTCCCAAGTGACCAGTCACTATCAGAATTGCTACCGCCACAGCCTCGATCGGCAAGCGGTATCCCGGCAGAACTGTTCCATGCTTGCGTTGCGTCCTCACGTGGATGAGCCACACTATCCAGATCAGCAGGCTCGACGTGACACCGAGCACCAAATGCATCAGAAGGATGCCTTTGAGCCGCTGCCCTTCGAGCTCCCATTGCCACGCGAGAATTCCGGTGATTACTACGGGTATGGTTGCGAGCGCCGCGGCAAATAAATTGCAGTAGGCCGCCGCGGCCAGCACGCGCCGCTTGGTCCGATGCGCAAGAAAATCAAAGAGCACGCCGATGATGAACAGCGCGATCGGGAAATGAATCAGCACTACGTGTTGTGCATGTTTTGCGAAAAGTACCGTCTTAATGTCGAACGGGTGCATGGTTTCTCCTCACTTACTGCACGATGATTTTGCCGGTCATCTTCGGATGAATCGAGCTTTTGCACTCCGCGCACGTATCTTGCGTGCTTCATCCATCCAAGACCGGCGCACTAGCCGATTTATTCCAGTCTCACGCGCACACGTGTTCCTCGACCTCACTTCCTTGGCGAGCGACGAGCGAGAATAAAATCGGGCTTGAGGCAGTTTCTACTAATGAGGTCTTACTTTCAGGGGTGAATTGTGAGTGATTTGGAGCTCGAAGACCGCGCGCGCTTTGAGCAACTGGTGCTGCCCCACGTCGACGCGGCTTTCAACCTTGCGCGTTGGCTGTTGCGCGGGCGCGCTGATGCCGAGGACGTCGCTCAAGAAGCCCTGCTCCGGGCGTGCCGTTTTTTCCGTGGCTTTCATGGCGAAGATGCGCGCGCATGGCTGCTGCAGATCGTGCGCAATACTTGCTATACCTGGCTCGAGAAGAATCGTCCTATGGAGTTGAGCATGGAATTCGACGAAGAGATACACCTGCAGACTTGCGCCACGCCTGAAACCCTCGCCATTGCGGGTGACGATCGGGAGCGGCTCATTCTTGCCCTCGAGACGCTGCCGCCGCGTTTCCGGGAAGTCCTTGTCCTTCGAGAGCTCGAAGGCTGCTCCTACAAGGAGATCGCCGCGATCACGTCGCTCCCCATTGGCACAGTCATGTCCTCGCTCTCCCGTGCCCGCCGCCAGTTGTGTTCCGCACTGGCAAACTCCTCTCAGAAGGGGGTTGTCCGTGAAGTGTGACTTTGCTGATTCTTTGCTTCAGGGCTATTTCGACGGTGAGCTGAGTAGCCGTAGGGCTGCCGAATTCGAGCGCCACCTTCAACATTGCGTCCACTGTGCCGCAGAGATCGTGGACCTGGATTTTTTGCGCGGTAGATTGCAACTCACTCAACTCTATGCGGCTGCCCCCGCCCCGCTGTGGCGGAAAATTCACGCACATCTCCGCCCAATCGCGCCCACCCTTGCTGCGTCGCAGCCTCTCTTTTGGCAATGGCTGGCCGCCGCGGTCGCGCTGCTTTTCTTCGCGATCGTATTGTGGAAAGCGGGTCCCGGGCTTCGCAACGACGAATACCAAACGGAAATTGCCGGGGAAATTGTCGATGCGCATCTGCGCTCGCTACAGCCAGGCCACTTGACCGGCATCGCTTCCAACGATGAACGCGTTGTCAAAGGATGGCTCGATGCCAGGGTTAAGTTTGCTCTCCCGGTCCGTGATTTCGCGAAGGTCGGTTTCGCGCTGAACGGCGGGCGCCTGGATGTGGTTGAAGGGCGTTCTGTCGCGGTGCTCGTCTATGAACATTACGGTCGTCCCATCGATGTATTCATCTGGTCCACCCGAGAACCGGACACGTCATCGCGCACAGGGTCCCGGCAAGGATTCCAATGGGTTGATTGGCGTAAGGGGAAAATGGAATTTTGCGCCGTCTCTGACGCAGCTCCTGCAGAGCTTGAGCAGCTCCACCTGCTGATCGCCGAGTAGCCGCAACCCTGCTCGGTGATGCAATTTACTGCGGAGCGCGCAGCTCCTCAATCTCCTGGGATTGGACGTGCCCGGTGTCGGTAATCAAAGGCGAAGACGGAATCGAGGTGCTCGAATGGATAGACACGTCCGGAAGTGTTTAGAAAACTGGGTAATTACTGTCGAGAGCAGCAGGGAGCGGCATCAGGAGATTATCCAGTCGACAGTCGCCAGACGCGCCTACAAGATCTTTGAACGGCGTGGATGCCAGCATGGTTTCCACCTGGATGACTGGGCGGCCGCGGAGAAGGAACTCTTAAGGGATGACTTTGATGGAGACACTTCCCAATTTCACTTTTTTATTGAGTGCCCGCGAGATCCGGAAGTGACCACGATTCTGAGTCGACAACTCACAGCTTGATCGTTTTTCGCAATCATGCCCGGCATCTCGGCGAGGGGGATAACGAGCCGGACGTAAATTCCGTCCACGTTCTTCCCGAAGAAATTGATCCATCTCAAGCGGATGTCACGGTCGTCGAAGGGCTCTTGCACGTCTACATACCAAGAAAGAACAACCACAGAAAACCGAGTTAGTTATGCAATTGTGCGTTTTTCTGCCACTTTCCCTGATGTTCACGTGAAAACAAAAAACACCCATACCTCAACAACTAAGGTACGCACAGTTTTATCCCCGTCCTGGAAGCCCTCTGCACCGGGGAATTATTTCAAACCATCCGCGGTCTTAGAGTTTGAATAGCGGCTAAGGAGAAAAACGATGCAAGCAACTATGATTGCCGGAAGCATCCGGTCAATAAAACCGCGCGTCGTCAGGCCTTCTGCAAATAATCGTCAGGTGCATAGGCTTACCTCGCAATCCGTACACGAAGACACCGTGACGCGCCATCCCGATTCGCTGCAGTCTATCGAGCACGAAAAGTTACACGATTCCGGGGTTGTCCGGCGAGCTCGGAGTGGCGACGCGAGAGCATTTGAAGACCTCTACCGATCGCATTGCAAACGAGTGTATGCGGTATGTCTTCGCATGGTCGGAAACACTACCGATGCCGAAGATCTGACTCAAGAAGCCTTCATGCTCTTGTTCCGCAAAATTCACACTTTTCGTGGCGAATCGGCGTTCTCTACCTGGCTGCACAGATTGGTGGTCAACACCGTGCTGATGCACTTGCGCAAGAAGTCGTTACCTGCAGTCTCAATCGAAGCCGGTCCAGGTCCAGACGATGACACTGCCGCACCGAGCATCGATATTGCCGCTTCTGACTTGTTCCTGGAAGGATCGATTGATCGAATCAATCTCGGACGGTGTATTGCGCAGTTGCCCGTCGGCTCTCGCGCAATATTTGTTTTGCACGAGATCCAGGGTTATCAACATCACGAGATCGCGGAGATGCTGGGGCGCTCGGAAGGTGTTTCGAAGTCGCAGCTACACAGGGCTCGCAAGCGTCTGCGTGAATTGCTGCATGAAATTCAGCGCGAAAAGTATCGCGTTGAGCGTGTGGCCACTCAGAAGACCCTCTGCCAGGGCGCGGGCTGAATTCCAGCCAGATGCAGAGCAGAAGCGCCCGAGCGAAACTTGTGCGGAAAAGTACGAGGCGTTTATGTCCATCCCTCAAAGTAAATGATTCTTCGGTGGTCCTCGCCAGCGCAACGGCTCCTGTCTAAACGTCTCAATTGGAGATTCGCAGGGTTTGGAAACGAGGGAACAGAGGACCAGATTTATTAGTTAAGCCGGCGTATTCAGGGAATATTTTCTTCAGCCCCGCGGTTAGGTACTGGTGAGAGGCCGCGACGTGGCTTTCGTCACCGTCTCCAAGCATCCATCTGCACAAACGC